>ERZ778511.2392-NODE-2392-length-10407-cov-7.418566_pt1 | contig 10407 bp, 11 predicted proteins | sample MGYA00510347_ERZ778511 | MGnify/ENA primary metagenome ERZ778511 (study PRJEB29527, sample SAMN07138967) | mouse gut metagenome | material: feces | host: mouse | place: China:Nanjing | collected 2016-01-25 ...
GTGCCAGTCCTAATTTTGTTTTGCCTCAAAAAGTTTTATCGGACAGCAATAATTTAATTTTTAGAGGACAATTAAGATTATAAATAACATAAGAGTGTGACCAAAAGGTCACACTCTTATGTTATTTATAATCTGATAAGAAAATTAGTTCTTGAAGAAATCTTTTACAGCTTCGTTAGGAACCATTTGCTCGTCAAAAATATAAGCACCAGTTTTCGGGCTTTTTACCATCTTGATAACTTTCGTATATGCACGTCCGTCATTTTTACCCTCACGAAGGGTGGCGACTACTTTCTTTGCCATGGCTTATAAAGTTTTATTTAATTTCTTTGTGGATGGTCATTCTCTTGAGAATGGGGTTGTATTTTTTCAACTCCAAACGGTCGGGAGTATTCTTACGGTTTTTGGTCGTAATGTAACGAGAAGTTCCGGGCAGACCGCTCTCTTTCATTTCGGTGCATTCGAGGATAACCTGAACTCTATTGCCTTTTGCTTTCTTTCCTGCCATAGTTTCGAATTATTAGCCGATTACTTTAATATTTTTCCAATCGCAATATCCCTTGGCTACGGCGTTTGTCAACGCTGCGTCAAGACCTACTTTATTAATCATACGCAAACCGGCAGCGCTGATTTTCAGACTGATCCAGCAGTCCTGTTCTACATAGTAGAATTTTTTAGTGAACAAGTTTACGTCAAACGTACGCTTTGTACGGCGTTTCGAGTGCGAAACATTGTTGCCAATCATGGCTTTTTTTCCTGTAATTTGACAAATCTTAGACATTGCTATCGCTTGTTTTATTATTTATGCTGCTGTCAGTGAGAGATTTTTTTGCCTTGGATTTTCAGAAATTATGGTTGCGTAATCTTGGGGTGGTATCTTATATTATTCCAAGGTATTCTCCACTTACGGGGTGCAAAATTAGTATATTTCTTTTAAACAAACAAGTGAAAGTTGTTTTATTTTAGTGAGTTATTACTATTTATTCTATAACTTCGGTTTCTTCGCAATTTTCTTTTAAATAGTCGCGGAGCATGTGCATGGCAATATTAGTTGCAGAGGCCAGATTTTTGTCGCGACCATTATCCTCTTCAATTATTGTTGTGATAATATTGTCTTTATTACCTACTGCAATCCAAATAGTGCCAACAATAACGCCGCTTCTTCCTCCATCAGGACCGCCAGGACCGGCAAAGCCACTTATGGCTACGGCATAATCGGTATGAAACAGTTCATTTGCTCCTAGAACCATTTGGCGTACTACCTCTTCGCATACAGCTGTTTGTTCTTCAATAATATTGTGATCTACTTTTAAAAGTTCTTCTTTAATTTCATCAGCATAGCAGATTATACCACCTTTATAGTAGTTGGAGCTTCCGGGAACGGCAGTAATGACGCTACCAATACGGCCTGCAGTGCAACTTTCTGCTGTTGATAGTGTCTTGTGGTTACGCCATAACATTTCATTGATTTCTTTGCTGACGAGTTTGAGATCTAATTCCATGATTTTATAGTTCTAATTTTTTTTGAATAGGAAATGAGTGTTATAATATAGTTCTCGAATAAGCGGGTTTATTCAAGGGACAAAAGTCTTTGTCCCGATATTTATAATAACCTGTAATGGCTATCATGGCTGCATTATCTGTTGTATAACCAAATTTAGGTATATATATATGCCATTGTTTAGAACTTTCGCGGGCTTTGAAAGCTTCTCTCAACCCCGTATTGGCAGAAACACCTCCAGAGAGAGCCACATGATTGATACCGGTTTCTTTGACGGCTTGTGATAGTTTCTTCATGAGGATGTCAACAATGGTTTTCTCAAGAGAGGCTGCAAGATCTTCTTTGTGATGTTCTATGAAGGTTGGGTTCTTTTTGAGTTCGTCACGCAGAAAATAGAGAAAGGATGTTTTGAGACCGCTGAAACTATAGTCCAATCCCGAGATGTTGGGTTTGCTGAATTTATAGGCTTTGGCGTTGCCTTGTCTGGCCAGTTTGTCTATAATGGGTCCTCCCGGATATCCCAATCCCATAATTTTCGAACACTTGTCTATTGCTTCTCCTGCTGCATCATCAATAGTTTGACCTAATATTTCAAAATCATTGTACGCATTTACTTTTATGATTTGGGAATTACCGCCACTTACAAGTAAATTAAGATAAGGATAGGGGGGTACTGGATGCTCTTCTTCTGTTTCTTGTATGAAATGTGCCAGAATATGCCCTTGCAGGTGATTGGCTTCAATAAGAGGGATTCCTAATGATAAGGCTAAACCTTTGGCAAAAGATACACCAACCAGTAATGATCCCATCAATCCTGGTCCCATAGTTACAGCGATAGCTGATAATTCTTCTTTTTTTACATTGGCTTGTTTGAGAGCTTGGTTTACAACGGGAACGATATTTTGCTGATGAGCCCGCGAGGCCAATTCTGGTACAACACCGCCATAAGCTTCATGCACGGCTTGACTGGCTGTTATGTTACTTAACAGAATACCATTACGCATAATGGCTGCGGAGGTATCATCGCAACTTGATTCAATTGCTAGGATGATGATATCTTTGTTAATCGATATATCATCGGAAGTTTTTATGGTGGTATGCTGTTGATGGTATGTCATTGTTTGTATGTTTTTTTAATGCGTCAGTATTTCCAAACCTTCTTCAGTCATGAGAAAGGTATGTTCCCACTGTGCTGATGGTAGTTCGTCTTCCGTGACAACAGTCCAATCATCTTCTTCGTCAATAAAGACCTCACATGTACCCATGTTTATCATAGGCTCAATAGTAAATACCATTCCAGGAACAAGAAGCATTCCGTTATGATGAGTGTCATAATGGTCGATTTCAGGATCTTCATGGAATTCTAATCCAACACCATGTCCGCAAAGGTCACGTACTACACTGAAACCGTTTTTGTGGGCATGCTTAGATATAGCTTTTCCTATATCTCCGATGAATCCCCAAGGCTTTGCTGCTGCTGCGCCTATATCAAGACATTCTTTGGCTACTTGAACTAAGCGTTTTTTCTCTGAGGTGGTTTTGCCTATAATATACATGCGGGAGGCATCACTGTAGTAACCGTTCAGAATTGTTGATACATCTACGTTAATGATATCCCCTTCTTCCAGAATTTCATCTTCAGAAGGTATGCCGTGGCATACCACCTCATTGATGCTGGTGCAAACACTTTTTGGAAAACCTTCGTAACCTAGAGGAGCAGGAACAGCTCCATGGGCTGTTGTATAATCATAGACAATGCGGTCTATTTCTGCTGTGCTCATACCAACCTTTATCTTTTCCTCAAGAAGGTCGAGTATACCTGTATTGATAATTCCTGATTGACGAATACCCTCTATTTGTTCCGGCGTTTTGATTAAATTACGTGTTGGGACTAGTTCTCCACTATTTTGATAATTCAGAATGCGTCTGTCAAAATCAGTTATAGCTTGACCGGGATGTGTATGCCAATTTCTTATTTTATGTTTCAACATTATTTTTATTTATATGGTGCAAATATACAACTTTTTTGAATATCATTGGACTTTAATTGTCATACTGTCTGATAAGTTATGGTTGGTGTTGCCTTACACACAATCAGATGAAAACGTTTTGTTTATTTTTATGGTGCCTGATGATAGAGCTTTGGCTATATCACTTCCGGTAGGGGATTGGAATAAGCGCAGATAGAAGTTGGGTATATTGGCTATAATCTGTTCCATAAGAGCAGCAGTCAGTGCTTCATAACGTACGAATTCTATTTCTTTGAAGTAAAACCAAAGCTCAATAGGAAGTCCATTGGGAGTTGGTTCTAATTGGCGGGCCATCAGCCATTGCCATGTTTCTTGATGGATTACCTCTGGATGGTTGATTAATAAGCGCTCAATATAATGACGGAATAAGGCAAGGTTTATTGGAGGATTTCCAGCTTTTTCAATCTCATTGCTTGTTATGATTTTGTGCTGCATTAATTGTGTGGTCTCATCTTCTGTCAACTTTCGTATACTGTTGACGTCAATGTAAAGAGCGCGTTTAACGCGTCGTGCATGGCGCATTTTCATGCCGTCCCAATTTTGAAAAGTGTCACTGACCAATGTGTAGGGAGGAACTGTACATATAGTATTGTCAAAATTTCGTACTTTGACAGTTACTAATGAAACTTCTTCTACAATACCGTTAATGTTGAGTTTTTCTATTGTAATCCAATCGCCGGGTTTCAGCATTTTATTGGTTGAAAGTTGTATGCCAGCTACTAACCCTAGTATTGTGTCTTTAAATATAAACATTAAAACTGTGGCCGCTGCACCCAATCCGGCTATTAATCCCATAGGATTTTCTCCCATAAGGAAAGCCATGATGATAATGGCTCCAATGAGATAAGTAAGCAGTTTCAGGAATTGTATGATACCGATGAGATGATGGCTTTTTAATTTATCCTGTTCGTTGGAATAAATGACAAGATTACTGAGAAATGCTTTGATTAATAATATGATAGTCAGAGTTATATAGATGCGTGTGGCGCCGCTGATAAGATTGATTGCTGTTGGAGACGTCTTTTCGGTGTAACATTGTGGCAACAGTAAATAGAAAATGATGCTTGGAACCACATGCCACAGAGCTTTAAGAACCGGACGGTTAAAGAAATAATCGTCCAATACTGTTTCGGTCTTTTCTACTATTTTGAGAATAACGGGAGTGATGAAACGATGGGCAATGTAGCCTGCCAACCATGATATGAAACCGAGGCATAGCAGTAAAAAAACAAAGATGGATTTTTCTGCATAATGAGGACTCATTCCTATGCTGACGAGCATTTGTTCTATCAAAGAGCGAATACTTTCCATGATTTATGTGTCAATCTTATTTCTCTTGTAATGAGGGGTGACGATGAATTTAAAATAGGCCATTGACATCAGGCTGAGAAAGGCTCCGATGAAGTAAACTATAGAAAAAGAGAATATTTCGGCAATAATGCCACTGCCAACGATTCCAAGACCTATTCCTACATCCCAAGATGTCAGATACGTTCCTGTGGCTGTGGCACGCTGATTGTTGGGAGCCAGATTTATGTAGAGTGAGTTATATGCTGGAAACATAATTCCAAACCCGATGCCCTGTATGAAAGGAACCAGATGGAAACATCCGATGGCCCATGCGGTGTTCCATTTGACAATATACGCACACAAGCCTAGCAGTAAAAAAGCTGAAATAACTAGATAAAAACCATAATGGATACATTCAGTGACAAATCCTCTGTCGACATAACGTCCGGCAAAAATACGCGCTAATCCCATACCAGCGGCTAGTAAAACGAAGAAGAATCCCGGAATAACGTTCAGATGGATTTGTTCTACATACATGGCCACGAAGTTGGTTGTGGCACCATAGGGAATGGACAGCAACAGTAATGCGATACTGGCGGGAATTCCTTTTATAAGTATGAAGCGGTCGAGTGATAATGCCGGGCGTTTTATGCGTGGCTTGACGGTTGTTTTTATTTGTAAGGCTAAAATAAAACCCAGCAGACATGAGCCGAAAGCAATTACGAATATGGACGGGTAGGAGAGGACGTTATGCAAGAATAGTCCCGTCATTGGGCCGAGGCTCAATGCAATGTTATTGGCTAGTCCGTAATAGCCTAATCCTTCGCCTCGACGTTCTGAGGGCATGATATCTACCACCAAGGTGTTCCCGCCAACAGTAACTGTTCCGAATGCCAGGCCGTGGGCTATGCGTAATGCTACAAACATAAGCAGAACTCCCCCTGACATATATCCTAGGAACAGAACCGTAAAGACACCGTAGGCAATCAGATAAAGTGGTTTTCGGGAAAAAGTGTCAAGTAAATAACTGGAAAAAGGCCGGACTGTTAGAGCTGAAATCGTGTAGCAACTCAAGATGAGGCCGATGGCGCTTTCCTGAAGTTGATAATTTTCTTTTAAGTAAAATGGTAGAATGGGTATGAGTAGCCAAAAGCCGAAATAGAGCAGGAAATTAGCCGTCAGAATACAACAATATGAAGAGGTAAACAGTCTGGGATGTGACATGAAATCGGTATTGTTTGGGCTGTTGAGTGCAAATATTCTATGATTCAGTTTATGGTAATTGGATATGAGCTGTACAAAATAATGGTTCGTATGAGGCTCGTATGATAAAACGTGAAGCAGTGAACTGAAAAACTGTCACTGCCTCACGCACTAAATATTTTTAGATTAATTGGCTGATTCAAATTCCTCAAGGAAACGGATGTCATTTTCCGAGAAGAGGCGTAAATCTTTTACCTGATATTTTAAGTTTGTAATACGTTCCACGCCCATTCCAAAAGCATAACCTTTATAAATGGTACTATCTATGCCGTTTGCTTCAAGAACATTGGGGTCAACCATGCCACAACCTAAAATCTCAACCCATCCGGTGTGTTTGCAGAAAGAACAACCGGTTCCTCCACAGATGTTGCATGAAATATCCATTTCCGCACTTGGCTCTGTGAAAGGGAAATAAGAAGGACGAAGGCGTATTTTCGTATCTGCGCCAAACATTTCGCGAGCAAAGGTAAGCAAAACCTGTTTCAGGTCGGTAAAAGAAACATCCTTGTCGATGTAAAGGCCTTCTACCTGATGAAAAAAGCAGTGGGCACGTGCTGAAATGGCTTCATTACGGTAAACTCGTCCAGGACAAATAACGCGGATGGGGGGGCGGGAATTTTCCATCACGCGGGCTTGGATAGAACTGGTATGTGTACGCAGGACAATGTCCGGCTTTTGTTCTACGAAGAAAGTATCCTGCATGTCACGTGCCGGATGATCTTCTGCAAAGTTCATTGATGAGAAAACATGCCAGTCATCTTCCACTTCCGGACCGTCAGCTAAGGCAAATCCTAAATTTGAAAAAATATTGATTATTTCATTTTTAACAATGGAGAGCGGGTGGCGCGTGCCCAACTTGATGGGATATGCTGTCCGTGTGAGGTCAAGGTCGCTATAGTCCTCTTCCTGCTGGGAAAGATTGGCGCGTAGTTCGTTTAACTTGTCTTGAAGGGAAGTTTTCAGTTCATTGATGCGTTGGCCTATCTCGCGCTTTTGTTCATTAGGAACGCTGCGAAATTCGCTCATTAGATCGTTGAGTAATCCTTTTTTGCTGAGATATTTAATGCGTAGAACTTCGAGTGTTTTCTCGTCATTTGCGGTTAGTGAACCAACTTCGTTCATCAGAGCCTGTATTTTCTCTATCATGGCTGTTGTAATCTGTTTTGTTTGAAGTTTTGCTTTACAATAATGTTGTGTCAAATTTTCCGCAAAGTTAATGATTTTTTTGCGGGCAAACAGTCTCGCGAAGGCTTTTTTGTTTTCAACAACAAATATGTTTTTGAGGAGCGGCGACAGCGAAAGCAAACTATTGACGTGAAAACGTATTTCTTAAAAATCTACGAGTATACTAAAAATATCGGGGCGACTTTCAAATCGCCCCGGTTTGTATATGCTTTGGTTTTAATTAGCAATGGTCAATGTTTGCACAGACACTGTTCTTGTGTCCTCGCCGTCGTCTGAATCTTGTATGTCTTGGTATATGCGCATTTCCTTACCTGAGAAACGAACAGTCCAACAATCCAACTCATCCTTATAAGGTTCGTAATCGCATAAGATACCTTGTTGTTCATCATACCATTTCCAATTATTGACTTCAACTTCGCCATTTACATAAAAACGGATAAATTTTCCCGTTGGAGTGAACACGTCTTTACAGGCTATATTGTCAAATATTTCTTCTTCATCAAACAGGTTACCGATAACCTTGAAATGGGTATCTACTACCTGCCCGTTTTCCAATTTTTTCTTACCACGAGCGATATATTTGCCATTCCAGTAACACCATACATCATGGCTGATGTAGTTCCATGTCCGGCAAAGACTTGCTGTAGCGTCTCCTTGTATGGGAGTAATCACACTGACATACACAACTGTCACTGTCCCGTCATGATGTTTGTAACGTACTTGTCTGTTCGATCCGGCAGCATCCCGTAAGTCTATTTCTATGCCATTGCTCAAACGGTATTGTTTATCGCCGATTTTTGTAAATTTGCCATACTGGCTATAATTAAACGATATTGTGCCGTTTTCATCCATCGTACTTCTTGTGCGTATGCCTTTATGGCTATTGGCCTTTAGAGTATTTTCGCCAGTTTGAGGCGCAATGTTGGACGAAGGAGTGTAACTATTATACATGTTGTAGGAAGTAAACAAGTAATACCCGTCCGGCGTAAGTTCAATTGAAGAAAATGGATCGTTGTACTCGTCTTCTGACACAATACGGATGGCATCCTCGGTATAAGTTCCAGCGGCCAGGTTGTTGGGGTGGAACTCGGCAGAGGGAATCGCATCTTCCGGTGGCGTGTCGTTGCCACTGATTTCATTATCGGTTTCGCAAGCCGACATTACCATGCTTAGAGAAGCCAGTAAATAGAATAAATGTCTGATTTTCATATTATCATTCTTTTATTAAAATCTTAGTGCTATATAAAAACGGGAACCTTTCTGTTTCAGTTTGAATTTTTTTGTGTCAAATATACCGTTTTCTTCTCCCGCTTGTTTTTTGTCATCATCATCAAATGAAGTCTGTTTGTATTTGATAGTGCTCCACAAACCCTCTATACCAACAGATATTAACTTGTAGGAAATTGAAGCACCAGCCGACATGGCACAGCCGAAGCCATAAGAAAAATTCTCATTTTCTATAATGCCGGCTGCTGTCGGTCTTGCATGAAAATAAGTTGAAACGATAAGATGTTTCCAAGGATTGACACTGATGTTTGGTCCGATATGCAGGTCGTATTCGAGTTTGTGCATACCCAAATTAAGTCCCATTAAAGAGAGTATCGAGCCACTGGGGTCATCGATCACTATTTCATCGAAGCCGTCAGAATTTGAGCCGGGGAGCGTTCCTGGTGTTAAAGAGCTGGAATGATCCGTGTCATCAAGTTTCAGTTTGGTGTAATTTATACTCATGCCAAAGTCAAAACCAATTTTGACCATTCCGCCAATCGGTTTGCGGTGAAAGTAAATGGTTTTGCCACTTTGGATGAACGCGGAGAAATCTGTTTTCCATGTCATGGGCTCTCCATCAGTGCGCTCGATACGCGGAGCGGTAAGTCCAAATTTCCAGTACTTTCTGCGCTTCCAAATTTTCTCGTACTGTTGTTCTTTCTCTTTGGAATTAAGTTGCGATTTGATTTGTGCCAACTCGCCAGATAAGATTTGTAGTGAATCCGCCTGTTCATTTTGGCTCTCAGTATTGCCGCCGATTGAATCTGTCTTATTTTCTTGTGCTTGGACAGTAGAAAACATCAGGAGCAACAAGGTGACGCTGGTAGTGAATCGTTTTATTCCCATAGTCTTGTTTTGCCCGTACAGCTCCTTTCAGGCACTTGTTAATACATAAAGCGTGGAACTGCAATGCCACGTCTTAGTCGAAGGTCCTGAGAAAACCTGAAGTATACAGATGTAGAATAGCAGCCCACGCTATAGCGTGAGAACCACTATGCTATCCTTGTATACTTGTCTCAAATTTCTCAGGTTCTCGACTACAAGATGAGCATAACGCTTCTTTTTATTTCGTATGTCTTGGAAAGAGTTTCCTCTATCCGAGTGCAAAAATAGTCAAAAAATGCGGTAGTCACTTATTTTATTATCGTTTTCTTTGGTTTAATTGGCAAATCTTTTTTGGAAATATCATGAATTAGTGTAACGGCGTCGCACGTTTTTTCGATATCTGTCAGATTTTGCCGTATGTTTTCAGTCCTAAAATTCGGTATAGCTGTATGTACTTTTCTATAATTTTACCTCGCTGGAATGATTGGTGCGTTTTTATGAATTATTAAAGAATGCTTCTTGCAAAAATGTCCTGTTTATTCACCGTACATCAGTTGTTGAATCATGAAAATCTTCATTTGTTGTAATATAGGAAAAAATAAAAGTAATACTTGGAATTTACATTCGAATACTTGGATTTTTTACGGAAACTATTGTTTTTCAAACTGGAAAAGGGTTATTTGCCTTGCGGTAAAAGGGATAAAAATATATGCCCACACAAACTTGTGCGGGCATATATTATACCATTGACCGCCCATGTGATGCCATTGGCAACGGTGGGCTTTTGTTTCTTTGCTGTGAGCCCGGAGTCCTTCTCCGGCAGTTTTCCCGTCTCTTACACCGGGACCCGCAACCTGTGGAGGGGTTCGGGAGAATGTGACAATACTAGAAACCGTTTTTACATTGTGGCCCTGGGAGTTTCTGTTCCCAGACGCTGTTAAAAACAGAACACATACAAAGGTACAACGTTTGAGGGCGAAAAGCAAATTTTATTATTGCTGTCCGATAAAACTTTTTGAGGCAAAACAAAATTAGGACTGGCAC
>ERZ778511.2400-NODE-2400-length-10381-cov-4.132772_pt1 | contig 10381 bp, 10 predicted proteins | sample MGYA00510347_ERZ778511 | MGnify/ENA primary metagenome ERZ778511 (study PRJEB29527, sample SAMN07138967) | mouse gut metagenome | material: feces | host: mouse | place: China:Nanjing | collected 2016-01-25 ...
GAATTCCGCTGTCTTCTCCTGCGCGGCCGCTTCCAGACCGCCCGCCACTTCATGCTGACCAGGCGCTGTCTGGCCGATTCCAGTCGTCATCGCTCCATCAAACAGATAAGCACTGATTTGGGAATCCGACGTATACGTAACCTTCATATTCTTATACGTTTTCCCATTATCCGGCACTTTTAAAATGATTCCCTGATACTGCGGTACTACAACATTCAGACAACCACTGGCACTGTCATAAGTTGGTTCCACACCTGCTCCATCCGCTACGTACGTACTCGGATTGGCCAGGTCCATCATGACTGGTTCCGTTCCCGGTTCTTCCCCGGAAGAGGTATCCGTAATCGGTGTTTCTACTCCTGGCGTGTCAACTCCTGGTGTGTCCAGATCTTTTACTACCGTAATGGACTCGATCGTGATCTTACCACCGATCACTCCGTCGTAAATTCGTACGGTCGAGAAGTCGCCCTCACCATCATCTGTCGTGATGACCACCTGACCGGATCCATTAAACTCAAGTGCTGCGTCGTGTCCGTTTTCTTTCGGATTATCTACAAAATCATACCAGCCTACTTTATCTTCCCTGCCAGAAGCTTCAATTTCCTGACATTGTGCTACCGAATGGATCACGTAACCACATACACCCTTTGTTACTGCTGGGTCAGTCAGGTTCGAATCCCTGTATTTGATGACGATGCCCTTAAACTTATGCTGATCGCCTACTTTTTCCCTCGGAAGTTCAATACCAAATTCGCCTACTTTCCAGTCGGCATCCCCCTGGCCTCTTGTAAGAGTTACCGAGCCGTCCGGATTGTCTTGTCTCTCATACCACTCATTCGTCCAAAGAGACTCCTGCACATCAAACTCATACTTATCCAAATCGATGATGTTCGGCGTCGTTACCGGCGTCGGCGGTGTCGATGGCTTCTCTGTCGCTGGTTTCTGGGTGGCCGGCTTTTGTGTAGACGGCACACTCGTAGAAGGAACACCCGTCGGTACTGTCGTGTTTACCGGTGGCTGTGACACAGCCGGAACCTGACTTGGAACTGCCGGTGTATCAACCGGTTTTGCCGTCGGTGTACCGGTATTCGTATTCGTAGTGGACGTTTTCTTAACCGTTACCTTTACCGTCGCTTTTGCCTTCTTATTTTTCTTAGAAGTCACGGTAATTTTAGCTGATCCCTGTTTCTTGCCAGTGATAACACCTTTCTTGCTGACAGTCGCGATCTGCTTTTTGTTTGATTTGTACGTTACTTTCTTACTTGCTTTGGCAGGTTTTACCTTTTTCACTTTCAGTTTAAAAGTCTTTCCCACCTTCAGGGTTACTTTCGTTTTGTTCATGACGATCTTCTTCGTCTTTGCCGCTGCCTCGGACGTCACGTTGTCCCCTATCACACTTACAAACGCAAGAGCGCCAACGGCCGCCATACAAATGGCTTTTTTCACTTTTTGTCTCATTACTTAATCTCTCCTTTTTGATGTGCGCGAACACAACTACTTTTACAAAATAATGATACGTCAAAAAAACCAATTTGTCAACAAAAACTATTATTTGCCATCTATTTGGGCTTCCTATCCGCCACACCCTGCCATTCCTCCTGCATAACATAATAAAAAAGGCATTTCCTATGAAACATTTTCCAACGAAAAAAGCTTGTATCCTCTTCCTGTTTTTCGTTCTTCTCTGCCGCTTTCTCTATCCCCACACCCGTTTTGGTTACGAGGACAAGTGGAGTACCGGCTTCCACGGCCGTCTGAACATTGAATCTGCCACACTCAAACCAGGGGATCGCATCACAGTCAAAGTCGTCGGCATAAAAAAAATGGCGACCTATTCCACCTCGGATTTTCGGATCGCCTCCGTCACCCCGCTCGGCACCGTTTACGCGATCCGCTCCGGCACCGCGATCATATCCGTGCGCCAGGGGGAGTCTGTCTACAAATGCCGGATCACGGTCGACGGATAATTTCCGACGGATGATCTCCGACGGATAAATTTCCGCCGAATCATGTCTTTTTTTTCGTGAACTGGCATATATTTTGTTAAAGAAACTTTTTGGGAGATACTTCTATGAAAAAACGAGGACGATGGTACCTGATTGTTATTTGTTTCCTATACATAGCCGGTTTTTCGCGTATAACAGAAAAAGATGTTTTTGCCGAGACATCCGCCGCCTCGGAGGGCGGCGTGGACGTATCGGCGGTTTCCGCCGTACTGATCGAGGGCTCAACCGGTGAAATCCTGTACGAAAAAGACAAAGACAAAGAACTTGTACCGGCCAGCATTACAAAGATCATGACACTGAACCTCATCTTCGAAGCGCTGGACAGTAAGAAGATCTCGCTGGAAGACAGCGTCACGGTCAGCGAATACGCGGCCGGAATGGGCGGCTCACAGGTATTTTTGGAACTGAATGAGACCCAGACCGTCAACGACATGATCAAATGTATCTCAATCGCCAGCGCGAACGACGCCGCTACGGCGATGGCTGAAAAAATTGCCGGTTCGGAAGAGGCCTTCGTCAAAAAGATGAATGAAAAGGCAAAATCACTCGGCATGGTGCACACCCAGTTCAAAAACTGTACCGGACTGGACGATGATATCAAATCCGGCCATTACTCCAGCGCCTATGATGTCGCTCTCATGTCACGCGAACTCATTACGAAACATCCTGAGATCAGCAAATACTCCACCGTATGGATGGATAAGATCACACACAAAACAAAAAAAGGCGAATCGGAGTTCGGTCTTACCAATACGAACAAACTCGTCCGCTTTTATGATGGCATTACCGGATTAAAAACCGGTTCGACTTCGAAAGCAAAGTACTGCCTGAGCGCCACAGCCCGCAGAAACGACATGGACCTGATCGCCGTCGTGATGGCAGCGCCAGACCACAAAAAGCGGTTTTCCGAGGCACAGGCCCTCCTCGACTACGGCTTTGCCAACTGTAGTATATACAAGGATCCGGAAATCACGGGCACGCTTGAAGAAGCCCCCGTCCAGGGCGGCACGAAAAACACGGTCAAGACCGCCCCCGGATCAATATTTTCCCACACGTTTACGAGCGAAACGGATACGGATCTCATCACAAAAAAGATCACATACACGGAAAATATAAAGGCACCTTTGGAACAAGGCGCCGTCGTCGGAACAGTTGAATATTTTTATGAGGATAACAGCATCGGGAGCATTGATATCATAGCTGCCGAACCTGTTGTAGAAGCAGGCTTTACCGACTATTTCATGGATGCCCTGCGAAAACTATTTCATAAGATGTAACTTTCTCGCCACGAGATAGAGCCGCCTTCCCATCGGAAAATCAAACAGCTCCTGTCTCGTCATGCCGCGCAGCTTCAAAAAGACGACAAAGTACACAAAGACAGCGACGACCAGTGAGATACATACCGCCAGCGCGTTCGTCACGGATTCGCCAAACGCCATACCAAACAGGCGGCTCGTAGAAACATACATGACAACGACGGCGATCGCCATCCAAAGGGACGCCGACAAAGGGACAAAAAACGTTTTGAGCGGCTTTAAGCGAAACGACGGAATATAGCGTTTGAGGGCCATGATATTCAGCACGCCGACAACGATCGGAAACGTGACATTTCCGATGATGAGTACATAAATCCCAAGCCCTGTAAATTTCAGCAGCGCGATGACGATCATGACATGCAGCACGAGGGAGATGGCGGAATGGATCACGGGGATCCGCATCTTATCGATACTCTGCAGCGCGCTTCCCGTCACGTTGGAAATGGCATAGAAAATAATGGCCGCCGAACCCGCCATCATCAGATGACCGCCGAGCTCGTAATCCATCGACGGAAACAATAGCCTGACGATCCCCTGGCCGAGTACGGTATACCCCATCGCGCACGGGAACGCGATGATCATGTTAAACTTGATACCCGAGAGGATGTTGTAGCGGAGCTGTCCGATGTCCCGCTGGGTATATGCGGCCACCGCGCTCGGGATCATGGACGAAGCGATCGAAGTAGAGATCGCGATCGGCACACTCGTGAGCGTCCGGTAATTCGAACTGTAAATACCGGTCAGTGACGAGATCACCTTATCTCCGACGCCCTTTGCTCCCATGACGTCGCTGAACAGGTAATAATCGATCAGGCCGCTGATCTGATAGACCGTCTGGCTCAAAATGATCGGCAGTATCGTGAGGAAGAGGATACGGTATATATGAGCGGTCGTGTACACGCGCCTTGAGCGGTCACGCCGCTCCATTTTTTTCTGGATCGGCCGGTAGATGCAGTACACAAATACGACGAGCATGAGCGCCGTGAGCGCGCCGAGACACGTACCGAGCGTTCCCCCCGCGGCTCCCCACGCGCTCCTCACCAGGCTGTCGGCATTCCACTTCATGAACAGATAGGCTGCCGATACACTGACAACGGCATTTACGACCTGCTCTAACACCTGTGATACGGCAGTCGGGACCATCGTATTCTTGCCCTGGAAAAAGCCGCGGAACACGCCGAGGATCGCGACGATGAAAATCGTAGGCGCCAGCACGCGCAGCGGGATTCGGAGTCCCGCATAAGCCGGATAGATATGTTCCTCGATCAGGCCCGCCGCCGCAAACAGCGCTGTACCGAATATCCCGCCCGAAGCGATCGCGAAACCGAGCGAGAGACGGAACGTTTTTCCCATGTTCTTATATTCCCTGCGGCTGTGCTGCGAGGAAATGATCTTCGAGAGCGCGAGCGGCAGGCTGTAGGAAGAAACGATCAGTATGATATCATAAATATCAAACGCGACCGCGTAGATCCCATTTCCATCCCCCAGTATGTTTGCCATCGGGATCCGGTAGACCATGCCGATCAAACGCACAACAAGGGAAGCCATCGCCAATAAGCTTCCCTGTTTTAAAAAACTGGCACTCCGTCTGCTCTCCTGCTTTTTTACACCCATACCGGTATCCTTCCGTTACTTTTTCTTTGTCTTTTTATCCTTCTTCTCCTGAAACGACAGCAGTTCCTTCCGGCTGGTCGGATATGCCGCGATATATGTTTTTCCCGGGTTGATGCAGAGTACGTTGCCATCCGTATCATAATAACACATCGTCCCTTTTTCCTCGTTTTTCTTCCACTCGATCTTCATCCTGCTGCCATTTGTGATATAATATCCCGTTCCCTTGCGCTTATGCAGATATAGGTGCTGATAGCCGTTACGGTCAATATTCTTCTCTTTGACAAGCTGGATGATCACGTTTTTAAACGAGAGCTGTTTATCATTTTTATGATCTTTATGTTTCGACTTGTATTCATATTTCTTATATTCTTTTGCCTTTTTATCGTATTTCAGATAACAGGTCGAATAATCCGAAAATGGCAGATTTACATAAGAGGTCTCCTCCCCGGATGACAAGTCGGTATCCTCCTCCTGAAAATCAAAATGCTTTGCCATTTTTTCTTCGTTAAATTTCGTGGAGTACCCGAGTTTTTTCGCTCCCTGCTTCATCTGTTCCCCCGATGTATAGACGTTATGCGGCGCTTTGACCGAATAGTCCCTCTTATACACGACGACGCCGATCGCGGAAAGGCCGCTTAAATTATTTACCCCTAATTCCTCGATTTTGGAAATGGCATAAGAGGTTTGTCCAAAATGGCAGAAGATCGCGTTCCACTCACTGGCAAAGCTGACAAAATAGTGTCTGGCGCTCCTGACCGAACCGAGCCGTTTGATCTTTTCCGTGCCCTGGAACACGCCGAGCATACGCGTGATCCCGCCCTCCGCCAACGCCTCGTAGAGCACATCGATCTGTGATGTCCCCTCCTGGCGCTGATTGGCGTATTCGATGTTATTGATGATAACGGCAAACGGCCGCTGTTTCGCCCTCTTTTTCGATATGTACTCCCCGGTGAGAGCACTCTTTACCTTTCCCGCATTCGGGTCTTTCGTGGGAACCGGGGTGACCTCAGGCGTCGGCACCGGTTCCGGTGTCGCTTCTGCTATCGGCTCCGGCACCGGTTCCGTGTTCTTCCGGGTTACATAAACAGCTATGGCGGCAGCAGCAGCCACTGCCACGACGCATATACTCGTCAGTATGATCAGTTTCTTTTTCCCTTTTAACATCATTTCCCTCATTTCTCTAGGATTGGTAGTCCTTTAGGATCGGTAGATCCCGAGCGCACCCATGATCGTCCTCTGCTCCTCTTCCATCTCCATACGGTCACGCTCCAATATGTGGTCGTACCCAAACAGATGAAGCATGCTATGTACGACAAGAAAACTAAATTCCCTCATTTCCGAATGCCCGTATTCTTTCGCCTGTTCCTTGATGACTTCGGAACAGAGCATCATATCGCCCAAAACAAGCTCCTTCGTATCTGGATCGACCGTCCGGCTCCCGAGAAAGGCCGGCCCGTCAAAATCAGCCGGTCTATCGTACTCGGCCATCGGAAAACTCAACACATCCGTGGGCCTGCACAGATCCCGGAACCTGGCATTGACTTCCTGTATCGCTGCCTTGTCCACCATCGTTACATTTACCTCCAGATCGTACGGGCAGTTCACATGATCCCGCACGAACGGGATGATCTGCTCTAACTGCCTCTCTGGATCAAAATCAAACGATAGCATCGCCTCATCTTCAAAATATATCGTCATCCTTACTTCCTTTTCTGCCTCTGATTTTTCCGATTCTCCCGGTACTGTTCCCTCGCCTCGTATTTTTCATACGCATGTACGATCTTCTGTACGAGCGGATGCCGCACGACGTCCTTATTTGTCAGATAGGACACGCCGATCTCTTCCACATCCCGCAGCACCTTCAACGCCTGCTCCAGCCCGGATACAGCGGCAAATGGCAGATCTTTCTGCGAGAGGTCGCCTGTTATGACGACTTTGGAGCCAAAACCGATACGCGTGAGGAACATTTTCATCTGCGCCGGCGTCGTATTCTGCGCCTCATCCAAAATGATGAACGCGTTATCTAACGTCCTTCCCCTCATATAGGCCAGTGGCGCTACCTCGATCAGTCCTTTTTCGGAATTTTTGAGGAAAGAATCCGCTCCCATGATCTGATACAGCGCGTCATAGAGAGGACGCAGATACGGGTCGATCTTACTCTGCAGGTCGCCCGGCAGAAATCCCAGGTTCTCCCCGGCCTCGATCGCCGGCCTCGTCAGGATGATCTTTCCCACTTCATCCTGCTTAAATGCCTGAATGGCCATCGCCATTGCCAGATACGTCTTTCCCGTACCGGCCGGCCCGACGCCGAATACCATCATCTTTTCGCGGATCGCGTCCACATATTTCTTCTGTCCCAGCGTCTTCGGTTTGATCGGCTTTCCCTGGATTGTAAAACCGACGAGCTCTTTATCGATATCCACGAGGGATACCGAAGATTTTTCTTTCGTCAGGGCGAGCACATAGTCTACGTTTTGTTCGGTGATCGTATTCCCCCGCTGCGACATCGCGAGCAGTTCCGCGAATACCCGCTTTGCCTCCTTTACCGCCTGTTCGTCCCCGATTATTTTCACGGAGCCGTCGCGCAGGATCACCTCGACGCGGAGCGCGCGCTCGATCTTTTTTAAATGGGCATCCAGGCCGCCGAATATATTATTCTCATGATCTGCCGGAATATCAAGTATGATCTGCTCCTGTGCCATCACGTTCTTCTTCCTTTCCACTCTTAAGCATCAGCTGTTTTTCTGACACCTCTTTCTGTTTCATTTCGGATACTTTCATCACGACGCTTCCGCGGCTTACAAACTCGTTCTGCTCTCTGGCCATTTGAAACGTCTGGTCTAACACCTCATATCCTTTTTCCTCATAAGTCATAACTCTTGCCGCCAGTTTCCGGCGCAGGAGTTCTTCTGCCTCCTGCTCGGTGTACTCGGCTTCCTGCGGTTCGTAATTCACGTACTTACGCCTGGTCACTTTCAAACTTGCCTGCAGGGGAATGAACACTTCATCCACACATACGCTACTTATTATATCATAACTGGAAGAATTATCAAACCATTTTAAGGGATTTTTTATAGAAAAACGAGTTCCGCCGCATTGAACCGTGTAAACGTCTACATCCTTCCCCGTTTTATTTTTATTCATATGCCGTATATTTATACGGTCTTCAAACTTTTTCTCCGTGACGATCGTCACCTCTCCCGCCGCGTGGACGCCGTTTTTTTTCACGACCGTATCACTGTCATCTTTGATTTCTACGATGCCGCGTATGAGGACGTCTCCTTTTTTGACCTCTGAGCCCTTTTTGACTTTCGCCGTTCCCTCTTTTGTGACGATACTCTCCACGGTGCCGCGGCACGGCGCGATGAGGTGGCACGGTCTGGTATCCATGACATCAGCCTTTTTCTCCGCCGTTCCTTCTTTCATTTTAATGTTCAGCACGCAGCCTTTTTCCTCCGCGGATACCCAGCTCATATTGTCGTAGCACTCCCGCAGGTTCCTCTCTATGCTGTCACAGTCGAGGTGGCTGCGTAGCATACCGGTGTAAACGCCCATCGCCGTCACCTCTTTGCGGATCGTCTCCTGCGTGTACTCCCTCTGCCCGTAATAATTGATCTGCCACACAAACATGGATAACACCCGAAGCACGACAAAAAACAGGATAAAACCGAATGTAAAGGTCCAGTCCCGCATCGCGTGTCCGCACACGAACGGCAGTCCCTTCTTTCTTCGTATGTGCGGCACAACGCTTGTTTTTCCCACAAACTTTTTCAGCATCCTGTAATCCTTCGCGTACATGCAGAACGTCACCCGTTTTTCTTCTGACTTGACGTTCCACAGCTTAATATCATGATGCCGGCATAAGTTCATAAAACGCTCCCACCGTCCCGAGCCGACACTACAGTCTATGTATCCCCGCAGCCATTTCAATTTCATTCCCCCATTCGATCAGCCGTCCTAAAACCGGATGAGGCTGATGTCATTTATTTTACCGCATACCCTGCACTCGTCCGGTTCGAACGATTCGATGCAGAGATCATTCCCGCACACCATTACTTTTACGTGCTTTCCCTGGAGCTTGATCGTCTCTTCCGTGTATTCAATGATCGATTTATAATTTTCGATAATGGCATACTCATCCCCATATGTCTTTACGATGGTGGCACCATCCAGTATGTCAGGCTGTAAGCCCATTTTTTTCGATATGGGATTCATATTCCACCTCGTACGCATTCGGTTATGTATTATTTTATGCGGGAGTGCCTGGCTTAGATACAAAAATTTGCAAAAAAAGAAAGAACGCAGAGCCTGCGTTCTTCCATCATATGTGCAATTATTTGAATTTCCTTTTACGAGCCGCCTCAGACTTTTTCTTACGTCTGACGCTTGGCTTCTCATAATGCTCTCTCTTCCGAATCTCCTGCTGGATCCCCGCTTTTGCACAGTTTCGCTTGAAACGGCGCAATGCACTGTCCAATGATTCGTTTTCTTTTACGATCACATTTGACATAATATCACACCTTACCTCCCTCCAGTTGTAGATTGTGCAAAATACAACTGTTTGGGTATTTTTCGCACTAACACATATTATAACACAAAATTTGGATACGTCAACCATTTTTGCTAAATTTATGACACAAATTCAACTAAATTCAAAATTTGTCTCTCTATTCGAAAAATGCCGGCGGGTTATAGCCGTAAAGCGGGATCCAGATCCTGCCCACTTCCCGCATTAGGAGAAGAAGCGTAATGATATAAAATAAAACCGCCGTTTTCCTCCACTTTTTATCATAAGCGATCAGCGCTATAACCAACGTTGCTATAATAATAAGCCACCTCATATACCTTCTCCTTTATACCATATCATGTTTCCAGACGGAAGGAGCGCAAACTCGCATTCCCATCCCCGGAAAACGTAAAGTAGAGCGCATGAATCCCGTCGGGAATGTCAACTTCCGCGGTGTACGGCTCCCAGACATTCGTAAACTCGATCGGTATCTCCGCCACGACCGGCCCGTCCCACACCAGCCGGACTTCAAACACGCCTTTGGCATAGCCGCGCGTCCAGATCGTGACGCGCCGGATCCCCTGACAGTCAAAATACTTAAATCCGGCCGTCGCGCCGTGTTCCATATTGGCAACATAGCCGGGTTCCTCATCTCCGTCCCGGCCGTCCTGCATGATCTTCGGAAACCGGCCGCCGCCCACATAAATGGAATCTTCTTCCGTGAACAGATTACAGGCCAGATAAGCCGGATACTCGCCTTCGCCTTTTAGCGGCCTGCCGTTTAATCCGCACGAAGTAAGCTCCGCCTGCGAAAAACTCCCGTCAGCCGAACGTTCGAGCCGTTCCGCGCACCCCTGCCGGCAATACCACGAACCGTTCGTGTGCCGGTGGTAAAAGATGTACCACTCGCCGCCGATCTCCACCAGGCTGCCGTGGTT
>ERZ778511.2405-NODE-2405-length-10367-cov-4.694919_pt1 | contig 10367 bp, 6 predicted proteins | sample MGYA00510347_ERZ778511 | MGnify/ENA primary metagenome ERZ778511 (study PRJEB29527, sample SAMN07138967) | mouse gut metagenome | material: feces | host: mouse | place: China:Nanjing | collected 2016-01-25 ...
AGGCCCGCGGAGTGAAGCTGCCGGCCGAAGCCATCTACAACGAACAAGCACCGGCACTCGCCGGAGCCGTCGTCGCCATCGACGGCGGCGTGGGCACGGGCAGCATGATTTCGCACGAAGGACTGCTGATTACGAACCACCATGTGGCATACAGCGACATCTGCGACCTCTCGACCCCCGAACACAACTATTTGGAAACGGGATTCTGGGCCCGAACGCATGCCGACGAACTGCCCGTACGGGGCAAAACCGTATCGTTCCTGCGCCGTGTGGAGGACGTGACGGCCGAAGCCGAAGTTCTGCGCGACTCGATGCAGGCAGCAGGACGCTGGGGCATCATGTCGATGCGGAAACTCTATGCTGACCTCGAAAAACGCCACGCCGCAGAGACGCCCTACGAAGTGTCTTGCGTCGGAATGTGGGGCGGCCGGAAATTCTATCTGTACCACTACGAAGTCTATCGTGATGTCCGGCTGGTCGGCGCTCCGCCCGTCAGCATCGGATCGTTCGGCGGCGACGTCGACAACTGGAGCTGGCCCCAACACAAAGGCGATTTCGCCTTGTACCGCGTCTATGCCGACCGCGAGGGCAAACCGGCCGACTACTCGCCGGAAAACGTGCCGCTCGATCCCGGGCAAGTGCTGCGCGTCTCGACGCGCGGCGTACACGACGATGACTACACGATGGTCATCGGCTTCCCGGGCCGCACGAACCGCTACACCTCGTCCTACGGCATCGCCGAACGTCAGGAGGTCAAGAATCCCATCGTCGTGACCGACCGCCACCTGCGGATGGAGATCATCAAACGCCGCATGGAACAAGACCCCGCGGTGCGGATGAAGTATTCTGACACCTACTTCTCGCTGAGCAACTTCGCCGACTTGGCCAAATGGGAGAACGTCTGCCTGCGCCGGTTCGACATCGCCGAAAAACGCCGCGCGGAAGAACGCGAACTGGCGGCATGGATTGCAGCCGACCCTGAACGCACGAAAATATACGGCGACCTGCTCCCCTCGCTCGAACAAGGCTATGCAGCCCGCCGCGAAGCCACCCGCCACCTGAATCATTTCCGCGAATCGTGGCTCGGCCCGAGCGAAGCGCTGCTGGTAGGCAACCGGATTTCCTCCTATTTGGCACGACTCGACCGACTGAAAATCGACACGCTGGACATACGCACGAAAGATGCCGCGGGCGTACGCAGCAACAGCGCTCGACTACGCCGTAACTACGACCCCGCCACCGACCGCGAACTGATGGCCCGCATGATGGTCCGCTTCACGGAGAGCGTTCCCCGTAAACTATGGGGCAACGGGCTGTGCCGGATGTACGACGAAGCGGGCGGCGATGCCTACGAGATGGCCTGTGATGCGTTCGACCATTCGTTCTGTACCGATGCCGACCGGTTCGATGCCTATTTCGCACAAAATCGCTCCGTCTCGGAAATCCGACGCGACCCGCTCGTCCGACTCACCGAATCGGTGCGCATCGACCGCTTCACGCGCGGAGTCGACCGAGCCGAAAAAGCAGCAGGATACGATGTCGGCAAATTGGAATCGCGCTACCATCAGGCACTCTATGCGTTCCGCGAGGCGCAGGGCCGTCCGCAATATCCCAATGCCAACTCGACGATGCGTCTGACCTACGGACGTGTACGGAACATACATCCGTCGGACGGAGTGCATTGCGATGCCCGCTCGACCGCGACAGGCTACATGGAGAAATACGACCCGTCACGCTACGAATTTCGGGTCGACGACCGGATGCGCGGGCTGCTAACGGCAGGCGACTGGGGCCGCTGGGGCGAACGGAACAAAAAAGAGAGGACAACACTGCTCCCTGTCAATTTTCTGACGGACAACGACATCACGGGCGGCAACTCGGGCAGTCCGGTGCTCGATGCACGCGGACGGCTGATCGGACTGGCGTTCGACGGCAACCGCGAATCGATGGCCTGCGACCTTTGGTTCCAACCCGACTACGCCCGCACGGTGTGCGTGGACATCCGGTTCGTGATGTGGGTCATCGAACGCTACGCCGGAGCCGGCCACCTGCTCGATGAAATCGCCTTTACGGAGTAATTTTTTCGATACATCGGCGCAGAATTATCCCTATATTTGCCCCATCAAGGCAAAAACACTATGAAACAGTTGCTATTCACGCTTATGTTCGCCTCGTCCCTCTTCGCATCGTGCGTATCGAAGCAGGCGGCCCGGCAAGTCGAAAACCAACGCGATTCGCTCGCGGTAGTGGTCGGTGAAAAGGATTCGCTCATCAACGCTGTATTCTCGGACATCAACGCCATCTCGGAGAATTTGGCGCTCATCAAATCGCGCGAGCATCTGATTGCCGTATCAACAGCACCCGAGGGTGGGCGGCGCCCGCTCGAAGATGTCCGGAACGACATCGCGGCCATCGACCGGCTGTTACAGGAAAACCGAACGAAAATCGCCGCCCTGCAACAGACCTCGGCCAAGCTGCGCAAAGCCAACCTGCACATCGAGGCATTGGAGAAGACCATCGCACAACTGAATGCACAACTGAGCGAGAAGACGACCGAAATCGAACGGCTACGCACCGAACTCGAACAACGCGGCATCGAAGTGGCCGCACTGACCGAACAAGTGCAGACCAGTTCTGCGCAAGTCGAATATCTGAGCGGCGAGAAAACCGACTTGGAGAACCGCCTCAACACGGTCTACTACATCATCGGTGCGGAAAAAGATTTGCGGGATGCGCAAATCATCGACAAACAGGGTTTTATCGGTCGCACGCTGACAGTCAACAAGAACGGGAATCTCGAAAGTTTCATTCAAGCCGATTCGCGGCTGTTGGAGGAGGTTCCCATCGGCCACAAGCGCGTGACCATCGTCTCGACCCATCCCGACGGTAGCTATCAACTGATTACGGACGCCGACAAGACGATATTGAAGCTGGTCATCGACGATCCTGCACGATTCTGGGAAAACTCGAAAGTACTGGTCATCAGCTACAAATAACGATCCGAATCGATTCCGGTCCGCAACGCCGGACGCTGCGCAGCACGACGCCGAAACCGGACACCGAACAAACGAAAGCGCCTGCAAGAAATCTTGCAGGCGCTTTCATTGTCATCCGACGGAGACTATTTAATCAACTTGCGGGGTTTCACCATGTTCTCCGGCTGGAGCACCTTGTGTAACTCCTCCTCGCTCATCAGCTTGTGCTCCAACACCAAGTCGTAGATGCCCTTGCCGGTCTGCAAAGCCTCTTTGGCCAACATCGTGGAAGTTTCATAACCCAAATACGGATTCAAGGCCGTAACGAGACCGATGCTGTTGTAGACCATCCGGCGGCAAACCTCCTCGTTGGCCGTAATGCCGACCACGCACTTCTCGCGCAGGGTGTTCATGGCGTTGATAAGCATCTCGATGCTCTCGAACAGACTGTGGATGATGATAGGCTCCATCACGTTCAGTTCCAACTGTCCCGCTTCGGCAGCAACCGTTACGGTCAAATCGTTACCGATGACGCGGAACGCCACCTGATTGACCACCTCCGGAATCACGGGATTGACCTTGCCCGGCATGATGGACGACCCGGGCTGCCGCGGCGGCAGGTTGATTTCGTTCAATCCGCAACGCGGCCCGGACGAAAGCAAACGCAGATCGTTGCAGATCTTCGACAACTTCACGGCCAGCCGTTTCTGTGCCGACGAGTTCATGATGTAGGCGCCCGTATCGCTCGTAGCCTCGATCATGTTCGTGGCCTCGACCAACGGCAAGCCCGTCACTTCGCTCAAATGCTTCGTACAGAGTGCCGCATAATCGGGATCGGCGTTGATGCCGGTACCGATAGCCGTAGCACCCATATTGATCTCATAGAAGAGCGTCATATTGCTCTCCAAACGGGCGATCTCCTCGGTGAGCGTCGCGGCATAAGCCTCGAACTCCTGACCGAGCGTCATCGGCACGGCGTCCTGCAACTGCGTGCGGCCCATTTTAATAATGTGAGCGAACTCACTGCCTTTGGCGTGGAACGCATCGATCAACTCGCGCAAAGCGGCGACCAACTTCTCGATGCTGCGCACCAATGCGATGCGCGTTGCCGTAGGATAAGCGTCGTTGGTCGACTGCGAAAGGTTGACGTGATTGTTCGGGTGACAATATTGGTAATCGCCCTTCTCGTGGCCCAGAATCTCCAACGCGCGGTTGGCGATGACTTCGTTGGCGTTCATGTTGGTCGACGTACCGGCACCGCCCTGCACCATGTCGACGACGAACTGTTCGCGGAACTTGCCCTCGCGCAACTCGCCGCACGCAGCGATGATGGCATCGGCGATCTTCGGGTCGAGCAGGCCCAAATCACGGTTAGCCATCGCAGCCCCCTGTTTGACATCGGCCAAAGCACGGATGAACTCAGGAAAGAAATTGAGCCGCACGCGGCTGATGTGGAAGTTCTCGACGGCACGCATGGTCTGCACGCCGAAATAACATTCGACGGGAATCTCCATCTCGCCCAGCAAGTCGTGTTCGCGGCGGGTTTTGCCCGACAACGGCTTATTCAGGATGTTTTCCATAACAAAATCGTTTATCTCTGTTGTGTTATACAAAGATAGAACTTTCGCAGCGATTCACGCAAGAACCGACCAAAAATCTTTCGCCGAACTGCATCGGTCCCGTATCTGCACGCCCTCCATTGCACCTGTCGCCGAAGAAAATAAGTATAAATGCGTATCCGAACGGAACAAAAAACGGCTAATTTTGAACGTTTCGACAAGCGTTTCCACCCCGACCGGAGCGAACGACTGCCGGATGCAACGAAAATAACTCAAATACAAATACTTATGGTTGATATTTTTGCCCGTCTCGAGAAAAATGCGGGCGGACCGATCGGTCAATACATGGCCTATGCCCACGGGTACTACGCATTCCCGAAATTAGAAGGTGAAATCGGCCCTCACATGCGTTTCCGCGGTCAGGAGATGCTCAACTGGAGCCTCAACAACTATTTGGGACTGGCCAACCATCCCGAAGTACGCAAGGCCGACGCCGAGGGCGCTGCCAAATTCGGTATGGCCGCCCCGATGGGCGCCCGCATGATGAGCGGTCAGACCGTCTATCACGAACAACTCGAACGCGAACTGGCCGAATTCGTCGGCAAGGAGGATGCGTTCCTGCTCAACTTCGGCTATCAGGGCATGCTCTCGATCATCGACTGCCTGCTGACGCCGCGCGACGTGGTGGTCTACGATGCCGAAGCACACGCCTGCATTATCGACGGCCTGCGTCTGCACAAGGGCAAACGATTCGTATTCGGCCACAACGACATGGAATCGCTGCGTCTGCAACTCAAGCACGCGACCGAATTAGCCGATGAACAGAACGGCGGTGTACTGGTCATCACCGAAGGCGTATTCGGAATGAAGGGCGACCTCGGCAAACTCGACGAAATCGTCGCGCTGAAAAAGGATTTCTCGTTCCGGTTGTTGGTTGACGATGCACACGGCTTCGGCACGATGGGCGAAGGCGGCCGCGGTACGGCTTCGCACTTCGGTGTAGCCGACGGTGTGGACGTACTATTCAATACTTTCGCTAAGTCGATGGCCGGTATCGGTGCGTTCGTCAGCGGCCCGCGCTGGCTCATCAACCTCCTGCGCTACAACATGCGTTCGCAACTCTACGCCAAGTCGCTGCCGATGCCGATGGTCATGGGCGCGCTGAAACGCTTGGAGCTGATTCGCAACCACCCCGAATACCAACAGAAGCTGTGGGAGATCGTGCGTGCGCTGCAGGGTGCGCTGAAAGAGAACGGATTCGATATCGGCGTAACCAACTCGCCTGTAACGCCCGTATTCATGAAAGGCGGTATCCAAGAGGCGACCAACTTGGTGGTCGACCTGCGCGAGAATCACGGCATTTTCTGCTCAATCGTAATCTATCCGGTAATTCCGAAGGGCGAAATCATCCTGCGCGTCATCCCGACGGCGGCGCACACGCTCGAAGACGTCAAAGTGACGATCGAAGCATTCAAATCGGTGCGCGACAAGCTCGAAAGCGGTTACTACGCCTCGATGCCCATTCCGGCCCGTGCCGACGAGGGATTCAAGGTGCGATAAACGAACCGCGGACGGCGAGCAACCGCCCTGTCCGAACATAAAAAAGGTGTCTGAATCGTTCAGACACCTTTTTTATTTAGTCCTCGGTTGGAAAATCCGGTAACCGATGGAAACACCGATTTTGTTGGGATACCATTCCGATGAACCGTTGAACGGATCAGGGTATTCGGGCTCGACAGGACGGTGCGGGTACATGTCGATTTCACCGTTCATCGCATAACCGTTGTAAAAACTCGACATGTAGGCCCATCCCAAGAAAGCGTCGACGAGCCAACGCTCCCGAAAACGGTATTCGTAACCGACGCACAAACCGATCATCATGCCGTAACCCTTGCTATAACGGTTTTCGAATTTGAGGCTCCACCCGTCGCGATAGGGTTTCGACATGTCGAACGCCATCATGCCGAGGTTGGCGCCCAAATACCACCCATCGTTGTGACCCCGAAAATACCGACGATATTCGCCCATCAGGATGCCGAATGTCATGTGATGTCCGTTGAACGATTTCCACGGCGAAATCACCACTTCGGTCTGCAAAGTCGAATGCGGCGTAACGGCGAACTCGACCGCCGGATTAACGACGCACACGAGCGCATAGGGCAGATTGAGTTTCACGTAGCCCTGTGCTGCCGCCTGCCGGCAACAACCGAGCGCCAAAAACAACACGGCAAAGCGGAATCCCCGCCGAAAAGATCTTTTCATAAGCATATCCGTTTCGGGCAAATGTACGAAAAAAGCCGGCCCCCGCAAAACGGAGACCGACCTTTCAATAACCATACCCCTTATTGCAACACTACCGAATAAGGGCAATACATACGAAGTCCCTCCTGCGAGAGCGCCTCGCGGATGCGTTCATACTCCTCCTCCATCACGCCCAACTGCGTACGTTTGATGGTCGACCGCACCTGCGCATTCAACGACGCGAGAATCGCGGCAAAACCTTCGGGCTGTTCGAGCACCTCAGTCACGCGGTAATCGTCGCCCAATTCAGCCTTATCGGCAGCCAAAGCGATGGCCGTCTTCAGACCGCCGAAGTCGTCGATCAGACCGATACCCTTGGCGTCCGAACCAGCCCAGACTCGACCGCCGGCAATATCCAACACGTGAGCGATTTCGAGGTTCCGACCATTCGCAACATTGGTTGTGAAAGTTTCGTAAACCTTATCCACCCCACGCATCATCGCAGCCCGCTGAACCGGCGACAGAGGCGTAACCATCGTGAAACTCGACGAAGCATTGCTCTGCACGCCGTCGACAGTGACGCCCAGTTTGTTGACCAATGCGTCATGGGCATTGAACATCAGCCCGAACACACCAATCGAACCCGTTAAGGTCATCCGGTCGGCGACGATCACGTCGGCCGAACACGAAATGTAGTAACCGCCGCTCGCAGCGTAACCGCCCATCGAAACGACGACCGGCTTTTCGGCCTTCAACAATTCCATTTCGCGCCAGATGATGTCCGACGCCAAAGCGCTGCCACCCGGCGAATTGACACGCAGAACGACGGCGGCAATGTCCTCGTCTTCACGCACGTCGGCCAACGTACGAGCCAACGTATTGCCGTAAATTTTTTGGCTATTACCATTGCCATCGACAATTTCGCCGTCAGCGTAGACGATAGCGACCTGCGGCGATGCCAGGTGTTTCAGATCGGCCGACAACTGCGACGCGTAATCGCTCAACGAAACGAAGTTGTAATTATCTTCATCATCGGCCTCGACCTCCAACTCAGCGAAAACATCGTTCATCTGATCCTCGTAGAGCAGACTGTCGACGAAACCCTTTTCGAGCGCATCCTCGGGCAAAACAACCTCCAACCGGTCGGTCATCCGTTGCAAAGCAGCGTAATCGATGCCGCGTGCCTCGGCCACGGTTTCGGACAAAGTTTTCCACATCGAATCGACCAACTGCTGCATCTGTTCACGATTAGCGGGCGACATCTTGTCGAGGATGTAAGGCTCGACAGCGCTCTTGTATTTGCAGACCGTAGGACGGAACACTTCGGCCTTGACGCCCAATTTGTCCAACAAACCCTTGAAGAACATCCCGTTACTGGCCAAACCGACCCATTCCATTCCGCCCTGCGGCTGGAGGTAGATTTTATCGGCGACCGACGCGAGATAGTAAGCGCCTTGACTGTAAGTTTCGTTGTACGAAACGATGAACTTGCCGCTCTTCTTGAACTCGGCAAGCGCATGACGCAACTCCTCCAAGACGGCGAGGCTTTCGATACCGCCGGCACCATTCAAGCGCAGATAGATGCCCTTGATGCGGTCGTCGGAAGCAGCAGCATCGATGGACTGCAATGCCTTATAGAGCGGCATCTGCGATTTGACATTCATCGTCATGAAGTTGAATCCGGCCATCGGGTCGGTCATGGGAGCATCGGTCACGGTCTCGGCAAGGTCGATCTTCAGAATGGATTCGGAAGGAACGATCACGGGCGAACTTCCGCCCATCGAAGCAACGATGCCTATCAACAGAATGAACCAAAGAAAAAATGAAAGCACGGAACCTACTACGAATGCGAGTAAGCCAGCCAAAAAGGTTTTCAAAAAATTCATAATACCAATCTTTGTATTGTTTTCATGAAACAAAGATAGCAATTAAGCTTTGATTTTCAAAAAATATATATCGAAAATCAATATTTCTTATTAAAAGGCTGCACATAGTGCTATCGCCCGTTGAGAGCATATGCACGGTCTTTGACAAAACCGGCGGGAGCGAAGATAAAGGTCAAAAGCACGATGAATTTTCATCGCATAGGGATCGGCTTTCAAAAGCGGTGCGCAGGTGTCAATAAAAGCGATGATGCACATATCATATTACGAGCGTAGTAAGCACTCTGGCGCAGGTTTTAATAAAAAAACCGCTCCCGAAACGGGAACGGTCTGTCGCATTTGCCCCTTTACGAGAGGCAACCGCAGAAAATTACATCTTCTTGCCGACGTTCGTCTTCTTGGCGACCTTCGGAGCAGATGCTTTGGCAGCGGCTGCTTTCGGAGCCTTAGGTGCTTTCGAAGCAGCAGTCTTAGCTTTGGGCGCAACCTTCTCTTTCTTGGGAGCAGCTGCGGTTTCGCCCTCGGCTACCACCGTAGCATCCTCGACGGCATCCGTCGAAGCCTTCTTGCTGCGCGAACGGCGCGTCTTGGGCTTCGCTTCGGCAGCAGCGGCAGGCGCAATGCCCAACGTGTAAGCTTCGTTGAAGTCGACGAACTCGATGATACACATGTCGGCAGCGTCACCAAGACGGAAACCCGTCTTCAAAATGCGGGTGTAACCGCCCGGACGGTCGGCGATCTTCGGAGCGATCGTACGGAACAACTCCGTAACAGCCTCTTTCTGTTTGAGGTACGAGAAGACTACACGACGCGAATGCGTGGTATCCTCCTTGGCCTTCGTTACCAGAGGCTCTACGAACTGTCGTACCGCCTTGGCCTTGGCTACGGTCGTTTCGATGCGTTTGTGCAGAATCAGCGACGAGGCCATATTCGAAAGCATCGCTTTGCGATGGCCCGCCTGACGACCGAGGTGGTTGAAATTCTTATTGTGTCTCATAATCAGTCTTTGTCAAGTTTGTAAATTGATACGTCCATACCGAATTTCAGATTCAGCGAGGTCAGCAACTCATCCAATTCCGTCAACGACTTCTTGCCGAAGTTACGGAATTTGAGCAGGTCGCTGCGGTTGAGCTTCACAAGGTCGCCCACCGTATCCACGTCGGCGGCTTTCAGACAGTTCAGGGCGCGGACGCTCAGGTCCTGATCCGAGAGCTTGGTCTTCAGCAACTGACGCATGTGCAGCACATCCTCGTCGAACTCTTCGGCACCGGTGGTGTCTTCCATGTTGACGGTTATCTTCTCATCGGAGAAGAGCATGAAGTGCTGGATAAGGATTTTGGCGGCCTCTTTGAGCGCCTCTTTGGGATGAATCGACCCGTCGGTAGTAATTTCCAGATTCAGCTTCTCGTAGTCCGTGCGCTGCTCGACGCGGTAGTCCTCGCGCGTGTACTTCACGTTCTTGATGGGCGTGAAGATCGCGTCGATGGGCAAAGTACCGAATTCGCAGTCGGCAGGCTTGTTCTCCTCGGCGGGTACATAGCCGCGGCCCTTGCCGATGGTGATGACCATCTGCATCTTGGTACCAGGGGCCAAGTGACAAATCACCAGATCGGGATTCAACACCTTGAAGGACGACAGATAATTCGAGATATAACCGGCAGTCAGCTCCGTCACACCCGCAACGTTAATGGAGACCTTTTCGGCATCCT
>ERZ778511.2426-NODE-2426-length-10292-cov-4.549477_pt1 | contig 10292 bp, 8 predicted proteins | sample MGYA00510347_ERZ778511 | MGnify/ENA primary metagenome ERZ778511 (study PRJEB29527, sample SAMN07138967) | mouse gut metagenome | material: feces | host: mouse | place: China:Nanjing | collected 2016-01-25 ...
CTCCTCGTCAGAAATCGCAATCTGCATTCCCTGTCCGCCAAGCACATATGACGGTCTGACAAGCACTGGATAGCCCAGACGGTTTGCAACCTCTTTTGCCTCCTCTGCCGTGTAGACTGTGCCGCCCGCCGCGCGCGGAATCTGCGTCTCCTCCAGTATCTTGTCAAAAAGTTCTCTGTCCTCTGCGGCGTCCACGTCCTCCGCCTTTGTTCCCAGAATTGGCACGCCCATCTTCATCAGACTCTCTGTGAGCTTGATTGCCGTCTGACCGCCAAACTGCACCACTGCGCCGTCTGGCTTCTCAATGTTGACAATGTTCTCCACGTCCTCCGGCGTCAGCGGCTCAAAATAGAGCTTGTCAGCAATATCAAAATCTGTGCTGACTGTCTCAGGATTATTATTGACAATAATCGTCTCATATCCCGCTTTTGAAAATGCCCATGTCGCGTGGACAGAACAGTAGTCAAACTCAATCCCCTGCCCGATGCGAATCGGTCCTGAGCCAAGCACAAGCACCTTTTTCGGCGGATTGGTCTCCACTGCCTCGTTAATCCCGTCATAACAAGAATAATAGTACGGCGTACTTGCCTCAAACTCTGCTGCGCAGGTATCGACCATCTTATACGAAGCCGTGATATGGTTCGCATAGCGCATCTGTTTCACGGCCGACTCCTCCATGCCGGCAAGCCGCGCAATCACGCTGTCAGGAAACTCCAGCCGCTTCGCTTCTTTTAACAATTCTAGTGAAGGGGGCTGCGTCTCCAGCGCATGTTCCATCTCCACCAAAATGGCAATCTTGTCAATAAACCACCTGTCAATCCGCGTAATCTCATAGATTGTATCGTAATCTATGCCTTTTCTGAGCGCCTCTGCAATGACATAGATGCGCTGGTCATCGACCTTCTGCATACGCCTCAGCAGCGCCTCCCTGTCAAGCGCTGAAAAATCATAACTTCTAAGACAGTCCACATGCTGCTCGAGCGAGCGGACTGCCTTCATGAGCGCCCCCTCAAAGTTGGTGCAGATGCTCATGACCTCTCCCGTCGCTTTCATCTGTGTCGTGAGCGTTCTTTTTGCGGTGATAAACTTGTCAAACGGAAGTCTTGGCATCTTGACAACACAGTAGTCAAGTGCCGGCTCAAAACTTGCATATGTCTTGCCTGTGATGGCATTTTTGATCTCATCGAGCGTGTAGCCGAGTGCAATCTTTGCCGCAACCTTGGCGATCGGATATCCTGTCGCTTTGGAGGCAAGCGCAGAGGAACGGCTCACACGGGGATTGACCTCGATCACACAGTACTCAAAACTTGTCGGGTGAAGCGCAAACTGCACATTGCATCCGCCTGTGATATTTAACTCAGAAATAATATTGAGCGCAGAGGTGCGCAGCATCTGATATTCTTTGTCACTCAAAGTCTGCGAGGGCGCCACGACGATACTGTCGCCGGTGTGGACGCCGACGGGATCAATATTTTCCATATTACAGACCGTAATGCAGTTTCCCGCGCTGTCGCGCATCACCTCGTACTCGATCTCCTTCCAGCCGGCAATGCAGCGCTCGACCAGCACTTGCCCCACGCGGGAAAGCCTCAGACCGTTCTCAAGGATTTCTTCCAATTCAAGCTGATTGTGCGCGATACCGCCGCCGCTGCCGCCCAGTGTATATGCCGGACGCAGCACGACTGGATAGCCTATCGTATTGGTGAATGCCACACCCTCCTCGACATTCTCCACGACAAGGGACGCCGCGCAGGGCTCGCCAATCTTTTCCATCGTGTCCTTGAACTCCTGCCTGTCCTCCGCTTTTCGGATTGTGGCGGCTGTCGTACCGAGCAGTTTCACATGGTGCGCAGCCAAAAATCCGCTCTCCTCAAGCTCCATACCAAGATTTAACCCAGCCTGACCGCCCAGTGTGGGCAGAATCGAATCCGGCTTCTCCTTCTCGATAATCTGCTCTAATACGCTTGTCGTCAAAGGCTCAATGTAAACCTTGTCGGCGATGTCACGGTCTGTCATAATGGTTGCCGGATTCGAGTTTACAAGCACCACCTCGATGCCTTCCTCTTTGAGCGAACGGCACGCCTGCGTGCCGGCATAGTCAAACTCCGCAGCCTGTCCGATGACAATGGGGCCTGAACCGATCACCATTACTTTTTTTACATTTGGATTCTTAGGCATTATCTTGACACCTCCCTCTTTGCATTCATCATCTCAATAAAACGGTCAAACAGATAGCCGGAGTCCTGCGGCCCGCAGCACGCTTCCGGGTGGAACTGGACGGTGAAAATATTTTTTCCGGTGTAATTCAGCCCCTCATTTGTCCCATCATTGACATTGACAAACGCCGGTGTAGCCACGCTAGGGTCCAGCCTGTCCATATCCACCACATAACCATGATTCTGTGAAGAAATGTACACTCTGCCTGTCGCCAGATCCTTGACTGGGTGGTTGCCCCCTCTGTGCCCGTACTTCATTTTATAAGTATCTGCCCCTGTTGCAAGCGCCATGAGCTGATGTCCGAGGCAAATCGCAAAAATAGGAATCTCTGTATCGTACAGCTTCTTGATCTCCGCGATGATCGCAGTGCACTCTTTCGGGTCTCCGGGGCCGTTCGAGAGCATGATGCCGTCAGGATTTGACGCAATAATCTCTTCGGCAGGTGTTGTTGCTGGATACACCGTCACATCGCACCCCCGTATCTTGAGGGAATAGGCAATATTATCCTTCGTGCCCAGGTCAAGAAGCGCCACCCGTCTGCCTATACCATTTAAAGTTTTGACAAGCGACGGTTTCTTCTCCCGTTCTCCCGCCGCATACGCTGACGGCACAAATTTTGCACTTCCGGAAAGCGCGCCGTTCTCTGACAATTCCCGCGAACCTTTTAACGTATACTTTTCTTTACAGGTAACTTTCTCAACAACTTTGCCTGTTGTGTAGGCTTTTAATCTTGGAAGCACCTCATCAAGTTTGTAGTGCGCATCTGTTGTGATCATACCGTTCATCGTGCCTTTTTCACGCAAAAGCTTCGTGAGTGCTCTGGTGTCAATGCCCGCAATACCTGGTACGTTATTCTCTTCTAAAAACTGCTGAATGGAAAAATCTGCTCTGAAATTGCTGAAATTCCTAGATAATTCCCGAACGATGAATCCGTCGGGCCAAGGTTTCTTAGACTCCATGTCATCTTTGCAGACGCCATAGTTTCCGATCAATGGATATGTCATGCACACTGCCTGCCCTGCGTAGGACGGGTCAGTGAGCACTTCAAGATATCCTGCCATAGAGGTATTAAAAACGATTTCGCTGACTACTTCCCTGTCGGCACCGATCTGAATACCCTCAAATACGGTGCCGTCCTCCAAAATTAAAAACGCCTTCATCTTATCACCTGTGCTTTCTTTGTCATAATCGGTTTATTATATCATAAGAAATTATGGCATTCAAGAAATTTCTTTTCAGAAATTTCTTTTACATCATCCCTTTTAACTGTGCAAACAGGTCAAGGTCACTCTGGGTAATTTTCATATTTGTGTTGTACTCTTTGCCTTCAGGACTCACCACCTTGACCTCAATAATCGTGCCGTCCGCAATCGCTTCCTGCCCTACTGCCTGCATAAACGGCATAAATTTAGGATGATTTTTGGTAAAGGTATCCCACGCCCCCTTAAATTTCATAATTGCTGTAAAATCCATCATAGTCCCCATCTCCCTTTGATTTACTAAATACTACATTACAAAAATACAGTAAAAAAGCACCACACTGGGGTGATACTTCTCTCCTATGTACTATATCAGGTAACTAACACTTTTCTCGTCCAGATTCTGCGTCGTCATGGCAGCCTTTGCTTCCTCCGTCTGAAATCTGTTAATATAGAAGGAATATTTCATTCTGCACTCAAAATGCCCTTTCTTCATCTCCCTCACTTTATCAACTTTGATCAGATACGAAACACCCTGATTTAAAAAGGCTTTTTCAATCGTTTTCTTGACTTTCTCATCATAAGTTTCTGCAAAAGCGACTTCCCGCCCCTGATTTTTCTCTGCCATTTCCGTCACATCCTTTATACTGATATACTATTATAGTATAGACCGAAATGGAAAAAAAGTACAGTTGACATATTTACTAATAAATAGAAGCATATTAATTTATTTTTTGTAACAATCTTGTGATTACTTGTAAAATTTTGTTCATTTTTTAATTTTTTTCAGATTAGGGCTTGCATTCTCCCTCACTTTCATGGTATACTAATTTTGCTTTGCAGGATTAGTACATCGGTAGTACATCGGCTTCCCAAGCCGAGGAGGCGGGTTCGACTCCCGTATCCTGCTTTTTTTATGCACTCAAACGCGAAAAAATATGCCGCGCGAGCAGGGAAAGCTTCCCTACTCGATTTTGTCCGTCTGTTTCTCCAGCGATTCCGCCTGAAGTCTGTCAAATTCCGCCATACACTCATCTACCGTAGCCCCATTTAAGAGCTTCCGAACAATGATGCACGTGTTTCCCCACTGCTCAAGCTTCATACTTGCGTTAGAGCCAAGCACATAAATATTTTCATTAATCCGGTCATTCAGCGGCTTCAATGCCGGAATACAGTCCACCGATACATTCTTGGAGGGCGAGATCACCTTGTTCGTCTCCGTATAAATCTGAAGCGCCTCATCAGACGTCATAATGTCGAGCGTTTTCATCGCATCCTCTGTATGTTCTGCTTGGATTCCGACGGCAATGCCGGTCATTGGCATAACGGGCATCTGTCCGCGGCTGCTTGGAAATCCGATGACCAGCATGTTAAAATCTGGATTGCCATATGCGGTCTCTGTGTTTGCGGCCCCCCAGTACGCCATGACGATCGGCGTCTTTCCCGCCAGAAAATCGGCGCCCTCTCCTTCAATCGCCTCACTCATATACGCCTTTTGGGCGTCAATATAGCCGCAGTCAATCATTTCCTGCAAAAATTCAAAGCCAGTACGCATATAATCGCTGTACTTTGCCTCTCCGCTGTTGAGCGCCGCAATTTCTGCCTCTGTATTCCCGCCATTGTACAGATCAGCATATGCCTGTGCAAGAACAAACGTCTCTAACCACCAGCGGTTTGCACCTACGGGTGTCTCAATTCCATTCTCTTTGAATACCCGGCAGCACGCCAAAAACTCCTCGGGTGTGTCCGGCAGCTCGAGATGGTACTGATCAAACAAATCCTTATTGATAAACAGGCCATATGCGACAACCTCCTGCGGAATCGCCACCAGTTTTCCATCTACCACATTCGCCGCCTTTACGACATCACGAAGGTTCTTTGCACTGTCAAGGCCAGATAAGTCCATCAGTTTATTCTCCTGAGCCAGTATTTGAATGACATCTGGATTGAGCAGATACAGATCATCCATATTATTGCGCGCCCTGTCAAGTGTTATATCATCATACGTTTTATCTTGGTAATCCTCCGCCGTGTACGTGATATAGTCCACTGTCACACCGAGCCGCTCTTCTGCCAAGATAACTGTTTTCTCCGATGCGCTTCTTGCCACATTATCTACATCTGGCATGGTTTTCTCCATCGGGCTAAACAGTGTCACAACGTGGTCCTTCTGCTTCTCGAAGGTCATCACATTGTCCTTCGACGCGTTCCTTCCACCACAGGCTGCCAATGATACTGCCGCAGCTCCTGCAAGACAGAGTATTGCTATCTTTCTCATAGTTTCGTTATTTCCTTTCTGGGCACATACTGGTTTATGACTTTCTTTAGGAGTTCTATGTCAATCGGTTTTGCAAGATGTACATTCATACCCGCATCCAAAGCCTCCTTCTCATCTTCCGCAAAAGCATTCGCTGTCATCGCAATAATGGGAATCTCTCGCGCATCGCTTCGATCTAATGCCCTGATAGCCCTTGTCGCGTCATAGCCGTTCATCACTGGCATCTGTACATCCATTAAAATCGCATCAAATTCCTTCTCCGCTGCATTGGCAAAGCACGCTACTGCCAACTGTCCATTTTCGACAAGTTCACAGTCGGCACCCTCCATCGACAGGATTTCTCTGAGAATTTCCGCATTGATCTCATTGTCCTCTGCTGCGAGAAAATGCAGTCCCTCCAGATTATTGACCGCGCAAATGTCCTCTGTTTTATCATGGTTCTGTTCTGCCCTGATCTCTAATATCTTCTCCTGAAAAGCACATACAAAAAACGGTTTTGTGAGCACTTTGACATTCTTCATCAAAAGTGCCTCCTCCATCCCCTCCGCGTCACAGTCCGCGAGCAGCAAAATCGGAATGGTCTCTGGCACAAGCGCCCGTATCTCCTTTAACCTCTGTATTCCCTCCACATTGACTGTATTCCAGTCAACTAAGAGCATCTGATAGGTATTTTCAACTGGCATTTTCTCCTGTAAGTACCCAATCGCCGTCTGTGCACTGGAAACAGTGTCCACCACCACGCCTGTATCTACCATGAGCATATGGATATTTTCACAGACTGCCTCATCATTGTCCACCGTCAAAATCTGAAATATTCCATTTTTCTCCCAGAACTGTTCGTGTAATTGTCCTTCTGGTATTCTAAGCTCTAGTTCCACGCGAAACAACGTGCCCTTATTCACTTCACTGGATACATCAATCGTTCCACCCATCAGCTCTACTATATTTTTGGTAATCGCCATTCCAAGACCTGTTCCCTGCACCTTGTTTGTCGTGCTGTTCTCAGCTCTGGTAAACGCATCAAAAATAACCTTTAAATATTCAGGTGTCATTCCGTACCCGTCATCTTGCACTTCGATACGAATATGTTCAAACTGAGGAGAGCGCTGCTTCATTCCAATCATGCGAAGCCAGATATTTCCTCCCTCCTGCGTATACTTGACCGCATTGGAGAGCAGATTTATCAAAATCTGGTTGATTCTTGTCTCATCGCCCATCAGGTATTCATGCTTGACGCCAGTTACCTCCACATGAAATTTTTGGTTCCTGCCGTTTGCCATCGGCCGGATAATTGCATCGACGGAGGATACAAGGTCATTTAAGGTAAACTCTTCTACTGTCAGCACCACTTTTCCGCTCTCAATCTTGGAGACATCTAAGATATCGTTAATCAGGCTGAGCAGGTGCTGGCCAGAAGCCATAATTTTCTTTGTATATTCCCTCACTTTCTCTGGATTTTCTGCATCCTTGGCAAGCAGTGTCGTAAACCCAATCACTGCATTCATCGGTGTGCGGATATCATGGGACATATTCGAGAGAAACATCGTCTTAGAGTTGCTTGCAATCTGTGCAGCCTGCAATGCCTCCGCAAGCTGCTTGTTATGTATCTCCCGCTCCTTCTCCCGCTCCCGCCGAAGCCTGTTCTGCTCTCTTTGATTAAAATAATACAGCACACAACACAGAAAAAACGCGATCAGCATTACGCCAACTACGATCAAAATATTTTGATTTACCGTCCTGCCCTCCTGCTGAATGGCATCAATCGGCACATACCCAATCAGATAGATCGTGCCATCATTCACAGCCCACATATAAATCAAAGATTTTTTCCCGCGGATATCATGCTGGAACATGATATTTTTCCTGTTTTTTACACTCTGGGAAACTTCTTTTCGCAGCTCTTCCTCCAAAATATCATTTGCCCTAAAAAAATCCTCCAGATTCAGATGCCCGGCACTGCGCTCTCCCATTCCCTTGGGCTTGAGCACCATCCGTTCACTTTCTGCATCCATGATATAGAGCATCGCCCTCTTGTTGTAAAATCCATCTGGAAGCGATTGATCTATCGAATCATAGATATATTCCACATAAAGCGTTGCCGTCTCTTTTCCGTCACGTATCACTGGACACTTGATCGTGTACGCCCATGTTCCCATATAGTTGACATACGATTGTGACACAGGCATACCTTTTACCGTTCCCCCTGCGGAGAAATCAAGTTCCTTCTCCGAGAACACTTCACCAGTATTTGAAATCCCTTCATTCCTCCCAGCCTGTATCAAAGAAACCTTCACCATTGTCTCACTCTTCTGATAGGTGCGGATATACTGCTCCTGATCTGCCGCCAATGAAATCTCCTGTGCCATCAGTCTCTGAAATTCCGCTTCTTTATTTAAGACAGCCTCGATGGTACTCTCGATCAAATCCAGACTCTCACTGAGATTCTGGATTGCTGATGCAGACATCTCTACTGAGATTTTGTGCGCCACCGAGAATACGATTGCTCCTAATATCCCAAACACAATAATAATGGAAAGAAGCAGTGAACCACTCCCGTCCATTTTTCGCTTATTCTGACTTTTTTTCATACGTTTTCTCCGTTTTATACCATATAGAACTTAAAGTATCACTGTATTCATATTATACGCGATTCTGTGTTTTTGGTCAATAAATATCGCGGCTGCTCATAAGAGTAACCGTGCCTGGAAAAAGCGAATCATTTAAATCATATAGGACTATATAAAAAACACTGCACGCGACACGCATTAAACGTTGTCTGTACAGTGAAAAATGGCTGAAATAAAATGTTATCCTTTCAGCCACGCATCCCTCTTCGTGGCATAGAGTGCCTTGAATATATCAATGTCCTCCAAGGTTGTAATTTTGATATTCTTGTTTGAACCGCATGAAAAATGAAGCTCCTCGCCAAGCGCCATCATCAAGGTATTGGTATATACTGCGTTTGTGATTCCCCTTTTTAATGCCTCCTTGTGTGCCCAGAGCACCCTTCCATACTGATATGCCTGCGGGGTCTGCACGCGCATGATGTCATTTCTGTCGATTCCGATATGTCCTGCTTCGCCGTCCTCTGTGCGCATAATGGTCTCCTGACAGCGGATTGCAGAGAGTCCTGAGCCATATTGTTTTGCTTTTGCGATACAGTCCGTGATAATCTCCTGCGAAATCATGGGGCGGACTGCGTCGTGGATAATGACAATATCCTCCTCCTTGCAGGTATCTTCCAGTGTGAGCAGTGCGTTGCGCGCAGAGGCCTGTCCGTTCTCACCCCCGCCAACAATCCAGCGCAGCTTTGTGATGCCTGCTGCCGAGGCGTAGCCCTTGAGTACATCGTGCCAGCCGTCAATACAGGATACGATCATGTAGTCCACTTGGGGGTGAGACTGAAATGCTTCCAGCGTATAAATAATGATTGGTTTTTCGTATATGCTGATAAACTGCTTTGGAATGGACTGCTCTGTCCGCGAGCCGCTTCCCCCTGCCAGAATCAGTGCAATGTTCATAGCACCCTCCCTCTATAGTATCACTTTATAAGCCTGTTCTGTGTTTATATATCCCCATTTTTCATGGCATAGAGTGCCTTGAACATGGCGACGTCCTCCACGGTGTTGATTTTTAGGTTCTTGTCAGAGCCTTTTGAAAAATAAACATTTCTTCCAAGTCTTGAAATGATATTGTTGGTGTCATTTTCATGCTCGATGCCTTTTTCCAGCGCCTCCTCATGTGCCTTTTTCAACGCTCCAAGAAAATATGTCTGCGGCGTCTGAATCCGGCGGAACGCATAGCGCGAGATGGAAATCCTGCCGGTCACGCCGTCGTCAGTCATCATCACATTGTCCATGGAGGTCACTGCTGCGACGCCCATGCCCTTCTTTTTGCAGGTATGGATACTGTCCGAGATAATTGTGTCGGACACCATAGGGCGTATCGCATCATGAATGATTATGATATCTTCTGGTGAACACTCTTTCATCAGCCTGTCCACCGCAAGCCTTGAGGAATCCTCCGGAGACATTGTCGGCCCGTACACACGTGAAAACCTTCCTATGATAAAGTCTTGTCCTTTCTGCGCTGCAAAAGCGTTACAGAGTGCCTCGCCAAGACGCTTGCTTTCACAATATCCGGCGCGGGTGGTGTTGCAATTGATATAACCTAGATATTCTTCATCGAACTTATCCACATCATTTCTGTTTTCGCCATAGATTTCCACAAAGGAAAAGAAGAAAAAGCGTTGGCAGTGATGGGATGAGGCATATTACGACAGATGATATGTACCCTGTCCTGCAGCACACTTTTATAGACAGTATTTGAAACCTGAGATTTTAATTTGACGTTTTTGTGCGGGAGAAAGGAACTTTAGTTTGCTGGGCTACAATAAGGGCATCCTCATTGAAAAGAGTACAGTACAGCGGATTGTCCGGAACCTTGGTTACAGCCGCCAGAAAAACCGCAAAATGGAACAGGTTGGTAATCCGGATCCTGACAGAGGCGTGCAGTTTGAGTTTATCCATTCAGAAACAGATAAATCCCTGAGGGATGGCATTCCCGTCATTTCTGTTGATACAAAGAAAAAAGAAAAT
>ERZ778511.2432-NODE-2432-length-10275-cov-3.840020_pt1 | contig 10275 bp, 13 predicted proteins | sample MGYA00510347_ERZ778511 | MGnify/ENA primary metagenome ERZ778511 (study PRJEB29527, sample SAMN07138967) | mouse gut metagenome | material: feces | host: mouse | place: China:Nanjing | collected 2016-01-25 ...
ATCTCTCCGCTCTTCTCACCCGCATAGGCAGTCACGTCATCTACCAGCTTGTAAAGCCTCTTCGATTCGATCTTCATCGCCTCGATGACTTCAGGATATACCTTTTCGATCTGGTAATCACGGTACGCATCCGGTTCCGTTCCTGTCAGTACCAGGATCGTACGGTACATTTTATTCATATTGAATACGCTGTCGGAGAGCTGTGACAGATACGCTCCGAGATCGCCCAGCGTGTTTTTCAGACGGATCACATGCTTTCCTTTTGTGAGATGAAACTTGTACGCCTCGCCATTTTCATCCTGAAGGCACACCATTTCCCACAGATTGTTATATGTAAAACGGATCTGTGACACTTCCTCAAACGGGATCTCCCCGTCGATGTAGAGGGAACGGTTTGCTATGTATCCACGGTTATATCCCTGACGGCCCTTGATGCCGATCACGTAATCTCCCTCTTCGGGAACTTCCATTTCCCATTCCAGCCAGTCATTGGCCACTTTCCACTGGGTACCGCCGGTCATGTTGAGCACCTGCTTATCGGTATTTCCGATCGTGACCTCTCCGCTTTCCTTATTCGCGTACTCGGTATCGCCGGACCCACGGTCATAACTTGCGTACAGGGACGGTGCCGAACGTCTGACTGCCGTCTCTCCCTGGATCTTATCCAGATAATCCGATACACTGTTCGCCTTACCTGAATTTTCCTGTGCGTAGTCCGCATACGCAGGCGTCTTTTTCCTATTTCCAACCGTCAGCTTCCGGATCAGGAATTTTTCATTCACTCCGGTCAGACGGATCGTATTTTTACCTGCTTCGAGATAAAACCGATACGGCTCAACTTCATACCCCGTCGCATCTTCAAAATACGCGGACATCCAGCTTCTGTTCGGATCCTCAATCTGTGCTGCCCGAATCTCATTTCCCTGATTGTCCTTGGTCGGCTCCGCCGCATCCGTGTACACACGCTGGAACGCTATCGCATCCGCGCCGCTGAACGGCACCTTCCCGTTGATCTCCACTTTCGTCTCAATGGAAATCCCGCGGTCGTCATCGTCCGTCGTCGGATAATATTCCACAAGCAAATTGTAGTATCCAGCCTGTTTGACATCCACTTCAAACTCTGCATACCCTTCTTCTGGAATCTGCAGCGCATCAGCCTTGTCACTGTCCGGCCCTATGCCGCTTCTCTTGGACACGTTACTGCTGTCTGTATAGCTGAACACATCCAGATCATAAGTGTTACCGGCACCCTCTGGTATGGAATCCCCATGCGTGTCCGCGTAAATGGAATATGTATCGGTACGACCATATTCTCCGCTCGCCGCTTCCAGATCCACGCCTTCATATTTGTCTGAGTTGTCGGTGATCGAGGAACCCTTTAGAGTAAAAAACAGCGCTAAAGCTGCGATGATACCCACAATCACAAGGAATGTCCTCAAGCCTTTTTTCTTCATCAACTTTGACATAGCTGTCGCAATCTCCTTTCGCCCTTTCTCTTTTTTATGCGCTTCACAAAACAGGTTTTGTAAGACACATTGCGTTGAATCATTTGTATATTTTGCATACAATTTATACTCAATTATATCACTGTTTTTGTGACATGTCTATAGTTTTGAACATTTTTTTATGAATAATGAACAAAAAGTGAACGGGGAAAATTGGGCGATTTGACATTTTATCCATCCTATATTAAAATGACCCTAACAAATTTTGCGCATTTTCGTGGTGCAATATGAACAAAAAGGAAATTTTTAGAAAAAGGAGATTTTTGACATGTACAATCCCACATTTACAAATCCCATCCTTCCGGGATTTTATCCCGACCCTTCCATCTGCCGGGTAGAGGATGACTATTATCTGGTAACATCTACCTTCGCCTACTTCCCAGGCGTACCGATCTTCCACAGCCGGGACCTCATCCACTGGGAACAGATCGGAAATATCCTCGACCGAAACGAACAGCTCCCGCTGGCAGGCGCAGACGTCAGCCAGGGCATTTTCGCCCCGACGCTCCGCTACCACGACGGCACCTTTTACATGATCACGACAAATGTAAGTTCCGCCCTCGGGAACTTTTTCGTCACGGCCAAAGACCCGGCCGGCCCGTGGTCAGAACCGTATCCTCTCGGCTCGGAAGGCATCGACCCGTCACTCTTTTTCGATGACGACGGCACATGCTGGTACTGCGGTACGAAACCGAGACGCGAGGGCGCCAGATATTTCGGGGACAATGAAATCTACATACAAAAACTCGATCTGGAGACGAAAAAGCTGACCGGCGAGAGCTACCCGGCATGGCACGGCGCGCTGCGCCAGGTCGAATGGCCCGAAGGCCCGCACATTTACAAAAAGGACGGCTGGTACTACCTGTTCATTTCCGAAGCCGGAACAGCCCACCACCACGCCGTTTCCGTCGCGCGGAGCAAAAGCCTGACCGAACCGTTTGAAGGCTGTAAGGGCAATCCGGTCCTGACCCACCGCCACCTCGGATTCCACTATCCGATCGTAAACGTCGGGCATCCTGACATCGTCCAGACGCCGGGCGGCGAGTGGTGGATGGTCCTTTTAGCATCCCGTCCGTATGGCGGCTACTGCCGCAACCTCGGCAGGGAGACATTCCTCGTCCCATTCTGCTGGGAAGATGGCTGGCCAGTCATCAATCCGGGCAGGGGTATCGTAGAGCCGTCTGGACCAGCACCAGGACTACCGCTGTCGATCACTCCAGCTGTCCCGTCGCGGGAAGACTTTGACGGCAGCCAGCTTCCGCTCCACATGATGTACCTGCGGAATCCGGTTGCAGGAAACTACTCCCTTACAGCCAAAAAGGGATTCCTCTCGCTGCGCTGCGCGAAAGATACGATCAGTTCGGACGGAACTCCGAGTTACGTCTGTCTCCGCCAGAAACATTTCAGTTTCCGATTCGAAACATCTCTCGTCTTTGAACCCGCGGGCACAGATGAACAGGCCGGTATCGTCATCTTCCAGAACACGGCATTCCACTACCAGTGTCTGGCAGGAACAGACGGATCTACTACTGTAGTGTCCGTGGTTAAAACGGAAAACGGCTCTGCCACTACCGTCTCTGAAACGGTGTTAGATGCCCCGTGCCATGCGCTGACCTTACGGCTGGAAGCAGACGGACAGGACCTCTCGTTCTCCTTTTGCCGGGAAAACGGTTCCTTTACGGCCATCGCGGACAAACTCGACGGGCGCATCCTTTGTACGGACGCCGCCGGCGGCTTTGTCGGAAATACGATCGGCATTTACGCGACAGCAAACGGAAATGAGAGCGATACGTCTGCCGCCTTTGACTACATCGAATATACCGGGGCATGACCGCCCGCAAAAAACAAGTTGCAAAAAGGCGCGAAACGTAAACCGATCCGGTTTTGTTTCGCGCCTTTTGATGCGCTCGACGGCGCGAAAGCTGAACCTTCCGCGCCAGAAATAGCGCCCTCGACGAGCTTCAAGTTGACCTTGCAATGCTCGCCGGAGTAATTCATCACTAAAACGAGGTGATCGTCGTCGTATAGATACACCGAATTGAGAAACGTATCAACGAGCGCGATCCGGTACTCCTCGTCGTGAACATCACCAGAGCGAAGCCTCTCCAGAAAATATATAATTTGCTCTCGCTCAAACTCTGGCTCAGCCAAAAGCTCGCGAGCGATCCCTTTTTCAATATCCGCATGATCGGCCTCTAGCTCCATGAGCCGAGTCTTTGTGCTGGGCGTAATGATCCCGGCCTCAATAGCTGCCAGCATGTTGCTGAGCGCCTTCTCGTTTTCTTTCTTTCTAATCTCCAGAGCATGAAGCCCGGAGTTGTCCTTCTCCCGGTTCTGGTATTCCATGACGCGATCGGCAATTTCCTCGATCAGCTCGTCATTGTGCAATATCCTCACCAGCTCATTGACGACAAGATCCTCGATCCATTCCTTCGCTACCGTCTCTTTGCGGCAGCTCCGCGTCTTTTTCCGCGTCGTGCATGAATAATAGGCGTAGGCTTTGCCGGTGTGGCTTGTGCCGCCGTCTCCGACCATAGGAGCCCCACAGAGCGCGCAATATAATTTTGTAGTGAGAAGGAAATTTTGCGCCTTGCCTCTGGCCGGCGCGTCGTGGTTTATCCTTAACATTTTTTGCACCTTGTCGAAAAGCTCCCGATCGGTAATGATTGCCGGGATCCCGTTCTCGACTCTTATATCTTCATACTCATATACGCCGATGTACTTCTCGTTTGAGAGAATACGCCGCAGGCTATTCTTGTTGAATTTGCCGCCGCGGCTTGTGCGGTACCCCTCGTCATTCAGGCGTACATAAATATCTTTTGCACGCTCGCCTGCTGCATACTCCTCGAATATCCGGCGCACGATTGCCGCCTCTGCAGGATCTATCATGTACCGGCCGTCTGGCCCCGTCTTTAGCCCGAGACACGTCTTACCCAGAGTTTTGAGCTCTAAAGCGCTATCATAATACCCGCGCTTGACGTTCTGGCTCAGGTTCTCGCTGTAATACTCAGCATAGCCTTCCATTACCGACTCGAGGATAATGCCCTCGGGGCCCTCTGGGATCGTCTCTTTTGCGTAGAATATCCGCACGCCGTTCTTTTTGAGCTTATACTTATACATTGCGGAGTCGTAACGGTTCCGGGCGAAACGGTCCATTTTCCACATGAGAACACAGTTAAAACGGCCCTTTTCAGAGTCCCGGATCATTCTCTGGAAGTCTGGCCGTTGATCTACTCGGCCGGTCATAGCCTTGTCGATGTATTCGCCTATCACAATAATGCCGTGCTTTTTTGCGAAGTCGTAACATTCCCGGAGCTGGCCCTCGATTGACTCCTCTCGCTGGCCGCTGCTGGAGTATCTGGCATAAATGACGGCCCGTAAAGGCTCTACGCCGTCGGTATTGCTGCCGGCGGCGTGTTTCTTTGCGAGCTTTTTATTTTCGGACATTACCCGATCACCTTCCCTGACAAATCATAACGGGCAATCTCCCCGCTGGCCGTTTTTAATATCAAAGTATTTTCTTTTCTGCTGAGATTAGCGCCACTACTCCCGCTGTTTTCGAGCTCTATGCTTTTACTCCATGATTTTCCGCTCTCTAAATTAAAGCATTTTACAGAAATAGCACCACCGTCGCTATATGCAAAGGCGCACACCTCTGGCGAGAGCACAATCGCGCTGCTGTCTGGCGAGAAGCCGATCGCCTTATTTGAGGAGTTGTCCCGATACAATACGAGAAAATGCTCGTTGTCGTCGCAAATATAAGCGGCGCCACTGTCCGAGACAAAAGAGGCGGCGATCCCGTCCTCGAATTTTCTGACGTTCAACACGTCGGTTTTTGAAAAAATAGCGGCAGACTCCACATTATTGCGCCAGCCAGTAGCGAGCATATATTCGCCGGAGGCAGACGAGGCAATCACATCACCGTCAAAATATTCTTTGCCGTTTTTCCAAATGTTCACGCTGCTGCCTCGCACCTCTACGGTGTAGCCCTCAAAAGAAGGCGCAGATATTTGAGCGGGCGCCGCCGGTTCCGTGTTTTGCGGTTTGCTTTTCTTAAAAAATAGCATATCCATTCTCCTTCGCTTTTTATTTTGAAATGCCCGGCCGGAGTTCTGGGCCCCGACCGGGTTGTGGTACATTCACCACTTTGGAGGCTTTTGTGAAAAATCTACAGCGATTATATTGCCGTACTTTTTGATATGTCTTTTTGAAAATCTGGGTTTTTCATTACAGAAAGAACAGCGCTTTTGCCTACTTCATTCAATCCGCGCCAAAGTTCAATTACTTCCTTTTCCTCTGGTATCAACTCCGCGGCCGCGTCGCTCTCCTCTCCATAAAACACCCCGACACTTTCGACATGATAAAGCTCACAAAGCACCAGAAAAGTGTCGGCGTCTGGTTTCCCTCTGCCGTGTTCCCACGCGCTCACAGTTTTTCCGCTTTTGCCGATCTTTTCGCCAACCTCATAAACAGTGAGGCCGACATTTTCGCGATACAACTTTAAGGTTGCGGCCATGTGCGCGCTTATGTCTTTTTTCATTATATCACCTCCATGCTCAATATACCATAGAAAACCGATAGTTTCAACAATTTTATCTACATTTCCTAGACAAAAATCTATAAAATGTCTTGACAGTCTCGAAATAGTAGATTATAATGTCCCTAGTCTCGAAAATGTAGACAACAGAAAAAGCAATCTATCTTTTGAGGAGAAAGGAGGAAACGGCATGAGTACGATCGTTGAGGTAATCAGCAAAAGAGTCGAGGATCGAGGCACGACAATCACACATTTATCAAACAAAACCGGAATAAGTAACGACCTGCTGGGGAGGAGCTTAAACGGGAAACGGAAATTAAAAGCCGACGAGCTTGTAAAATTGTGTATCGCTCTTGATCTCTCTCTGGACGACTTCAAAGAAGCGGCAAGGGAAGGAGCTTAACATGGCAAAGATATTTTACCCGTCATATATCCCGAAACGCTGGATCCACTTTACGCACCACAAGAAAAGGAGGATCCGCAAGAAATACCAGAACCGGATCCGGCGAGAGGTACAACGCCACAAATTAGACGCTCAAACGCTCTCTTTTCTGCTGGCAGACGCGGCCGCAAAATACTCGGGTCGGATCGGTTACGATCAGCCGGAGATCTCGAGGCTTGCGCTACTGGGCGGGAGCTGGTGCAGCGGATCGGCGGCCGGGCATTTCTCCATGACAATGCCACGAGTCACGGTACCGTCATTCGCTCAGATTGCACTCCCGCAAATTACACTCCCAGAGCTCGAGCTCCCAGAGATTAAGATCCCGGAAATGCCAGAGACAACAGAGGATCCTCTGGAGGAGCTCAGGAAAGCCTTCACTAAAGTGGGCGAGGTGATTGTCGAGGTACTCCGGCCAGTCGTTGACTATCTTGCAAAAGTTATTGAAAAATTTTTCAAATGGGCGGGCGACTTTTGGGATCACCTCTGGTGCAAAAACAAGCACTGGTGGCACATGGCCGAGCACCACAAAAAACACCGGATCCGCAAGAAATACAGAAACAAAATCAAACGCGAGGCCAGACGCCGAGCCGGTGAGCTGCTGGAGATTTTAACGGCAGACGACTCAGAGGACGCCGAGACGGCCAGCGACGACGAGGAGGGACCGTAACTATGAAATGGCCGTATCAATGCGACAAATGCGGCGCCGCGCTGGACGCCGGCGAGCGTTGCGATTGTGAGAGCTCTCAACGTGACGAGAGGAGGCAGCAGGACGATGAAACAGAGGCGCGAGCCAAACAGAACAGCGGCCTGCCGGCTATGCGGTAAGGAGTGGCAGATCAGCGCTCTCGCCGTGATACCACCGGAGGGCTATATTTGCCCCGTGTGCGAAACATCACAGAGGAAGGAGCGATCACATGACAAGCTACAAAAAAGTAGGCACCAGAACCCCGGAAAAAATCAATATCGACCTCGGCGCTATTCCCGAGAATGAAAGCGACGCGCTATGTCGGGCCGTGCTTCACGGAATGGCCGCGCTATTCGAGGATCCGATCGTCCGGGCAGATTATGAGAAATGGAAAAACAAGAGGAAACTCAGAAAGGAGGCAGCAACTACATGAAGTACATGGGGAGCAAGGCGAAAGTTGCCCGCTACATAGTGCCGATTATTCAGGACCACATCGACCGGAGCGGCTTCGAGACATACCTCGATCCGTTTTGTGGCGGTTGCAACATCATCGACAAGATCAGAGCCCCGCAGCGAATAGCCAGCGATTGCAACAAATACCTGATCGCTCTGCTGCAATACATTCAGGACGGCGGCGAGCTGCCGGGCTACATAGAGCGCGAGGAATATGCAGCAGTACGCGCCAACCGGGACGCATACCCCGAGTGGTATGCCGGTTATGTCGGCTTTGTGTGTTCATATAACGGCCGATTTTTCGACGGCGGCTACTCAGGAAAGACACAGACGACCGGAGGACTCCGGGACTATCAGGACGAGGGCCGGCGAAACATCGAGGCACAGCGCAAGGATCTGGAGGAGGTTATTTTTCTACACAAAGATTACAGAGCATGGCAGCCGAGCCGTTGCGTCATTTATCTGGATCCGCCGTATGAGGGCACAAAGCAATATAAAGCGCTCGAGCCCTTTAATCACTCGGAGCTATGGCAGGTGGCAAGGCTCTGGAGCCGCGACAATGTTGTGCTCGTGAGTGAGCAGCAGGCGCCCGAGGACTTTGTGCCGGTGTGGATCCATGAAGTAAGCCGGACCATGAACCAAAACAAGACCGTGCCGGCCACTGAAAAGCTATACATTGCGAAGGAGGTGCTGGAGCGTGAAGGCATTACTCCGTCGATTTAGGAAAATTGTATTTTTCGATACAGAGACGACCGGCCTCGATCCCGAAAAGGATCAGATCATCGAACTGGCCGCGGTGCTGGTGACTGAAAAAAGCATAGAGGGAAAAATTGACGTATTTTGCAAGCTGCCGGAGGGCGAAAAGATCCCGGAGAAAATCGTCGAGCTGACTCATATCACCGACGACATGCTCGCAAAAGACGGGATCCCCTACCCCGAAGCGTGCCGGGCGTTTTGTGACATGATACACAGCGACAGCGAGGTGCTGCTGGTAGCCCACAACATACAATTTGACCTGCTTTTTACTCTGGAAATGTTCAGGCGTTGCGGCGCAACTTCAAAGCTGCCAAAAGTTAGAGTTATTGACGCTTTGACAGTGTATCGCGACCGAACAGCGCACGAGCATAATCTGGCAGCAGCTATTGAGCACTACGGACTCTCTGGGCGCGTACAAAATAGCCACAGGGCGATCGACGACGTGCTGGCGCTTTATGAGGTGACAAAGGCAATGGCCGCAGAGTACGACAATTTAGAGGAATACATCGACCTAATAGGCTACGATCCGAAGTATGGCATACTCGGCAAAAAATTGAGGCAATTCACATATGTGCAACAATCCAGCTATTACGAAGGACGACCTAAAAAGCTAAAGAAAGGAGGCGCTTGCAATGAGTGACGGCGTAATTATAACCCTGATTATATGCGGGGCGCTGTTTATTATCAGCTACATAAACAAAAACGGCAGCAGTAAAGACGGCAAAGACAAGAAATAGGAGGCTCCCGGAATGAATGAGGAATACAGCCGCGAGGCGGTTTTTGAGGAACTGGGCCAGACGGTCCCAGAGGCAGAAATGCAAAGAGCCGAGTCTTATGCTGACTTAAAGCTCAGGCGCGCGGAGGAAATGCAACCGGAAAACGCCAAGACATACCGCTCCGGCTGGTATCGCATTATTTTGGTTGCCGACCTCGTGAGACAGCTCGCCTTCTCAGATTTTACGATCGCGCTCTGTCAATTATCAAAATACGAGCCAGAAGGAGGCATAAAAGGAAATGCAATTCAGAATTAAAAAGGACCGGGCGCCCAGAACGCCCAGCCCAGTGACCGCGAAGAAGGAGACGCTTCTCTCGCCTGAGTACGTCTCAAAACACGGGGATCACAAAGCAATTATAGCACGGAAACGCAGAAAAAGAAAGCGCAAAACGCAGCGGCTCCCGGAAATAAACCCGAAAATTGCCTGCGCCGTCGCTCTCGCCCTTGTGCTTCTCGTTGTTATAGTCGCGGTTGTTATCTCCCGGAGCGGGAAAAAGACCATAAATACAGCAATCGAGACGGAGGCGGCCACATCAACGCCGACACCGACACCAACGCCAGAGGCAGAAAAAGACCAGATTTTTGCATACCTCACGAGCACCGGGGAGCTGCAACTCATTGACATGGAGGGCCTTGCAAAAGCATGGGCGGCAGAGGCCGGCTTTGAGATACGGTACCAGCTCACAGACGCGGAGCGTTACGAAGTGGCCCAGATAATCACCGCAGAGGCAGCAGGCGAACCTCTGGCCGGGAAAATAGCAATTTGTCAATGTATTTTGCAAGCGTGCGAGGACGACGGGATCAGACCTGCAGAGGCCGCGGAGCGCTACCTCTACTCCACCCGGAGGCCGGAACCGACAGACGAGGCGCTGCTGGCCGTTACCTATGTTTTTGACTTCGGGCTCATGGCTACCACTGAGCCGATCAAATACTTTTATAACCCGGATATGGTAGAAAGCGACTTCCACGAGTCCCAGCGCTACATATTAACCATTAACAAACACCGCTTTTATGCGGAAATCAAAAATTGAGGAGGATCACATCATGGCATTATTAACTCAGACAGTAACAACAGAGACGACAATCAACTGGGAGGAACTGGCCCAGAAAATCAGGAAAAAC
>ERZ778511.2435-NODE-2435-length-10254-cov-3.442887_pt1 | contig 10254 bp, 6 predicted proteins | sample MGYA00510347_ERZ778511 | MGnify/ENA primary metagenome ERZ778511 (study PRJEB29527, sample SAMN07138967) | mouse gut metagenome | material: feces | host: mouse | place: China:Nanjing | collected 2016-01-25 ...
TTGGAAGACCCCGTAGCGCCGCCGCATCCGTCCCGTCCGGTTCTTCCGCCCAGCAGAATAATACTGTCACCCGGATCGGATGTGGCGCGAATTACGTTTTTCCGTGGAGAGGCCCCCATAACGGCGCCAATCTCCATCCGCTTCGCCACATAGGACGGATGATAAATTTCCTTTACATAACCGGTGGCCAGGCCGATCTGATTCCCATAAGAAGAATAGCCGTTGGCCGCACCGCGCACCAGCTTCTTCTGAGGGAGTTTGCCCCTGAGCGTGTCAGACACAGGTACGGTGGGATCTCCGGCCCCCGTAACACGCATCGCCTGATATACATAGGAACGGCCTGACAGAGGATCACGGATTGCACCGCCCAGACAAGTGGCCGCACCGCCGAAAGGCTCAATCTCCGTGGGGTGGTTATGGGTTTCGTTTTTAAAACTTATAAGCCACTCCTCCGTGACGCCATCCGTTTCCACCGGCACCACGATAGAGCAGGCGTTGATTTCCTCCGATTCTTCCATATCCTTGAGTTTTCCGTCTTTTTTTAACTTTTTCATAGCCATCAGAGCCAGATCCATCAGACAGATAAACTTATCCTCCCGATCCCCTTCGATTTCTTCCCTGGTATCCAGATAGGATTGCCAGGTTGTTTCCAGAGGGGATCTGTAATACCCGTCTTCAAAAGTAATCTGCTTGAGTTCTGTGGAAAATGTAGTATGACGGCAGTGGTCTGACCAGTATGTGTCCAGTACCCGTATTTCCGTCATGGAAGGATCTCTGTGTTCTTCCCTTGCAAAATAATTCTGAATATGCAAAAAATCCTGAAAGGTCATGGCCAGGCCCAATGAAGTATACAGCTCCCGCAACGCCGTATCCCCCATCTTGACAAAGCCGTCCAGAATTTTGATGTCCGCCGGCTCTTCATATTGCATTTTTAATGTTTCCGGTTTTTCCATATCGGTTTCCCTGGAATCCACGGGATTGATACAGTATGCTTTAATACGCCCAAACGCTTCATCCGAAATATCCCCTTCCAGAAGATAGGTTACGGCTGTCCGTATCACAGGCTCCTGTTTTTCATTCAGAAACCGGATACAGGACACCGCCGAATCCGCCCTCTGGTCAAACTGTCCGGGAAGGAATTCCACACCGAACACACGTCCCTTTTCCGGCATCGGGAATTCTTCTTCATACAATACATCCACCGGCGGTTCGGAAAAAACGGTATTGCAGGCCAGTGCCCAGGTTTCGTCACTGACATTTTCCACATCATACCGGATCAGCACCCGCACCCGCTTTACGCTGTCAATTCCCAGATAGCTGCGGATATCCTCCCACAGCTCCTTCGCCTTTACCGCATAAGGTTCTTTTTTCTCCACATAAATTCGTCGCACTTGTTCCATGAATTATCCATCCTCCACTATTCTTCTGCCACAAGTCCCTGCATGATATACAAAAGTTCCCGGTCCACTGTCTTTTCCGTAATCCCCATTGTGTGGGCGGCCGCTCTGAGTCCTTCCAGAACATACATGATGTTCCGCGCACAGCCCAGTGGGTCCTCACAGTAAAACTCGCCGTTGTCCACTCCGTCCAGAATCAGTTTTTCCATCACTGACACAGCCTCTTCAAACCGGGTGCGCAGTACATTGTCCTTCTTCGCCACCCTGTTCTCAAAAAAATATTCATAAGTCGCCACAGTCAGATTGTTTTTTTTACGCAGAATCTCCTTTTTCTGCTCTTTCAGAAAAAGAGCCAGAATATCGGATGCCGCCGCGTCCCTGGGAATCCCTGCGGAAAACACATCGTCCGTTTCCTGACTTTCCAATCTGAGTACCTCTGTAAAAATGTCCTTGGTACTGTTAAAGTACAGATATAAGCCGCCGCGGCTGATGCCGCAGGCTTCCACGATATCTTTCATCGTAACATTTTTATATCCTTTTTCCATAAAAATCTTTCTGGCAGTTTCCAAAATCAGTTGTCTCTTCTGGTTTGATTTCTCTCCCATATGTATAACTCCTCATCGCCTTACTGTGAAAGGCTTTAAACTGTCGGCTCAGTCATTCGCATGTGCTGTGGACTCCGTACATATGCCGGAATGTATTTTCAGTTTCCGTGTACATCTCCCTCACAGAAAATCCACTCTCCCATAGGGCAGCGTCTGTACGGCAGACATGCGGTTCTGCTAAGCCTCACTCCTCTGCCTGTCCCAGTATGCAAGAATCTCCTTCATCTTCAACAGCAATTCCAGAAAGACACCATTTCTCACACCCTCCGACCAGAGCGCAGCCTTTGTCATGCCCTTTAAAATATATTTGGAAAGAATCCCCCACAGATCGCCCATTTCCTTAATCGTGGCATTTCGGATAAAACGGTGCTCGTCCGCCTCAGTCCGTATCCGGTTTCTGGAATATACATACACATAATTGCGGTTCATCAGGCTGCTGGCCTGTGCCGCCTTCACAAAGTTCATCAATGTCGTATCATACACCGGAAAGGTAATGGAGTTCTTTTCCACCCCTTCCCCCGTAAAAACCGACGAAGATTCCCCGCCTTTATGCGTCTCCAGCCATGGAATATAAACTGCCAGTTCTTCCACATCCGGTTTGTAATATTCGACCATCTCTTCCACACTCAATTTATCACTGTCCATGCTCCGCTCCTATCTGCCGTTATCATTTATGACATACCTGTCTTTTATTTTAACATATTTTCCGATTATGTACACCCACCTGTTAAAAATTTTTTCGATATTGTCTAATTCCGCTTTTTCCGTTATACTGTATTTTAGAAAACGCTCAAGCAAGTGTTTCCCTGTAGAAATGGCTATTCCACATGGTAAAAACAGGCAAAGCCATTCTGCAGCACCATTTAAACATTGTTTTATAAAATATGACACTTATGTCACAGGAGGATTTATGGCAATTACGCGAATAGAAAGCGGACAGCTTGTCTGTCAGGCAGGAGATGCATTAAAAGAATTGTATGTAATCGGGGAGGGAAATGTACGTGCCGCATTCCCCGGAGGCGGACTGATGATGCGCAAAGGAGATATTATCGGTATCCAGGATATTAAATCCGGCGTTCACTCCTGCACGTACATCGCCGCTACAGATGTGGCTCTGGTGCCCTATCCGTACAATGGCCTGGAGCAGCTCCTGGCCCTGTTCCAGACCAAACCCAATGTCATGCATCTGTTTTTTACTTCCAGCGCCCGTTTTTCCAGTTCTCTTTTAAAATACTGTGCACAGATAGACCGGAGAGAACCCGGAGAATATGTACTGGATTCCAAACATGCAAGCACTGTATTTGATAAAGCCGCCTATATACAAAGCCAGGCAAACGCTGCCGGGAAAGCCGGAGACAGCCTCGAAGCTATGGCTGACCCTTCCGGCTCCACGGATAACGGTATCCCCTACGACAGAGTCATACCGCCGGCAAAGGTAGACCCCGTAGCACGGAAATCCCCTGCCGCAAAACCGGCAGATACACAAAAGGACGATGAAGAGGCAAAGGCGGCCGCTCAGAAGGCTGCCGCCGCTCTGGGCACATCCGAAATCCCGCCTGAACTGGAAGACTCACTTTCCATAATTCTCTCCTTCAGCGAATGCGACGAAGAACTGGCCCGGCGTTTCTCAGAGGAAGTGGCCGCCTATAAGGCAATGCCCGACAAGGATGGAACCGAGGATGCGGACAGACGGTTCCGCCTCTCCCTTACAAGTGATTTCTACAAACTGTACACCAAAGTATTTGAAATGAGCATTAACGAAACCAACATGCCTGCTCCGGTTAAACTGTTCCTGAATTTCGGATATGTGGATGCGGAACTGGCCGGTGTCGGTAACTCGGCTTATCTGCTCTCCATACTGGATACCTTCGGCGGCGATGCGGAAAACGGCGTCTACACGTTCTACGAATGGCTGATGGCAGTCTACCGCGGCGACAAAGAACCGTCCCGGAATGAATTTGATATGGACTATCCCGCATACCTGAGAGATCAGAAAAAGAGCGGTAAAATAAACGAAATGCAGGAGAAACAACTTCTGGATTCCAATGTGGATAAAGTACGGTTTGAACTGGAAAATGTGTTCCCGGTTGTCAATAAAATGACCTTCGGACGTATTTCCACATTCTGTCCGCTTTTATCTGCTCATAACCTGTTGAAACCACTGAATACCTCCCTTGTTACACCCCCGCAGCTTCTGCAGGCCATCAACGCCATCCGTGAACTGGACTTTTCCGCTTTTTACCGGGAAACCACCTATACCAGTGAAGAATACGGAATTGTCAGGGAATATTTGCAGGTTGAAATATTGCCCGACTTTATCCTGATGCCCAATGCCGGTATCCGGGGCGCTATGTGGCAGGAAATCGAAGGAAAACGCAGGCTGACCCCTTCCCGTATGATGCTTTCCGTCATTGCGCTGGAAAATATCTCCCAGCTTCTGACCCGTATGACAGGAGAATTCCGCTGGGAGATGTGTAAACGTGTGCAGGGCGCCCGCTGGAACGATGTTTCCGAACCGTCTCTGACCAGCCAGTATACTGATTATATCCAGTTCTATAAAAAGAACCGCGAGTTGTCCCCGGATGCAAAAGAAAAACTGCGGCTGAGTCTTCAGAGAGCGAAAAACAGCGTCAAGGAAATGTTTGTCAGAGACTATATGATCTGGATTTCCTATGAGGGCAAAGGCTCGCCCCGCCTGAATAAAGTGGCCCGCCCGATCCTCTTTACTTACTGCCCTTTCGCTCTTGCCACCCGGCAGAACCTGGTGCAGCACCCTCTGTATATGGAACTGATCAACCGCTACAAGCTGCTTTTAAATCAGAAATTACATCATCTGGATATGCTGAAAAACAAACTGGAAAAAAATTACGGCACCATCCCGGAAGAAATCACCAATCAAATAGAATTCCTGAAAAGCTGAGCTTTTCAGGAATTCTATTATGTACCCTCTATTCATGAGACAATCGATAGTTCGCGAAACGTGCTGTCGATTGTTTTCTTTTCTGTGATGAATTCTTATTTCCCTTTGCCGGTGGGACGTACCATCACCAGTGAAATAACAAGGGAAATGATATACAGGACGATGGTTGCATAGAGTACAAACTGATAACCGGTTGGATTCACCGTCAGTATTTCCACGCTGCCATCCGCAAGCGCATGCTCAATGTCCACCGGGCTGCCAAACGTATTGACAATCCAGGTCGCCATCTGGTTGCCGGTCAGTCCTGCAAAGCCCCAGGCCGATAAAGTAATCCCGTGGATGGCACTGATATTGCCCATTCCGTAATGATCGGAAAGCAGTGTGGGCACATTGGAAAATCCGCCGCCGTAGCCTGCGTTTACCACGAAGATCAGGCCCAGTACAAGCGCGATCAGAAGGGTGTTGCCCTCTCCGTTTTTAATACCGTTTGTCACCAGGACAATCCCTGTAAAGATAATGGAAAGCACGAATATGATCTTGTAAATCGTATTCCTGTCCTTCATCATATCTGCCCAGGCGGAAAAGCCCAGACGGCCGCCTGCATTAAACACAGCGGAAACTGTGGAAATGATACCTGCCGCACCGGCCAGACCGATACATTTCACAATCATCTTTTCCTGAGAGATAAGCGCCAGGCCGCAGGTAATATTGATGTAGAACATCAACCAGATACCGATATAATTGGCAATGGGTTTGGAACGGATCACATCCATTGCACTCTGGCCTTTTTCCTTTTTCTGAGGTTCATGCCAGCCATCCGGTTTCTTTAAAAGTAAATGGCCTGCAAACATCATAATAAAGTAAACCACTGCCAGGATAAGGAACATCTTATAGATGCCGCCCTCGCCCAGATTGCTAAGCATAGACTGCATAATAGGGCTTGCAATGGCTTTGGCTGCGCCGAAACCGGCAACGGCCAGACCGGTTGCCAGACCTTTTCTGTCCTCAAACCAGAGCATCAGTGTCTTAACCGGTGACAGATAGCCGGTACCCAGGCCAATCCCCATAATCAGGCCGTAGCAGAGGTAAATACCGCCCAGCACCAGCGGGCTGCCCTGATGAAGACCGCCATAATAGATGAAAAAGCCGGTCCCTGCCATACCAACGGAAAAACAGATCGCCGCCAGCAGAGATGATTTGTGAATGTCCTTCTCCACCACATTGCCCAGAAATGCCGCCGACATTCCCAGGAAAAAGATAGCAAAGCTAAAGGCCCATTCCGTGGCGCCTTTGGAGAAACCGATATAATCTGCGATCTCCTGACTGAAAATCGACCAGCAGTACACGGTTCCGATGCTGCAATGCAGCAGCAGCGCGGGGATTGCGGCGCGGAACCATTTGTTGCTGCGCCAGCCCCCTGAGTTCTTCTTTACATTTTCTCCCATGTCTCATACTTCCTTTTGTATTTTTTATGATGACCTGCGCACATTCGCGCAACCTATATTATACACGATTCCAATGCAGGTTTCAACCCCTGCGGATGGCCGCCAGAGGGCTCAGGCGCATAGCCCGCAGCGCCGGGAAGAACCCGGATGCCATGCCCACAAATACAGCAAAGACAACGGAAGATGCGGCCAGCCAGGCCGGTATATAGGACAGGGTCATTTCCATCCCCATCCCCGCCACAATCCGATTGATGACCAGCGAAATCAGAAAGCTGAAAGCAATGCCGGCAAGCCCGCCGATCAGGCCGATAAAGCCCGCCTCCAGTAAAAACAGAGAACGGATGTCCCTCATATCGCAGCCAATCACTTTCATCACGCCGATTTCTTTGGTCCGTTCATAGATGGACATCATCATCGTATTGGTAATCCCAATGGCCGCCACAATCAGCGACACCGCCCCGATACCGCCCAGCACTGCCTGAATATAGCCATACTGCTTCTTTGTGGAATCCACCCATTCCGTATTACTGGATGTCTGATAGCCCATATCGGTGATCCACTTCTGCACCTCGGACACATATTCCATATCATCCACTTCAACATAAATCTCATTGTAAAAAATCTCTTTATAGGGCTTTCCTGAAGCCGTGGTGGGCTGTCCGGGTATGACTTTCCCTTTGAACATTCTTTTCAACTGGGCTTCCAGCGGCACAATATTGCAATACACATTCCAGCTATAGGATTTATAAGTATCCAGGCCGCCGTCTATCACCCCCGCGCACTGGGCGATATATTTTTTCGGCGGCTTCACGGCCGTCGTACCGCCCCCGGGCACTCCCTGATTTCCCTGAGAACTATAATAGCTGTCCATATCATAGATGACAAAAATAGCGTCATTTTGCAGGTCGATATCCGGGACTGTCCCGTCCAGCCAGTAGCCGGAACCGGTGCGGCTGTTCATAAAGCCGGCCAGCACCTGATTGCCATACAGAAAAGCCAGTGTATCTTCCGACAATGGTATTTCACCCGACGCAAGCGGGAACTTCATGCGCTCCAGCGCTGCACCGCTCATTCCCCGTATATCCAGATTATTCTCATAAGCGCCGCATTTTGCCAGCACGGAAATGGACAATACCGGCGATACCATTTCCACATGAGGATTTGCCTCAATGGTTTTCACCAGCTCATCATCCAGACGTTTTCTGTCCTTCTCCGACGTCTCCGTGTCATAATTGCCTGATTCCCACACCTGTATGGAGGTCAGCCCCCCGTTTTCCTCAATATCCTGCATGGTGGAACGGTTCAGCCCCAGTCCCAGCGACACCATCACCACAATCGAAGCCGTACCGATCACCACACCCAGCACGGTCAGAACCGTCCGTACCTTACGCTTCCACAAACTGGAAACGCTCATTAGCAATAGATCACCGATCCGCATATCATTCTTCCTTATCCTGAATATCCCGTTTCAGGTCCTCCAGATCCTCCGCCAGTTCCCGCTTGATTTTCTGTTTCTTTCTCACATTGACAACCACAATGACAGCCACAATCAAGGCAATGATTCCCAGCGCCCCAATCTTCCATCCCAGGGAGAGTCCCCCTCCCCCTTCTTCCGGAATTTCCTCCGGGATATAATCCATATTATCCATCATCATCTCTTCTTCTACCAGAAGCGGTATCCATGTCTCCACCTCCGTCACTTCCCCTGCGTCATTTTCATAGGAAATAATCGTCTTGACCGTGCCGTCGCCCGTAGTCGGCATCTCGCCGGTTATCATGGAGTCTACATTGCCTGTGGCGCCGGATTCCAGCTTACCCACATAGCAGTCCCCTCCGGACACCGATTCATCTTCAAACCGCACTTTTACATTATACAGTGTGGTTTTCCCCGTATTATAAATACTGAACACCACATTGGCCTGTCCGCCGGGTGTAATGGATTCCGGTACAACCTCCGCAGTGCTGTATTCCACTCTGGAGAGCTGCTTTACCGGAACCGACAGACTTGTCACATTTTCGTAGGGATTACAGTCGCTGTCCTCATACTTCATGGTCATGTCGATGGCATAGGGCTTCTGCACAAGATCCGCTTTGGCCGACATCTCGATTTGAAGCTGTGTCTCCCCTCCGCTGGGAATGGAAGACACATAAATGGTATTGGAACCGGAGGTGGGCAGGAAGGAAGCGTACAGTGTCTTGTCATCCTCGCCTTCCTCCGCCGCTTTTAAATCAAATTCAATATTGGAAACCGCCGTCCGGGAAGAGGTATTTTTCACATGGATGGTCAGCATAAACGTACTGCCGGCAAACACTTCTCCCGGATCCGTTTCAAATCCGGTGACGATAATCCGGGGCGTGGATTTTTTCTCCTCCTCTTCCTCTTCATCGATAGAGCCGCTTTCCTCTTTGCCGTTTACCTTAATGTATGTGGTGAGTACCGCTTTCTCCGGTACGCCCTTACGCTCATAGACAATATTAAAATCCAGTTTATAGTAGCCGGTCAGCACATCCTGCCTTGTGGCAAGGGCATAACGTACCTCTCCGTGGTTGGCATAGGCTTCTTCGATGTTATGGCTGCCGGGTATCTCCGCAATCTCCTCTGCGTAACCGGTACGGCTGATCTCAAAGGGCCATTCCTTCACGGAATTGGAAATCACAGGGGTCACAATCACATTGGTCAGCGTCTCTTCTCCCAGATTGAGAATCGGCAGAATCAGCACCACCCCTTCCCCGTAGCCCGCAACGGGTGAATCATACATATTGCCCACTGCCAGATAATCAATGGTGGACTGGGGACGCAGAGAAAGGCATTTCTCCACATAAGCATCCATCAGAGACTTGGTCTCCGATACATGGGTTTCTACCTGGGATCTCGTAATATCATCTGTCCCGGCTATGTAATTTCTGCCATCATTGCATATCTTTTCCAGTTCTTTTAACTGCGCCTGGTCCAGATCATCTCCGTTGATCAGCTTGAGATTTTTATAGTATCTGGAAAGCCGGTTGACCGCATCCGCAATTTCATCATCGTCTGCTTCATCTGTATATTCATCCTCATCCTTTTCCGCATATGACGTCATCTGCGGCGCCAGCAGCAGGATACAGAGCAAGAACAGCCCTGCCCATCGTTTCCACATCATTCTCTTTCCCATGTTCATTTTTTCTACTCCCCGATTCTGTGTTTTTAATTCAATTAAGGAAACAATTCAGACAACACACCTGCTGTTATTCCAAATGGACTTCCCGCGGTTTCTCTTCTATCTTTAATATCTTCCCATCCCGGATATGAAAAATCCGGTCCGCAAAGCCGGCCAGTTCATTGTCATGCGTTACCATAATCAGTGTCTGGTTCTTCTCCCGCACCACCTGCTGCATCAGCTCCATCACTTCCCTGGATGTCCGGGAATCCAGATTGCCTGTAGGCTCATCGGCAAAGATAATCTCCGGCTCCACCACCAGGGCCCTGGCTACGCCCACCCGCTGCTGCTGGCCACCTGACATCTGTGTCGGTTTATGTTTTTTATACTTGGAAAGGCCTACCATATCCAGCATCTGTTCAGCCTTTCTTGTCCGAATCCTGCGGTCCATCCCCTGAAAAGTCAGAGGCAGCGCTACATTCTCTATAGCATTCATCGTATCCATCAGATTAAAGGACTGAAAGATAAATCCGATATGGGCCTGTCTGAACCGCACCAACTCATTCTCGCTCTTTTTCTCCATATGCTCTCCGGCAATCACAATCTGCCCTTTGGTAGGCTTCTCCAGACCGGCCAGCATATTCAGCAATGTGGATTTACCCGACCCGGATGCGCCCACAATCGAGCAGAACTCACCTCTGTGGATGGTAAATTCCACGCCGTTTAAGGCCCGCACTTTTGTTTCTCCTA
>ERZ778511.2458-NODE-2458-length-10176-cov-5.131311_pt1 | contig 10176 bp, 8 predicted proteins | sample MGYA00510347_ERZ778511 | MGnify/ENA primary metagenome ERZ778511 (study PRJEB29527, sample SAMN07138967) | mouse gut metagenome | material: feces | host: mouse | place: China:Nanjing | collected 2016-01-25 ...
AATCACAGCCTATCTTGGGCTTGAAAAATCAAGCCATTAACTGAATATCCCTAAGTAGTTGATATGTCAGTTTTGAAGATTGGTGTTGAAGAATGCGATGACTGTATCCCAGGGTATCATGTCGTGGCGCGGGCCTCCGTCATAGAGGTCGCAGTGTGTGGCGCCGGGCACGATTGTCAGCTGTTTGTTGTCGCCTTTGAGCAGCTTGAAAGCATCTTCGCCGAAGTAGCGCGAATGAGCGTTCTCTCCGTGCAGTATCATTACCGGAGCGGTGATTTCTCCGGCGTAGGCAAGCAGGGGTGTGTTGAGCCATGAAATGGCTGAGGTGGTGTTCCAGCCGCTGTTGCTGTTGAGTGAGTTTGCGGCATAGCCGCGTTCGGTCTTGTAGTAATCCCAGTAATCGGCTAAAAATTGCGGTTCGGCGGGACGCTCGTCCGGCAGACCGCCGGCAAGCATATATTCGCCCGAGGCGAAATCGGCGTTGCGTTGTGCGTTGAGTCGTTGCCGCATGCTGTCGCGGGCGGCTGCGGAGTCGTCGGCGTCGAAATATCCGTTGGCGGTCACCCGGTGCATGTCATACATCGTTACAGGCATTATGGCCTTGATGCGGGTGTCGGCGGCCGCGGCGTTCAGGGCTATGCCGCCCCATCCGCATATTCCGGTGATGCCGATGTTGCCGCTGTCGACGTCATCGCGTGACATCAGATAGTCGACGGCCGCAGAAAAGTCTTCTGTGTTGATGTCGGGCGATGATACGAAACGGGGTTCGCCGCCGCTCTCGCCGGTGAATGACGGGTCAAAAGCCAGCGTGATGAACCCTTCGGCGGCGAGCCTGTTGGCCCAGTAGCCGGATGCCTGTTCCTTGACCGCTCCGAACGGGCCGCATACGGCTATCGCCGGCAGCCGGCTGTCGCCGCCAATATCTTTCGGGATATACATGTCGCCTGTAAGTTCTATGCCGAAACGGTTTTTGAAATGCACTTTCTCGGTGCGCACGTTGTCGGCTACGTTAAATGTCAGTGTTGTCTTATCCATTGGTCTGTCTGTTTTGTTTTCTGTGTCGCTGCACGATGTGACGGTTGCGGCTGTGGCAATGAGCAGAGCAGCCGCTGATGATTTCAATTTCATATTTCGTTGGCTTTACGGTATTCCGACGGGGTACGGCCGAACCTGTCGCGGAACGACCGGAAGAAGTGCGCTTTGTTCTTGAATCCTGCCTTTGGCCATACATCCGACGGCTTCTCTCCTTCGGCAATCATGCGGGCCGAGAGCAGCAGCCGCTGTTCGATCAGCCAACGCTGCGGTGTTAGGTCGCTGATTTTGGCAAAGTCGCGCTTGAATGTGGCGAGACTGCGTCCGGAGTAGTGGGCGAATTCCTCGATGCCCATATCCTCGGTGAAGTGGGCTTTCATGAATTCGTAGAGGTCGATTTTCCATGTCTCGTGAAAATCAAACAGCGTGGGGTAGAATCGCTCGTCGATTGCGAGCAGGGTGGCGATGGCCTCCGACACTTTTTCTGCCGTTGTTTCGACGGTGGGCCCGATGTCGCGCTCGGAGTAGGGGAGCAGAGAGTAGAAAAGGCTCTCGAGCCTGATTGTGACAGGAAGAAGCACGGCAGTGCCTCCTATCGGTTCAGGTTTGCTGCGTAGACGGCCCAATGTCACGTGGTCGCGGAAATATGATTTCAGATGCTCGCGCGGCAGGGTCATGGCTATGGAGCGGAAGGGAGTGTTGCCGTCTGACAGCTTCTTCATTGTCGACGCGCAGTCGCGTTGCCAGAATATGAACCGGCCGGGCTCGGCTGTGACTGTCCCTGCCGGAGAGGTTATCTCCATCCGGCCTGACCTTACCCACATCAGTCCGTGACCCGGCAGGCGGTATTCGCAGAAGGTGTCGTGGTCGATCTCGCTGAAGAACAGTGTGTCGGCGTAATTCCGTATTTTTATTGACCCTGTCATATAAGCAATTGTATTTGTTGACGGTGCAAAAATACAATAAAAAATGATGCGCCGGGTTGCTGTGAGGCTCAAAAACGGTTGCCGACAGGGGCAAGTAAAGGAAACAGGCATTGCGTGTAGAGGCAATGCCTGTCGGTCGGAAAGATTGAGAATGAGAAATTTGTGCAGTGTCTCTTTGCTACCAGCCTTCGTTCTGAGTGAGGTTGGTGTTGCGCTCCATCTCCACAAGCGGTATGGGCCATAATTCGTGGCGTGGCTGATAGGAGCGGGTATACATCAGGTCGCCGAATATGTCGGTGGCGTCGGTGACCGACTGTCGGAGCAGCCCCCAGCGACGCAGATCCCAATATCGCTGCCCTTCGCCTGCAAGTTCGAATGCACGTTCGCGGCGTATGCGTTCGGCCATTTCCTCTTTGTTGCTGACCGAGAGCCATGCGGGGCCGCTGTTGAGGCCGGGCATTCCTGCGCGGGCGCGTATCTTGTTTACTTCGTCAATCGCTTTGGCTGTTGCGCCGCTCTCGTTGTAAGCCTCGGCAAGCATGAGTATTACGTCGCCAAGGCGTATCAGCGGAAATTCGTAGGGCGTGCGGTTGTATTCTCCCCAGTATCCGTCGAGATTGCCGGTAGGTATCCATTTGCGCCAGAAGTAGGAATTCCATCCTTCGGAGTTGCGGATAAAGGCCATTGCCTCCATCGGCGCGCCCCCCTTTGAGGCGTCGGCAAGCACGAACTGTTTGTCCATCGGGGTGGAACCGGCGTCGGTGCCGAGATAGTGGGAGTAGGGGGTGATGACATTCAGGCAAAGGCGCGGGTCGCGCTTGCGGTAGGCGTCCATAACTTTGGTGGTGTCGCATTCAAGCAGGTCAGTCACTTTTGTGCTTCCCTGGTCGATGGCAACGCTCATGTATCTGCGGCGGAGCTTTGAGCCGCCGTCGTTAAAGCCGGGAAACAGGTCATCCCAGTCAAAGGGTGAGCCGTCGCTGTTTTCATACATGTCGACAAGACGTGTGGATGGCACTATGCAGTTGCTCGCAATCAGGCGCATGGTCGACTTGTTGCCGAAGTAGCCTACGATGTTGAGTGCGTATCCTGCGGTGTTTCCGTCGATTGACTGTATGGAAAATATCATTTCTTGACTGTGTTTGCCGTTGTAGAGACGGAATAGCTCGTTGTAATCGGGATGCAGCGAGTAGCCGTAATTGTTGCCGCGGTTATAGACAATCTCCTCGAAGTCGGAGATTGCCTCCTCCCATTGTCGGTTGAAAAGATAGACCTTGCCGCGCAATGCGTAGGCGGCTCCTTTAGTGGCGCGTCCGAGATCGGCGGCATCCCAGCTCACCGGGAGCTTTCCGATGGCTTCGGTAAGGTCGTCGATGATGTGGCGGCGTATTTCATCGGCTGAGCTGCGTGGAGCGTTGAGGCTGGCAAACTGCTCGTTGATGTCGCAGCTTTCGTCGTAATATGGCACTCCGCCCCAGCAGTTAAGCATACGGAAGTAGGCCATGGCCCGCAAAAATTTTGCCTCGCCCGTGACCCGGTCGATGGTTTCCTGACTCACCGGCATATCCTTTACATTGCGTATGACAGTGTTGGAGCGGTGCACCAGCTCGTAGAGATATTGCCAGTGGTTCTGCACTCCGGAACTGTTTGACGCGAACGATGTGCCGCGCGACACGTCGGCCCACGGTGTGGTACCGTCGGCGATGTCGCTGCATAAGTCGAATGTGAATTCGAGGCCGAAGCACCAGTCGGCCTTCATTGCCGCATACAGACCTACGGCTGCCTGTCGGGCATGCTCTTCGGTCTGCCAGAATGTCGGCCCCGACATCTGGTCGCCGGGAGTGTAGTCGAGGCTCTCGCAGCCGCTTGTCATGACTGCGGCGACGGCAAGCGTGATGAGATATCTTGTTTTCATCGTGTCGATTGATTGGGCGTGGTTAGAATGTAATGTTGAGGCCGATTGAATACTGACGCACGGCCGGATATCCTACAGTAGCGCCGATTTCCGGATCGAGGCCGGGAAAATCGGTGATTGTGAAAAGATTGTCGATGCTGGTGTATATTTTCAGATTTTCGACATAAAATCTGCGTGTGATTTTCTGCGGCACGTTATAGCCCAGCTGTATGTTTTTGCAGCGCAGATATGCCGCGTTGTGCACGAAAGCGTCGCTTGCTATGTTGTTTTTGCTGTTGGCGCTGTTGCGCAGTATCGGGTATCTGGAGCCGTAGGGGTTTTCGGGAGTCCATGCATTGTCGGTGATATCTTTTATCAGCGACTGCCCCATTACGGTGACGAAGCGGAATGCCTGGTTGTTGTAATATACCTGATGGTTTCCCGTGCCTTGCAGCAGCACGCTGAAGTCGAAATTGTTCCATTCAAGGCCTAAGCTGAAGCCGTAGGTGAGTCTCGGCAGAGTGCCGTGGCCGATTTCCACGCGGTCGTCGGTGTCGAGAGTGCCGTCACCGTTGGCGTCGCGATAGAGGAAGTCGCCGAGTTCGGGCCGCTGGTAGGTGGCGAAATAGTCGGGATTTGCATCGACAAGTTTCTGCACATAGTCAAGGTCGGCCTGGTCACGCACAATGCGGTCGACGGTGATGACGTAGAGCTGGTTGATGGGACGCCCCTCCTGTGTCTTGTAGACTCCGCTGATCGATGACACATCACCCTGAAACTTTGTCACCTTGTTGTTGACGAAGCCCATGTTGAAGCCTACGTTGTAGGTGACGCGGCCGATGCGGTCGCTCCAGTTGATGTCGAGTTCGAAACCTTTGTTGTTGACCTCTCCGGCATTGCGGTTTGGAACAATGCTTGTACCGTGCTCCAGCGGCGCGGGCAATGATATGAGTATCCCTTTCGTATCCTTGTTGTATATGTCGACCGAGCCGGTGAGACGGTTGTGGAGAAATGCGAAGTCAAGACCGATATTGGTCATGTAGGTCTTTTCCCATGTCAGATTGGGGTTGGCGAGTACGGTCTGCGCCAGGCCGCCGGCGATGTTGCCGTTGAGGATATAGTTGGCCGTTGCAAACAGTGACTGATACATATAGTAGCTTGTTGTGGCATTGTTGCCCAGTGAGCCGTATGACGCGCGTAGCTTGAGATGGTCGAGCCATGAGGCCGCGCCCTCCATGAAGTGTTCCTGCGATATGCGCCATCCGGCCGAGACGGAGGGGAAGTAGCCCCATCTGTGGCCGGGTGCGAACTTCGACGAGCCGTCGGCACGCAGATTGGCCTCAAGAAGATATTTGTTGTCCCAGTTGAGATTGAGGCGTCCGAAGTAGGAGCGCATTGCCCACTCGTTGTAGTTGCCGGTGATGGTGCCGTTGGTCATGCCGGCATCGATTGCTCCGAGTGACGGGTCGACAAGATCATATTTTATATAGTAGTCCTGGTCATACTTGTTGTATTCCTGGCTCATGCCTGCGAGCAGGGTGGCGTTGAGGCGGCTGATGTTTATGCTGTAGTCGGCTGTCAGTTCGGAGGAGCGGAAGAAGTTTTTGTAATTATACCGGCGTATGTATGTCCTGACGGAGCCGTCGCGCAGCAGCACGGGGCCGTCGAAGGTAAACCGGTAGAGATTGCGGTCGGTCAGATGCTGCTCGACATTGCGCTCCCAGTAGTTGCATGCAAACGAGCCTCTTACTGTCAGGCCTTTGACCGGACGGAGCTCGGCATAGAGTTTCATCACTCCGCGCTTTGTCTTGGTAGGGTAGTCGGTGTCGTAGAACCACTGCCGGCGATATGGATTGAAATTGCTGACATTCTCCTCTTCGGGGTTCTGGATACCTCCGTAGAGTCCGGTGGCAGGGTCGTAGAGTGTCATTCCCGGCACAGTGTTGAACGCTCCCGAACCGAAAATCACATCACCGCCTTCCGCAGCGTTTTCTGACGAAGGGTTGTTGCTGTCAAGAAATCCGAAGAGGTTTGTTCCGATGCTCAGCCACGGTTTTATCCTGACATTGATGTTGGAGCGCAACTGATAGCGCTCGTAGTCGGTGTAATATATCATGCCGGGATTGTTGATATAGCCGAACGACAGGTTGTAGTCGACATTGGCGGTGCCGCCGGTCACGGTGAGATTATGGTTCTGCACTACCGACGGATTGCGGTAGATATGGTTCTGCCAGTCGGTGTTGGGATAGATTGTCGGATTGCGTCCGGCGTCGTTGCGCCATTCGTCGATTTTCCCCTGAGAGAAGCGGGGCGCCTGTCCGTTGACGATGAGAGCGGCATTCTGTATCTCCATGAAGTCGGCATAGTCAGTGACAAGATTGAGCCGTTTGGCCACGGTTTCAAACGACACGTTGCCGCTGTAGGTAACCCGCGGAGCCCGTTCCGAGCCATGACGTGTGGTGATGAGAATTACGCCGTTGGCCGCGCGCGAGCCATAGATGGCCGCAGATGCCGCGTCCTTGAGTATCGATATGTTTTCGATATCCTGCGGATTGATGTCGCTCAGCGCTATTCCGGTCATGCCGTCGACCACTACCAGCGGAGCGGAGTTGTTGAGGGTGCCCTGGCCGCGCACGAGTATGCTCTGTGATTCGTAGCCGGGGGTGTTTCCTCCCGAATTTGTCACGGTGAGACCGGCGGCCAGGCCGGCGAGTGCGTTTGTGACATTTGTGACGGGGCGGTCTTCGAGCGCTCCGGTGCTCACGCTTGACACAGCGCCGGTCAGGTCGACTTTTTTCTGCGTGGCATATCCTACCACAATCACTTCGTCAAGCTGCGACATGCTTGATTTCAACACCGCGTCAACGGTGTCTTTGCTTTTGCTCACGTTGACGGAAGCCGGATAATAGCCGACGGCCGAGATATTCAGTTTCGAGTCGCGGCTGTCGATTTTGATGCTGAATGCACCGTCGATGTCGGCCATGGCAGAGACTTCCGGCTTGCCGTTGACTGATATTACTGCGCCTGTCACCGGCTCGCCTGCGGTGTCGGTGACGGTGCCGGTTATCAAACGTGCTGAGACCGGTGGCGTGACATGCGTTTCTGCGATGCTGTCGTCTGTCTGCGGCATGGCTGACTGTAGTCCGGCAGCGAGTATTAGCGGTAAAGCAATTAAGCGTTTCATGTTTTATCTATGACAGGTGGGGTCAGTCGTTTTCGATTACTAAAAAATTTGACAGGCTCCAGAAACGGTCGAGATTTAAAATGTGGAGCACCATGCCGGTCGAGTCATTTGTAATCTCGAATGAGTTTTCCGGATGGTTGGTCAGCAGCCGTGCTTTTGCTGAATTAAGGTGCAACAAGCGGAGTTCCCTCTTGTCGCCGGTATTGAAGAAGTCCATATCGAAATCACCCTTCATCAGTTTTGTCTTGCGCAGGAATCCTGACTCGAGTATGCCATGCTCTTTCAGCTGTGATTTTGACGCGACGGCGTAGTAGCAGGTGTTAAGTCGGTTTTCAAGCTGCACTGTGGTCTCCTGGGCAGTGTTGAGTTCGTCGGTGACATTGTCGACTGTAGAGTTCAGTGAGTCGACTGCGTGGCTCAGCACCTCGATATGTTCGTTGGCCGATGTCAGGTGTTGGCTGAGCAATTCGATTTCGGCGAGCTGTGCATCGAGCTGTGAGCGGAAGGCGCTGATTGTCTCTTTGAGTTCCTTATTGTTGATGGTGGAGTCAGACAGCCTTGCTTCAAGATTGTCGAGCAGCTTTTTTCTGGTATGGAGTGTGCGTCTGACCGCCTCGAGGTCGCCGAGTATCTGTTGCTGGCGGTCGGCGTTGATGCCGGCATTGTCTTCCGATACGGTCATGATGTTTTCAATTTTTTTGATTTGCTCCATTCCGGCCGACACCTCTTTGACAAGAGCGAGCAGCTGGTCACGCTCCTGCAAAGCGAGCGCGAGATCCTGTTTCGATGTTTCCATCAGGGAATTCTGCGCCTTGTCAATAGGACCGTTGCAGGAAATCAGTATTGAGGAAATCCCCAGAGAGTATATCAGATGCTTGGGCGACATAGCTTGAATGTTGGTTTGCTGCAAAAATATAATCATCATTCATATTTATATAATGAGTGTAAATGAATGGCGGATATCTGTCAACGGGCGTAATGTCACGCCGCTTGCAGATATAGCGGGAAACAGCTACATTTGCACAATGAAATCGTTAGAGCACAAGACCGGTCTGATTTTCGACCTGTTCTATTGTATCATATTCTTGCCGTTGCTGGTCGGGGTAGGGCCAACGCGCCATTGGTTTGACAGTTATCCGCTGTTTGCCGTTATCGTCATAGCATATCTCTACCTGTGTTATTTCACTACACGGCTTATCAATCTGCCGAAGCTGATACTGTCGCGGAAATATCTCAGGCTGGCCGTTTTCGCTGTAGCTTTTGTCGTCATAACGTATCTGCTGACCATCTATCCGCTGCCGGATGTCGATTTTGTGATACCGTCGATGAGCGAATATCAGACACGCGTCAGAAACTACAACCGCACGATAAGCGTATGGTTCATGTCGACCGTAGCTCTCAGTTATTCGCTCGTGGTGGTGTTTGTGAAAGAACTTTACAACAGAATGCTTTTGCAGAGCATCGCCGAAAATCAGCGTCAGAAAGCGGAGCTGGCTGTGTTCAAGGCTCAGATAAGTCCGCATTTCCTGTTCAATACGCTAAACTCGCTCTACAGTCTTGTAATAGGCACTTCGCGCAAGGCCGAGGACGCTTTCATCAAATTCGTGGAGATATTGAAATATACCTACGTCACCATCGACTACGATTATGTGGCGCTTGCCGAGGAAATATCATACATCCAGAGCTATATCGACCTGCAGATGATAAGACTCAGCGAGCACACCTCGGTGGAGTGGAGTCACAGCACTGACAACGACAACACGATGATACCGCCGATGATTTTTCTTACGTTTGTCGAGAATGCGTTCAAATACGGGGCATCGACCACCGGCGACAGCACAATATTTATAAAGCTTGTTGTGAAAGAGGGAGTTTTGATTTTCGAGACCGAAAATCCGGTGCTCCGTCACAAGCAGGAATTCCGCAAAGACATGCCGGTGGGCCTTGACAACTGCCGCAACCGTCTGGCCGCATTGTTCCCCGGGCGGCATAAGCTGGTCACGTCGGAGGAAAACTCGTTGTTCAAAGTAAAACTGACTTTAAATCTCAATTGATATGGATAAAACCGTGAGGTGTGTAGCAATCGACGATGAGCCTCTGGCTCTGCAGGTGATTGAAAAATTCTGCCGGAGAATAGGCGGCATCGAACTGCGTATGTTCACCAATCCTTCGGAAGGGCTTGAACATATCATCTCCTCCCGTCCCGATCTTGTATTTCTTGATATCGAGATGGGTGAAATCGACGGCCTCTACATCGCCGGACGTCTTCCCGAGGGCACATGCTTCATATTCACCACCGCCTATCTGCATTATACTCTTGACGGTTTTGACCTCGACGCTGTCGATTATCTCCATAAACCATTTTCATTCAACAGGTTTGAAACGGCATTCGGCAGAGCTATGCGCCGGCTCGGGCTCAACCGCATCGCAGCGTCAGGACAATCGGTTGTTGTCAGGCAGGAATATGACAACATCAGCATTCCGGTCGACGATATCCTATATATCGAGGCTATGGAGGGGTATTCCAAGATCTATCGCGTGTCGGCCGAGCGCGTCATGACTCGGATGATACTCAAGAAACTACTGCAGCTGCTTCCTGGCAATGAATTCATCCGCATACACCGCTCGTATATAGTGCCGCGGTCAAAAATCAAAAGTTTCAGCAAACAGGATGTCTGTCTTATCAATGATATCACTCTTCCAATCGGACGCCAGTATGCACCTGAAATAGCCACACGGCTGATGGACCGAACGTGACGTTTAACGGCTCAATGTAAAATTACGGTTGTTAATTTTTGATGATTAGGTAAAGGATGAGCGTATTGGTAACAGAATTATGGTACTTCACTCTACAAAATGGCTTGTTGTCAAGTATATTCCCGGTGAACAACATTGACAAACTCCAACCTTTGCGTCTAAATTAATTTTTAACTCGGGTTGAATTTTAACATTTCAACCGGGTTTTGCATCTGACCCAATTATGCTGCCCCATGCTGACCCTGTATCGGCGGCGCGTGGAGCCGGTAGACTAACGGTATGTATATAAAGCGAAAAAGATGAATTTATTAAATTCATCTTTTTCGCTTTGGTGGCGGGAGGAGGACTCGAACCTCCGACCTTTGGGTTATGAGCCCAACGAG
>ERZ778511.2473-NODE-2473-length-10132-cov-13.015977_pt1 | contig 10132 bp, 6 predicted proteins | sample MGYA00510347_ERZ778511 | MGnify/ENA primary metagenome ERZ778511 (study PRJEB29527, sample SAMN07138967) | mouse gut metagenome | material: feces | host: mouse | place: China:Nanjing | collected 2016-01-25 ...
TCATAATTCCACATTAGTTACAGCCTCCTTCCCATGGCATAGGCGCCAATGCCCATTTCCAGTCGTCACACGCTGACACATCCGCACAGGAAATCGTGAGAGGCGTATATTTGGCGGAATACTCCTGCTTTGCCTGATTTGCCAGACGATTGTAGTGGTTGAAATATTTTAATGCGTTCTGGTCAGTGGGATGGGTGTCCAGATAGAGGGACAGTTCGATGACAACGAAGCTTAAGACGCCGATATCGTGGAGCAGTTTTTCCTGCTCGCTTGCAAATTGTGTGTTCATCTGTTACAACATCTCCTTCCTGTAAATGGTTTGTCGAGTTCGGGGAAGACGGTGCCGTTGCAGAATCCCTTTTCCAGATTTTCACAGATCCCGTTGAAGTGTTGCCATGGGACGTAAGCCATTGCGATTGGGAACTCGTCGCAGGGCTCCCGGTAGAGATAGTCCTTCATATTCATCCTTTCTACTGGTGTGCCGAATAAGACCGGCACACGAATTTCATGTGTTTTTTAATAATATAGTATGTTATAATCACCTATGTGTGTAATGTGGGAAGGACACAGAATATTCACAATTTGATACGAATAGAGACACATTTTGCCAGTATATTAGTGTGAGAAGTGCGATCACGCGCTTACGCGATAAAAGGGAGGAGTATGTTTTGATACGGGTAGAAAAGTTAGTGAAACGGTACGGCGGGCATGTGGCGGTAGACGGCATGTCGTTTACTGTGGAGAAGGGGAAAATCTATGGATTTCTGGGACCGAACGGCGCGGGGAAGACAACGACGATGAATGTGATGACAGGATATATTGCGGCTGACGGCGGGTCGGTCGTCATCGATGGGCACGATATTTTAAAGGAGCCGCTTGCAGCGAAGGCGTGTATCGGATACCTGCCAGAAATACCGCCTCTTTACCCAGATATGACGGTGCGGGAGTTTCTGCTCTTTGTGGCGGAACTGAAAAAAGTGCCAAAGGCGGAGAGGAAGAAACAGGTGGCAGCGTTGGAGGAAAGGCTTTCGCTGTCGGATATGAGCCGCCGGCTGATCAAAAATCTTTCCAAGGGCTATAAACAGAGAGTGGGACTGGCACAGGCGCTTGTGGGAAATCCGAAGGTTCTGATTCTGGATGAACCTATGGTAGGACTGGACCCGAAACAGATTATAGAAATGCGTGATCTGATCAAGGGGCTTGCGGGAGAGCATACGGTCATCTTAAGCTCCCATATTCTTTCGGAAATCAGTGCGGTGTGCGACCACATTCTCATTATTTCAAAAGGGAAACTGGCGGCAAGCGGTTCTCCCGAAGAGCTCCAGAAGATGATGCAGGGTACGGCGGAGCTTGTGGTGACGGTGATCGGAGAGCAGGAGCAGGCGAAGGCGGTGCTGGAGCAGATAGAGGAAATTGAGCGGTTTAGGTTTGCGGATGGAAGCGAGGAGGGCAGCATTCTGATTCATATGGAGACGAAGGATGATGCGGATATCCGAAAGACACTGTCTGTTGCACTGGCGGGAGCGGGTATGGCGATCCTTTCCATGAACCGTTCGGAGAAATCCCTGGAAGATATTTTCCTGGAGCTGACAGAGACCGAAGAGACGCTGGAGGAAGAAGAGGAAACGGAAACCGGGGAGACGCCGGAGGAAGATGCAGAAACGGAGGCAGCCGAAATTGCAGAGGAGGCGGATGATGCCGGGACAACCGTGGATAAAACGGAAAGTGTGACGGGAGAGGAGGAGACTGATGAGAGCGATTTATAAGAGAGAATTAAGATCTTACTTCTGTTCTTTCACAGGCTGGCTTTTTGTGGCGGTGAACCTTTTTGTCATGGGGCTTTATTTTATTGTCTATAACATGCTCATGGGCTATCCGACCATAGCTTATGTACTGCAGAGCATTGTGTTTACCTTTATTGTGACGATACCGATTCTCACCATGAGGACGCTGTCCGAGGAGCGGAAAAATAAGACGGACCAGTTGATTTTGACGGCGCCTGTCTCTGTGGGAAGGATTGTACTTGGAAAATATCTGGCGCTTGCGACGGTGCTCTTTGTGCCGACGGCGTTTATGGGCATTCTGCCGCTTTTTCTCATGCGGGGCGGGGAATTTCAGATGGGCGTTTCCTACGCTTCGGTTCTTGGGTTTTTCCTATACGGATGTCTCGCGCTGGCTGTCGGGCTGTTTCTTTCGTCCTTGACTGAGAGCGTGGTGATTGCGGCGGTACTTTCTTTTGGCGCGCTGTTTCTCGGCTATATTATGCCGGGCATATCCAATCTGCTCACCACCACGGGGACTTCCTCGGTGACGGCGGCGATCGGGAAGGTGCTATCCTGTTTTGATATGGTGAGCCGTTTTGACACGCTTTCCTCCGGCTATTTTGAACTGGAGGCGGTGGTTTACTATCTGACTGCCATTGCGTTGGCGCTGTTTTGCACGGCGCAGACCATACAGAAGCGCCGTTATAATGTTGCCGGAGGCGGTCTGAAAGTGGGGGCATTCAGTGTCACAGGCATTCTGCTGATGATTGTGCTGACTGTAGTGGTCAATCTCGGGCTGAATTATGTGCCGGAGCAGTATTCGTCCTTTGACCTGACGGAGAATCGGCTGTACGCGCTGACGGATGAGACGAAGGCATTCCTATCCGGGCTGTCCGAGGACATAACGATCTATGTACTGGCGGAGGAAGGCGCTGGGGACGCGGATTTTTCCAAAACGCTGGAGCGGATGGCGGATCAGTCCGGGCATATAAAGATAAAGTATGTCAGCCCTGCGAAAAATCCCAATTTTTATCAGAACTACACGGAAACCCAGCCGTCCACGGGCAGTCTGATTGTGGAGGGAGAAAAGCGCAGTACGGTGGTGGACTACGGGGACATTTATACCTATGAGATGGATTATTCCACTTACAGCTACCAGACTACGGGTTATGACGGGGAAGGGCAGACCGTCTCAGCCATTGCCTATGTCACCACGGAAGATATGCCAGTCTTTTATGCGATCGGCGGACACGGCGAACTGGAACTGGAAGAAAAATTCGTCAACACCATAACGAAGGAAAACGCATCCTGTGAAACGCTGATGCTTTACTCAGTGGATGAAATCCCGGAGGATGCACAGGGGGTTATTTTGAATGCGCCCACCAGCGACTACTCAAAGGAGGATGCCGAAAAGATAATCGCCTATTTGCAAAAGGGCGGCAATGCGCTGATCGTCTCAACCATGACGGAGGGAGAGATGACGAACTTTAAGAGCATTCTGGACTTTTACGGGATCACGGAGGTAGACGGCACCATTGTGGAGCAGGACCGCAATTATTATTACCAGAATCCCTATTATCTTTTCCCGGAGATCGCCTCTGCGGAAGTGACGGCGTCTCTGGCGGACAGTCTTGTATTTGCGCCTTTTTCCAAGGGGCTTTCCTATGATGACGATACCATGGGTGAAGTCCTTTATACGCCGCTTTTAACCACAAGCGGCAGCGCCTTCTCCAAGACGGACATCACGGACAACACAGATTACAGCAAAGGCGCGAACGATATTGACGGTCCCTTTACCGTCAGCGTGGAGGTGGAAAAAAGCACGGAGGATGGCGGCACTTCCCACGCGTATGTGGTGGGCGGGGAGAGCCTTTTCACCAGCCTTGCGGACGATATGGCGCCGGGCAATAATGTGAAGCTTTTTAGCAGTATGATAAGTATGCTGGCGGACCACGAATCTTCGGTGGCGGTTCCGGTCAAGAGCCTTTCCATGCCGAATCTGGTGTTCAAGGCACAGACCGCATATATTGCGGCGGTTCTCTGTGTGATTGTGATTCCTCTTGCGACCCTTGCGGCTGGGCTTATGATCTGGCTGAGAAGGAGAAGGCGCTGACGACTTATAATGAAGCACAAAAAGAAGATTTTATCCCCGGAATTTGACAAAGAGTATAGGGAAGGATAAGATAAAAATAATAGTCAGATTTCAGAATGAGAAGGGGTAGAGAACTATTATGAGGTGTGGACGCAAGAGAAGAACGCTGTCTTTTTTACTGGCGGCAGCGCTTGTGGCGGGAGCGGTAGGCGGCAGCCGGCTTGACGTATATGCTGCGGAATGGAAGCACGAGACGGAAAATGTTATTACCGGCGATAAGGGAGAGGCGGCAGATAATGAAAAAGATGTCATAGATGCAAATGCGCAGGAGGTATCGCTTGAAGTGTATGCACCGATAGATGACAGGACTGTGGCAGAAGCGGAATCCGCCAGAAGTGTTTCTGTTTCCGGGCTTGACGTGGTGAAAGAGGCGCGTAAATATGTAGGGAAACTGAACTATGTTTATGGGGGAACAAGTCTTACAAAGGGGGCAGACTGTAGCGGCTTCATATGCCGTATTTATGAGAAATTCGGTATTAATATTTGGAAGCATCGCACACAAATGTATAAATACAGGACAACGATCGGGACAGATATCGGTACGGACATGAATAAGGCAAAAGCAGGTGATATCGTAGTCTATAGCGGACATGTGGGATTGGTTACGGAGAAGAAAACCGTTATCAATATGCAGACCAAAGGATGCAGAGAGCCAAGCTTTAAGGCAATTGCGTCATGGGCAGGCGATGTCAGATGTATCATACGTCCTTATGGCGTTTCGCCCGACGGAACATCACCGAAACCGGAAACGCCGGAAACATTTAAGGCGCCTGTTTTAAATGCACAGTCCATGTACAGCGTGAATGCTACAAAAGGGTACGGCATGTCGGCGGAGGTGGTAACGGCTTACGAGATTACGAAGATAGAATTTCTCACATGGACGGATAAAAACGGCAGGGATGATCTGGTTGTCTCAAAAGGTACAAATCTGAAGCGGATCAAAAGTGTCGCAGGCGGAACTGTGTACAGCGATGCATGTAAAATAAGTGTGGCAGATCATGGGAACCAGAGGGACATCTATCATAATGCGGTTAGGATATACGAAAGTAATGGTAAGACGACAGAAATCAAATTGAAAGATGCGGATTTACGAGCTGCGGCAGGGGGAAACTGCGGCAGCAATCTGACGTGGCGGCTGAGTGGAAGTGGAGACAATCTCTCGTTGTATATTGAGGGAACCGGGGCTATGCCGGATAACTGGGTTGAGGATCAAGCAGATGCGAGTTTGCATGCGCCATGGTATGCGAGCAGAAAAAACATTCGTCATGTGTATCTGTCGGACGGTATTACTTCTATAGGTAATTATGCCTTTGCCGGTATGCCGATTACGGAGCTTGTGCTTCCCGATTCCGTGGCAGTGATCGGTATGGGAGCATGTCTTGACTGTGCAGGATTGAAAGGTACGCTTGAACTGCCGACAGCGTTGAAGGTGATGGGGGCAAGAGCGTTTCTTGGGACGAATTATGAGGCGCTGGTTTTTCGTAGTACAGGAGTTCAGGCCAGCAAACATGATGGTTATTATCAAATTAATAATGGTTCTATTGTGAAAACCCACTTTGTGGACGAGACGAAGGTGAAGCTGTATTATCCGGGAGACGGTGCGAACCCGACAGAGTATGCGGCATACTATCCGTGGACAACGCCGACATGGAACGGGTATCAGGCGCTGCCGGTTATGAACGATATTATAGATTTCAGACTGGATTGCTACAGCATGGAGCTGGAGACCGGTGACAGCAGGGAAATCGGTGTCATTCTGGAGACCAAGGATTCGGTGACAAAAACCGTCACATGGGAGTCTGCGGATGAAAGAATTGCGACCGTTGACGCACAGGGAACGGTGACGGCAGTAAATGCCGGGGATGTGGTGATTACCGCAAAAATAGACGGCTCTACAATGACACAGGACTGTGTCGTTCATGTGAAGGAAAAGCTGACGGCAGAAATTAATTTAACGCCTGCCAGTAAGGTGATGGCAATTGGTGGTGTTTTACAGATAAAAGCGCAGGTTTTGCCTGAGACGGCAGCGAACAAAAAATTAAGCTGGTTCAGCGCAGATGAAAATATTGTAACGATAGATCAGAGCGGTAAGGCGACGGCGCTTGCGGCAGGCACGGTATCCATTGTCGTGCAGGCGCAGGACGGCGGCTCTTATGCGTATTGCGATCTGAAAGTGTTGCCAAATGTAGACAATATCAGGCTGAACAAGACGGAAATGACATTGAGATGCGGGGAAACGCAGATGCTGTTTGCCACTTTGGAGCCGCAGAATGTTTCTCCGAAAGGACTGATCTGGCGCAGTTCGGACGAAAAGATTGTAAAAGTGGCGGATGGCAGGGTAATGGCAGTTGCAGAGGGAACGGCGCGGATCTATGTATATGAGGAATCGACACGCTCGGTTTATGCGTTCTGCGAAGTTTCCGTGTATGATTCTGCCATTGCGGATGCCGACCGGGAGCAGCTGGGAGAAAACAGCGCGCCCGAGGGGATATGGATTGCCGGTTTTAAACCGAACATGGATTATACGGGCAAAGCAGTCAAACAGGATATAAGAGTTTATAACGGGACAGAGCTTTTAGCGGCAGGGAAAGACTATACGCTATCTTATAAGAATAATGTAAAAGCGGCTTCCGCCTCGGATGCAAAAGCGCCGATGATGATTCTGACTATGAAAAATAATTTCAGTGGGAAAAAGACGCTTAACTTTACGATTGAGAAGGCGGATATCGGGCAGGAGGCTTTTTCGGTTGATGAAATGATGACAGGCTGTAATGGTAAGATACAGCAGCTTGTGCCTGTTTTTACATGGAATGGGAAAAAACTAAGATTGAAAACGGATTATACAGTATCTTATCCGTCAACGACACAAAGCGGCGGTACTGCGTATCAGGATGCAGGGACATACGAGGTAGTGATACAGGGGGTCGGCAATTATACAGGAACAAGAAGAGAGAAGCTGGTTATCACTGATAAGAAACCGTTAAATAAAGCGGTTATAGCAAAAATCGGGAAGCAGACATACAGCGGTGCAGAACTGAGGCCAAAACTGAAAGTAACATACAGAGGAGTGAATGGGACGCTTGAGGAAGGAACGGATTATGTGGTATCCTATTTGAATAATACGGAGGTCGGAAAAGCGACGGCTGTTATTACGGCAGTAGGAGATACTTATCTGGGAAGTAAGAAAGTTACTTTTGATATTGTTGCCGGATATTCTATTGCCAAAGCGCGTGTGACTGGTATTCCAAAGGAGATGCAGTACACAGGAAGCGCGCAGACGCTGACAGGTTATAAGCTGGAGTATGAAGGGACGCTGTTAAAAGAAGGAGAGGATTTTCAGGTTTCCTATAAAAATAACAGTAAAGCAGGTACAGCAACTATTATTTTTACTGGAATAAAGAACTATAAGGGGACGCTGAAAAAAGCATTTCGGATTCAGCCATTATCTGTGGAGAAGGTATTCACGATATCTGGACTGGAACAGGTAGTATACAGCAAGGGCGGTGCAAAGCCAAAACCGAATATCACAGATCATGGAAAGGTTTTGAAGGAAGGGATCGACTATACACTGTCGTACAAAAACAATGTGAATGTTGGTGATGTCGAAGACGTGCGTAAGCAGCCGGTGGTTATCGTGAAGGGAAAGGGGAATTATATCGGCTCTGTCAAGTGTAATTTTGTGATCCAGCAGCAGGATATTTCAAAATTGACGATGACAGTTGCGGATAAGGAGTTCTCAACGAAGGAAGGGAAATGGAAATCCGTGCCCGTAATTACTGATGTAAATGGCAGGAAACTGAAAGCTGGAACAGATTACGAAAAAGAAATAACATATATGACGGTGGAGGACTGGAATCTGGCACCCGACGCGGGTACGGTGGTCAGAGTATCCGTCACGGGAAAAGGCGCATATAAGGGAGAACTTTCAGGCAGCTATCATATTATGTTGAAAAATATTTCTTCAGCCAGTGTGAAGATTGCGGAGCAGGAATATACCGGCGCGGCAATAGAACCAATGAAGGAAAATATGACGGTCACAATTGGACGAGGAAAAAATGCGATTGTTCTTGAAAATGCGGATTACGATATTATTGATTATCAGAGTAATCTGAAAAGAGGGACAGGATATGTAGTGATCAAAGGAAAAGGAAATTATGGCGGAACAAAGAAAATTGCATTTAAAATAGGTGCACGTTCCGTTCTGAAATGGTGGAAAGATATTTAGATACGTCGCAGAGTGATTGACTTCGACCGTACTTTGTGGGAAAATGTACATGGCAGCAATGTAACAAAGAAGTAAGATGGAGGCAGTATGAGAGGAATTGATACGCAGGTTCGGAAGAACAGAAGACGTATTTTCAAAGAGGTGGCGCACCTTGCCTATGAGTCGAAAAACCTGAAGGACGATATCGAGGCGCTGCCCTATAAGATTGTGGACTATGAAGAGTCCGAGTATGAGAATATTTACAGGGACCGTGCCATTGTGCGTGAGAGGATCCGTCTGGCAATGGGGCTTTCCCTGCGGCCGGAAAATGTGCCTGTGCATCTGACGCAGGGGCTTGAGGAGAGCAATATCTCCGAAAAATATTACGAGCCGCCGCTGATGCAGGTGATTCCTTCGGCATGTAACGCATGTCCTGAGAACAGCTACTATGTGACAGACCGCTGTATGGGATGTGTGGCGCACCCCTGCCGCGAGGTATGCCCGAGAGGGGCGATCTCCATGGTAAACGGCAGGTCGGTGATTGACCCGGAAAAATGTATCAAATGCGGTAAATGCAAGGCGGTATGTCCCTATGACGCGATCGCCCATCAGGTGAGGCCCTGTGCGGGCGCCTGCGGCGTCAATGCGATTAAGAATGACGAAAAGGGACGCGCCGTGATTGACAATGACCTGTGCGTCTCCTGTGGACAGTGTATGGTGAACTGTCCTTTCGGGGCGATCGCGGATAAGTCACAGATTTTTCAGCTGATCCGCGCGCTGCAGACGGGAGAGAAGATTATCGCGCAGGTGGCGCCCGCGTTTGCGGGGCAGTTCGGCCCGGACGTGACGCCGGATATGCTGAAAACGGCGTTGAAAGAACTGGGATTTTTTGATGTGTACGAGACAGCCCTTGGTGCGGATATGGGAGCCATTGCGGAGGCGGAGCACTACGCGAAAGAGGTCGCCACTGGGAAACTGCCTTTTTCCCTGACGTCCTGCTGTCCGTCATGGTCGGTACTGGCAAAGAAATTCTTCCCGGAAACCATAGACAAGATATCAAACGCGCTGACGCCCATGGTGGCGACGGCGAGAGTGATCAAGGAGGAGCACCCGGACGCCAGAGTGGTCTTCATCGGTCCCTGCGCATCCAAAAAGCTGGAGGCTTCCCGCAGAACGATCCGCTCGGATGTGGATTTCGTCATCACCTTTGAGGAGCTGACGGGGATATTTGAGGCGAAGGGCATCCTGCTAGACCAGATCAAGGCGATGGATGAGCTGAAGGGCGCTACCGGTGCGGGGCGCGGCTACGGTGTGGCGGGCGGTGTTGCCTCTGCCATCGAAGAGTGTGTGAGGGAGTATTACCCTGACGTGGAGGTGCACATAGAGCACGCGGAGAGCCTTTCCGAGTGCAAAAAGATGCTGATGCTTGCCAAGGCAGGCAAGAAGAACGGCTGTCTGATCGAGGGTATGGCGTGTCCCGGCGGCTGTGTGGCGGGCGCGGGTACGAACATTGCGATTCCTGTCGCGGCAAAGGCGGTTGCATCCTTCAAGGAAGCGGCGCCGGAGAAGATACCCGATCCGAGTATGCACCAGAACCGCGTCGAACAGAGTGAAAAGAACTTCTAAAACTCGACAGCATAGGCTGTCTCGCTAAGAAGTTCTAGGAGTTGCGCTGCAACTCCATTTCACTCGAGAGAATGCCAAAATACGGCATTCTCCGCATAGATTGATAAAATTTTTGAATAAATTATAAAGACAGAGGAAACAGACAACTATGGAGAAAATAAGAACAAGATATGCACCCAGTCCGACGGGGCGGATGCATGTGGGGAATTTAAGGACGGCGCTTTACGCCTATCTGATCGCAAAGCATGAGGGCGGGGATTTTATCCTGCGCATTGAAGATACAGATCAGGAGCGGTATGTGGAGGGAGCGGTGGATATCATTTACCGCACGCTGGAGAACACGGGACTTTTGCACGACGAAGGTCCTGACAAGGACGGCGGTGTAGG
>ERZ778511.2483-NODE-2483-length-10099-cov-13.589407_pt1 | contig 10099 bp, 12 predicted proteins | sample MGYA00510347_ERZ778511 | MGnify/ENA primary metagenome ERZ778511 (study PRJEB29527, sample SAMN07138967) | mouse gut metagenome | material: feces | host: mouse | place: China:Nanjing | collected 2016-01-25 ...
TAAAACAGCTAATTAAGAAACAGGGGCATCATTTATAAAGTTGTAAAGTAGTGTTACTATAATATTTGTTATATTAATTTGTGGTAAATAATTTTACAGTTTATGTAAAGCTAGATGCTTTGCAAATATCTAATTAAAAAGGGGTGTTAGTAATGAAGAAGAGGATTCTATTTGTAGTTATCATGGCTTTGGTTCTGGTGGCTTTTATGCCTGCTTCTGTTTTTGCGCAACAAATCACGATTTCAGAAGACTATGATCATGATGATTGTATTGAGTATCAAATAAGATATTGTACAAAATGTAACGCTGCTTTTGTGCGTGAGAAAAAAACACCGTTAGATCATCTCAGAAAAGGTAGTTTATAAGGTGAATATATGAGTAAAAAAATAGTAATTGGTATGGTAATGGTTTTAATCGTTGGATTTGAATGGAACATGGGTTTTTACCAAATAGGTGGAAATCCAGCATCATGCTCTATCATAAAAGGAGATATCGGTATAGGTATAAGCCTAATAGAAAAAAGTCTTAGCAGGACAAGAGACAATGGAATACAACTGGATTATCCAAGCCTAATTTCTTATCCCCAAATGGAACAATTCGATATTACAATTTACAATTATTCTGTGAATGCTGCATATTGTAAAGTTTCCGCTGAGTTCGGAAAGATGTCGGTTAATAAGATTTATTTGGGAAAAGAAAATCAAATGACATACTATTTTCCAGAAGGATTGAGTCATTTTGTGTTTGATTCCATACGGTTAGAGTTTTACGATGAAAATGCAAAGCTTGTGGATAATATTAAGCTATACATGGAATATAGCGAAGAGGCAGAGCAATTTCAAGTAATTCAAGCGAAATAAGGAAAGAACCTTAGACTGTTTTGCAAAGGAGCAACGCGCCCAAGCAATTATGCTTGGGCGGGGTATTTGACTCCCATATCTTAAAAGTTTTCTCAATAAGTACGGAATAGATACTGGTATGGAACCTCGCCCAACCGTCCAGACAGTTTTTCATCTAGCTCTGTCCACAAATTTTCAATAGACATCTCTCCTTCTCGGATATCCTCAGGAAGGATTTTTTCACCATCTGTCAACAGCTCTGCTGCCTCTTCATACTGTCCAAGCTGATACAATGCCAATACATGATAAAGTTTTAATCGTTGCATGCTTTGCTCCTCTGCATCTAACTCCTGATATACTTTTTCAATCGCAGCATATGCTTTGTTCATCAGCAGTAGCTTAAAATTTTCCTTTAGGTAAGAAATATCTTTTTTTCTCATACCAATGCCCTTTAGAATCCAGTGAACAGAGATGTCGGACTGTTCTTTTTGCAGATATAGACATCCCAATCCATGACATACCCATGGATTTTCTGATAAATGAGAAGCCTTTGTAAGAGCTTGTTCTGCCCGCTCTAAGTCTCCATTGATATAGTATTGGATTCCCAGATGATAATGTGCATACCAGTTTTCTTTATTCTCATTGCCAATCGTTTCCCGAAGTTTTTCAAAAATCATGTTATTCCAGAAAAATTCGTCTGGTTTCTCCTCAGGCTTCTGGCAATGCAAGACGCCTGTTTCCTGAAAATGCTTCCAATTTTTCAAACTTTCCTCTTCCAAAAGGAATTCCAGATGTTTTGATAATTTATTCTGTACTTCCATAGCTCCATAGCCGCTGCCCTTTTGGATTAGTCTTCCTTTCGTCCGGGCCATTTCCTTTGTATTCTTAAGCTTTTCTTCCAGCCTTTCGAATCGTTTTTCTGTTAGCAGCTGTTTTGTAAGGTGTTGGAAAGTTTCCTCATGAGAAGCCGCTGTCTGTTCCTTAGTAAGCTGAACTGGCCCGTACTGTTCCATTCCACTCCTCCACTGAACCATGCATTGCGCACTGCCAGATTACGGAATTTTAATACATCATTGGTATAAAGAAGATTTTTTTGGGTCTTTTTATCCGCCAATGACCACAATCTTCCGCCATATTCAAGCAGAAAAACAGCTTTTAAAGATTCATTCTCCAGTATGGCTGTCCTAATTTCTTTTACCTGAAGGGTTTCGTTATATTGATCAAATTTCCGGCAAGGATAAGCATTCCCAAGTCTGCCATAGCCTCCGTAAATATCATCATCTTCCTCCCCAAGATCAAAGGTAAGCCGATTTTGTGCGATTGTTTCTCCAATTAGATCTGGGACGCTTGCTTCTTTTCCCAAATCCGTGACCGGAATCTTAAGATGATCAAAATATAATTTTGCATTTCCGTTCATATCTCCTGTTGCCTTCCTTTCCATTACCTAACCTTTTTCTATTTCATGTCCATTTATTATAGCAGATGTTTTTGATTTTTGAAATTATACTGGAAGATTTCTTGAAGATGCGGTAGGATATAATTATTGAGGATACTTCCAAATGGGAATCGGTGATATACGAAAAAGGGAACATTCCGTGTGACGAAAAGGAGGAGCATTATGGAAAATCAAAACAGGGAAGAAAAAATCAAAAGATTTTTGGATATGGTAGAACAATCAGATAACATTGTATTTTTTGGTGGAGCTGGAGTATCTACAGAAAGCGGTATCCCGGATTTTCGCAGTGTAGACGGGATCTATAATCAACAATACGATTATCCGCCAGAGACTATCTTAAGCCATACTTTTTACCGGAGAAATACAGAAGAATTCTATCGGTTTTACCGGAATAAAATGCTGTGCCTGACTGCAAAGCCCAATATGGCTCACAAAAAGTTAGCAGAGTTAGAGGCGGCAGGGAAGGTAAAGGCTGTGATTACCCAAAATATTGATGGCTTACACCAGCTTGCAGGAAGCAAGAAGGTGCTGGAGCTTCATGGAAGCGTTCATCGAAATTATTGTGAATCCTGCCACCATCTGTATGATGCAGAATATATACAAAAGAGCAAAGGCATACCTCATTGCCAGGAATGCAACGGAGAGATTAAGCCGGATGTGGTATTGTATGAGGAGGGGTTAAATAACCAGACCATACAGGAGGCAGTTTACTATATCAGCCACGCAGATCTTTTGATTATTGGCGGAACTTCTCTTGCAGTTTATCCGGCTGCAGGGCTGGTGGATTATTACCAGGGAAATAAGCTGGTACTGGTGAACAAGACAGCTACGCCCCGAGATGGCCAGGCGGATTTGATCTTACAGGAAAGCATTGGGGAATTGTTTGGAAAGATTGATATTTAAGAAGATAGGCAATTGTGAAATTCATATATTGTAAAAATTTTATGTAATTCCATAAATCTAAACTAGAATCTTTCCATCTGAAAAATTTCCTGCTTTTCCAGATGGAAAGATGCGGATAAAATTAGAGCTATTGCGCATACAAATGAACAATTTTCTTTGTAGGATAAAGTGTCGCTACAAAGTTCATCTTAAAATCGTTTAAATGACTCCACACATCTTTTTTGAAGTTCTCTTCATAAAGTCCAAAAGGCAGATGAATTGTTATAGATGAATTCTTGCGCAAAGCTATTTCGTATACACCCTTTAGATTTGAATTCACTTGCTCTAAAAGATTGGTGTCCAAACCGGCGCAGACTGCTGCTCCCTGGACATAAAACTCTGACAGATTAACTCCTGTTTCATCGTTTGCATCTATATTTCGCAAAGTTACTTCGACATCATATATTTTATCTGGGACATAGCTATATTCATCTTCTGCATGATATTTTTTTAAAAAATCTTTATAAGACAAAACTTCTGCCTGATTTACACGGATGGAGTATCCTTCCATTGTATAATTGATTAAAATATCCTGTTCCATTTTCACTTCTTCGCCTATGGAGTATGCTTTAATTGGCGCTCCTTTCAATTTTTGATTTACAAAGCGATATCTCTGTGCATAAGCCATCGCCAATAAAACGCCAATGATGCCAATTAAAATTATTTTTATCAGATTCTTTCGCTGTTTCATGGTTTTTCTCCCTGGCACTCCCTGATTCTTCCGTTTTCCATGATAATTAATACATCTGCATACTCTTTCAGCTTTTCTTCTTCATGGCAGGAAAGAATAATTAGCGTTCCCCGTTCTTTTTCTTCTCTAATTATCTCTGAAAACAGTTGTACGCCGTCCGTATCCAATGCATTTAATGGTTCGTCCAAAATAAGAATTTCTGGTTTTTCCATAATAGCAGCTGCAATACCAAGTCTTTGTTTCATCCCGAGAGAATATTTCCTGTATTTTCGTTTATCATTTGGATCTAAGCCAACACGTTTGAGTGAATTTCTAATTTCATCATCTGATATGTAATCATTGAGGAATGCCAGCATTTTCAAATTATCATATCCGGTATATGCATCCAGAAATGATGGATTTTCTAATAATAACCCCATATGTTTCGGAAACGACACATCTTTTCCAAGCTGTTCATTATTGATAAGTACCCTGCCCTTTGATGGATAGATCAATCCACTAATCACCCTCATCAACATTGTTTTGCCAGAGCCATTGATTCCTTTTAATCCATAGGTTTTGCCATCCATCAGGTTTAGATTAATATCTTCTAGCACCATTTTCTGCTTTATGCTTTTACTCATTTTTTCTATCTGAATCATCATTTGCTCACTCCTTTTTATCAACTCTTCTTTAAAATATCAAAATGTTTTATCATCATGCACCCAAACAAGATACCTGTTACAATAATTGCACTCGTTATGAATAGTCCATCTGTCAAACGCATTCCATTTTCCACACAATAGATGCTTCTTTTCACCATTGCAAAATTTCCAATTGCCACAGGTGTCTGGAAATAAGTTGATGCAAACAGTACTAGTGAAATAAATAGGAAACAGTAGATTCGCTGAAAGAAAAATCCCATACATAGTTGAAAAATATTGATTGCTATAGAAGTGATTACAGGTAAAAGAATCACCAGCATAATTACCTGTGCTTTAGTGCATTGTTCCAATTCCATATCTAAAATATCCACATTCACATATTCTGCATATTGAAAAGAAATATCAATTCCAAATACCAGGCAAAAAAGCAACGCTGTCAAATAGCAAATAGCAAAATGTAATATTGTACAGCATCCTACCCATGCACATTTAGATAACCACCAAAGCTTTCTATTTTGCATGCGTGTGATAACCTGTATTCCCTGTTCATTCAAATTCTGAAATGGATAATCGAGAGTAACATAAGCAGATAATAGAAAGATCAACAGCCACACCACTGGAAACACAAATGCATTTCCCAATTCTGGAGAAAATGCCTCTTTTCCCTGAAATAAGTAAAATAGAAAATTTGTAATTGTGAGGGATGCTGTTTCATTTAAAAATTCATCGCTTCGCCTCATATATACCGCATAGAAATTTCCAGCAAATAGGAAGCAGATTACAAAGAATAGGCAATATATCCAAAATTTCTGTCTTATTCCATTTTTCAGATCATACCGTAACATCTTACAAAACTTCATAATGTTTCCTTTCATATAGTAATACACCAAATGTGCCTGCAAATATTGCAACTGCAATCAATCCAACTGCCCAACCATAACAGTCGTTTGCCACTGGTAATGCTTGCAAAAACTTGATTAGCGAGTATTCGCCATTCATAAGAAAATTGGCATCTATATAGTCTACAAGAAGTAAGATGAAAAAAGGAATTAAAACAACGGCAACTTTATTTTTTATAAAGAAAGAAGCTGTGGTACTGATGGTTGCAATCAGACCTCCATAGACGCTATCCAGAAGAATGTACATGATACAGTAGACATAAGGATGTTCATAATATATTTCTGCCCACATACATCCCTGTCCAATTGTTCCATAAGGATATATATTTTCCATTGCCATGGATGGTAGAAATAAAGCCAATATCAGCAAACTCAACGCTAATGGGATGAAAACAATAAATGCGCCTGATATAAAACTGGCAATATATTTTGCAAATAGATATGTTTTCCTTGGCGTTCTTGATAATACATTTTTGGTATATCCAGAAGACATCTCTGACGCAAGCGACCATCCATATGGTAAAACAGCAAAGATTGGAAGCAAAAAGTAGAATGCGCTTGTAGGGAATGACGCCACATCCGCCCCCAGCCAGTGGCAAAATACAGATTCTGAAGTAATCATTAAATTCTCTATTTCCGTTTTTGATTCGTAATAAGAATAAAATAAATTAAAGTTAATTATCACTGTTACTGCATGATATAGCATAAGTGCTAAAACCATAATTACGGCAGCTGTTGCCATTCTATTGCAACAGGCTTTTTTTATTTCCGTTTTTAGTGCTCTTATTTGCATAAACTCCTCCGTTTCTACTCATTTATCGAAAATTGAACGTCGCTGTCACTGACTGCTCCAACAATATTTTTCATGTCTTCTTTTAGTACAAAATAGCCAATTCTAACGTCTAAACGGTTGCCCTGCTCCAATGTATAATGTAATGGCTGATTGATGTTCGCTTTTCCAGCTTCACTGAAATATGCGGCATTATATTGGCTTACATTTTTTCCACCTCTAAGTGCAATGCTGGAAATATTAAATTCATTCTTTTTTATTAAACCAACCGCATCCTCGTTCGCAATCTTCATTTCCAGTACTACAAATTCATGCGTATCTACAATGCTTCCATCATCATTGACAAAATCTGAAATAATCTGATATTGTTCGCCTATCTCCTGGGAAAAATAAGTATTATGCGGTTCGATTAACATGTCCTTTTCTACATTTGCTTCTGTCAAAGTTGTATAGCTGTTACAACTTTGTACTGTATAAGATAATTTTCCCTCAACGAATGGATCTAGAAAAGGTTCTGCCAGCTGCCCCACATCTGGCGTATCTTTTATCTCAATTTTATTTGCATCGCTGTCTACAGCATTTTCAATTTCTGAGGCATTTGTATCGCTAGATAATTTCGGATTACCGCATGCTGATAATAGACAACACGCCAACAAGCCTATTACTATTCGTTTTCTTTTCATACAAATCTCCTTTATACTTTATATGGGGCTGTCGCATTAAGAAATACAATTACAAGATATGGTATAAATTCTATTTACAGAATATCGTATCTTGTATGTTTACTTCTTAATGCGGCAGCCCCGAGTTCTCTTAAATACAAGCTTTAGTTTACTACCGTGTAATTTTTTGTACTGTCTGGGCTCCACACACCCTTTACAGCTCCTGTTGCCGATGAATTAGAACGGAATCTTACCTTTGCTAAAACATATGTGTAGTTGGATTGTCTATTTTCATAACAGTAATTTGTAATACTTGACGGTACCCCTCTTTGTACTGTTGCTGTAATTCCTTTTGTCTCATTATGGTAGGTTGCTGTATTTCTATTGCCATAGGTTCTCACCTGCGTATATAATGTAGGTGACGAAGAAATGTTTACATACACTTTTGAGTTGTTCTGTTTATCACGTTCTTACACTCCTTTAAAAGAACCTGATGATGACTCAACATTAATCGCATATGCTGTATCCGATGTGTTTGCAGCTAACACCGACATCGTGTTTCCTGTGATTCCAACCATTATTGCTGCTGCTGCTAATATTCCTGTTATCTTTTTTACTGATTTTTTAAACATAATCAATCCCTCCTTATTATTATGCATCAATTTTACTCCCTCCTTAATTGTCTGATAATTCATTTGCCTAACAATTTTATCTACCGTAGTGATTTTACCATAATAAAGAAATAACTGCAACTCGTTTTTACCTGAACCAGCTCTGACGCTCCAAAAATTATTTAGGCGGTTTGACGTTTGGTACGCTGCATATATTCCCGTTCCATTTCCCGCATTTCCTCGTCCGTGGGGATGTCCACAATCCCGACATAGGAATAGTAGATGTCGATTTGCTGTGTCCGTTTCCCGTCTTTTTTCTCACGCTCATGGACTACGATTTTATCCACAAATGCGTTTAGGACTTCGGGCGTTATTTCGTCGATGCTGGTGTATTTCTTGGTGACTGCTATCAGCTTGGCGACATTGGTCGCTTCTGTGTCGGCTTCGCTGACCTCGGCTGTCAAGGCTTCGATTTCCTGCTTTAGCTGTTCCTGCTCGGCTTCATATCCGTCTGACAGCTTGAAAAAGCGTTCGTCATTCAGCTTTCCGTTGACATTATCCTCATAGATTTTGCGGAACAGGCGGTCAAGCTCCTTTATCCGCTTTTCGTCCTTTTCTATCTGTTTCTGCTTTGCGGATAACTCGTATCTGCGTTCTGCAAGGGTGGCGTCAATCTGCTGTCGGATAAACACACGCTCAAACTGCTGTAAATAGGACAGGAACTGCTGAAGCTGTTTCAGAACTAACTGTTTTAATGCGTCCTCTCGGATATAGTGCTGCGTACATTCCTTTGCCCTGCTCGTCCGTTTATACATGGAACAGCGGAAATGCTCATATCCGTTTGCTGTGGCTAAGCTGAGTTTCGCCCCGCAGTCGGCACAATAGAGCAGCCCCGAAAAGATACTTGTCAATCCGCTTTTGGTCGGTCTGCGTTTGTTCGCCCGTATCATCTGCACTTTTTCCCACATATCCCTGTCAATGATGGGCGTATGGGCGTCCTCGATATACGTCCGCCTGTCCTTTGCGGTTGGGATGCGTTTCTTGCTCTTAAAGCCTAAACGGGTGGATTTAAAGCTCTCCGTCACGCCGATATATGCCACATTTTCCAGAATGGATGCAATCATGGACGTCTCCCAGTTATAGGGATGTTCCGATTTTTTTGCAACGCCGATTCCCTTTGACACTTTGTAGGCTGACGGGGTAAGCACTTTATCTTCCCAGAGGGCTGTGGCAATGGCTGACACGCCTTTTCCCTGCATACAGAGTGAGAATATCCTGCGGACGACTGCCGCCGCTTCCTCGTCCACGAGCCAACGGGTTTTGTCATCTGGATTCCGCAAATATCCGTAGGGCGGTGCGCCCAAATGCTCCCCCGCAAGCCCTTTCGCTTTCTTGACTTCCTTTACCTTTTTGCTCGTGCTTTTGGGATACCATTCGTTGAAAAGGTTGGTAAAGGCGGCAAATTCGTTGCTCTCAAGGCTGCCCGTGTCCACGTTGTCCATGATGGCGATGAACCTCACGCCCGCTTCGGGGTAGATGATTTCGGAGTAAGAGCCGACCTCGATATAGTTCCTGCCGAAGCGTGATAAGTCTTTGACAATGACCGTTTTTACAAGCCCTTTTTCAATGTCCGCCGACATTTCCTTAAAGCTTGGGCGGTCGAAATTCGTACCCGTATAGCCGTCGTCCATGTAGAATTTCGGGTTAGGGAAACCGTGTTCTTTGGCGTATTTCATCATGTGCTGTAAATCCCTGCTCCCGTTGATTGCATCCCTTAAATCCTCCCGATAGACGTTGTAGCGTGTCGGCTTTCCGCTCTTTTCATCCAGATAAAGCGGTCCTGACGGGGCTTTCTTGGGATTTTTAATCACCGACAATCCACACTCTCGGCATAAGCGGTCAGACACTTCCCTCAACCTTTTCTGTTCTGATTTTGAATAATTATATTTCTGTCCGTCTATGAAAGAAACGGAGTTGAAACAGAAATGGTTGTGCAGATGCCCTTTGTCAAGGTGGGTGGCAACGATTATCTGATATTTATCGCCCTACATCTCCCTTGCTAATTTTAATCCGATTTCATGGCATTGTTCGGGCGTTACCTCGTCTGGCTTGAAGCTCTGGTAACCATGCCAAGCGATATATCCGCCTGTCTTTTGGTACTGTTTCTTCGTCAAAATCATCTGTTGAAGGGCGGTTTCTTTCAGACAGTTGACAGCGGAAACATACTCACCCTCATTTGTTTTTAACGGATTTTTCACATAGGAGAACACGTCAAAGAAGTCCTGCATTTCCCGATTCGGCACGGTCTTTTCTGGGTTTTCTATATAGTCAATCACGTCTTTTATGCTCCTCTTGACATGCCATAGGATCGTTACCGCCATATCAGACCGCCCCCCGTTCTGTCGATTCTTCTACGCTAAATTGCTGTGGGAGAGTTGTTTTCTGCTGCAATTCTAAGATAAAATCTTCAATCTCCTTACAGATTTCGGCGACGGTTGGATAGTAGGGGACACACTTTTTAAAGGCAGAATGTACCTCATAAAGTGTGTTCAGCAACGCCCAAAA
>ERZ778511.2495-NODE-2495-length-10056-cov-3.900110_pt1 | contig 10056 bp, 13 predicted proteins | sample MGYA00510347_ERZ778511 | MGnify/ENA primary metagenome ERZ778511 (study PRJEB29527, sample SAMN07138967) | mouse gut metagenome | material: feces | host: mouse | place: China:Nanjing | collected 2016-01-25 ...
TTGTCCTTCTTACGCTGTAAGCTGTCGTATACGTTGAGGCTATGCTGCAGCAGGCCTCCCTCAGTGCTCAAGTGAAAACGGGTAGAAGCGGGCGCCGTGTAAAAGTCGCTTTTGTTCCGGATGTAGTCCATCAAGGCGTCCTTGCCCTCCCTGGTGACCTGATTCATCAAGTCCTCAAATCTTTTAATATTGCTCGTGTTATTCATGTTTATCCTCCTTTTTTGTGTCTGGCTTATCGCCTTTTATGAAAATCAATATTGCATCCCCTGGTGGCTTTTCTCTGGTTATCCACTCGCCTGTTTCCTCGCTCCAGAACTTATCCACAAGATCGTTGTAAATAAGCGGCGTTTCCGGGTTATCTTCTACCCAACACGGCCCGGCGGCATAAAGGCAGGTTTTCTGGTGGAAAATCTTAAGAAGCTCCTCTCGGTATTGCTTATTGATCTCCTCTGCAATCTTCCGGGCCTCCTCTATGCTGTAATGCTTATAAAGAGCCGTCCCGATCTTCTTTGCGTAGCCGCCCGCCTCATACATCCTGTTGAACGCTTCCGCGATCTCGTCTCCGTACTCTTTTTTTACCCTGCAATCTTTTAACCACTCCGGCGGCTCAGTTGCTATCGGCCTTATAATTTCTATGGCCTGCTCCTTAATTAGTGCGGTCAGTTTTTCGTAGCCTGCCTTGTATTTTGTCTTTAGAATATCAAGCGGCACTTTTTCCTTGTTTAGCTTCAATCTTGCAAGTAAAGTCTCTATATTTTCCGCTTTATCCAATCGCCGCACCTCCTAACAACTATTCAATTCCTAACACCTGTTAAAAAATAAAGGCGTTTTGTAAAATTTCCTTGCGCCGCGTGGTTTTGTCCCTTCTCCTAACACCTAACACCTGTTTTGAAAAGATATACCGTTACTATAAGCAAGCCGCCAGAAATTTCTTGCAAAACTCAAAAACAATAACGTATTAAAATACGTGTAAGAGTAGTAAGAATATAAATATAAGCCCCAAAAGCCGCGAAAACTCTTTATTTTTTGCCTAACGCCTAACCTAACGCCTAACCTAACGCCTATTTTTTAGGCGTTATGGGAAAATTACAGCGCGCCCCTTTTTTGTTTTTCTTAATAGGGAAGGTCAAGCGATCCTTGCTCAAAAAATGGGATCTCGGATTCTAATTCTTTCGGTATTGTCTGGAAGCCGTCGCCGTCCGCTACTCCTGCCGCTGCTGCTGCCTCATCCTCGTCTAAGGCATCCACCTGTTTAGCAAAGCGCCCTATGTCGAACTCGGTAAAACGGCAGGTACGGTTATCAAACCACTTTGTTATGCTGTATTCTTTCCCACCGTTCGCCTTCGGCTTCGTTGTTATGATGCCGTTGTCTGCTAAGTATTTAAGCGTTTTTCGCGGGCTGTAGCCTGCCTTTGTCAGCGCCTGGTTAAGTAGTGAAGGAAATATATAAGCCTTCTTCCCGTCCTGGCTTAAGGTCCCCAGGCAGGTACCGATTGCTTTGTCTCCAAACTGGGCGCGATTGCTCAATATCCAATCAACTATAAATTGTGTGGCGTGTTCGTTGACGTCTCCGGTTCCGGCCGCCTGCTGCTCCCTTATAATGGTTTCCGCCATCTTTATGGCCCGCTCCCATGCCTCCGGTGCAATCTTAAGCGGAAGCTTCGCCCCTGGGGCGTCTATGGCCTCCGGATCCGGGTTAAATATCCAGCTTTCCACCAATGCGTCCGCAAGCGCTACGGCGCTTATTCCGGCTATATGGGCGCCGTTTGTGCCGTTCGCAAGCTTATAAACCTCCTCGGTCATCCTGGCGTATTCGTCCCGGACGCTCTGCTCGTCGGTCTGCAGGATCCTCCGTATAAACTCCGGCCCGGCCCATCCACAGTGCTGCGGTGCCTGCTGGTGCATAAGGCTGGCGGACTTCTCGTCGTCAAAAGGTCCGCCGTATATTTCAAGGACGCGGGTGCTCACGCCCGTCTGTGTCGTCTCCGTAGAAAGCGGCTCCTCTCCCGTGGCAAGTGCTACGGTCCGCCAGGTGTTCAATGTCTGCAGGCCTCCGGCCTTGCTCCCCCTGGCGCGCCCGGTTCCGCTGGCAATCATATAAACAATCTTTTCCAGATTCTCCTGTTTTTGGCCTGCAAGCTGGCGCTCGTCTATGCCCATCGGTAAATCGTTGTAAAAGCCCGCCATCCTCTCCAGGGCGACCTGTGTGGCGTTAAAGTTTACCATCAAGCGCTCCGGATCTCCCCAGGCTGAAAGTGCGGCCTTAAGGGCGGCGGTCTTTCCGCCTTTGGATCCGCCCCAGTTATATACAAAAAATATGCGTTGCTGTAAAATTCTAAGCAGCGGCGCCGTGAAGCTGGCCGCCAATATGAAGCGGAACTTATCGCGCTTCCGGTGCGGCTGCATCAGCGCCTTCCAATCGTCAAAAGTGCCGCTATAGTGATAGGCTGCGGCCCAGCCTCTCAAGCTCGGCTCTATGTCCAGGATTATGTCGTCTCCGTGTCCCGGAAGGAACCGGCCGCGCGTCTGCCAGCCCATTGTGCTGGTGCTGTCTGCCTTTTCTATGATGTCTATGTTCTCAGCCTCCAATGCCTCAAGGAAGCGTACTACCTGCTTCGCATTCTCGCTGGTAATCGTGCAGCCTAAATCGGAAAGCGCCGTAATGCTGCGGGCTGTAAAAATCGTAGAACGCGGGAATATGGCTTTATGCCAGACCCCGTCTCTCTTAAAGGCGATCTCCATCTTCTCCTCGCCGGTTTCCATGCTCTTTAGGCGCTGCGTTAATATGATCGGCGTCCTGCAAACCATAACCGGAAGGCTTGTTTTTTCGTCAATCCTCCGGATTCCGCCCTCTGAATAGATCCAGCCTTCCGGCTGTCTTAAGTTTACCGGCGCTCCCTTTACGGCTTCTGGTACCGTTTCGGATATGTCGTCAAGGTCCAGCTTTTTGGCCCCTTTTATAGCTGCGTTTAATAACTCCCGGACTTCCTTCTCTCCGTCCTCGCCCGCTCCTTTTTCAAGGAATAGCGCGGAAGGATCTTTTACTCCGTAGCCCTTGCAGCTCCAGGCGTAAACTTCGCCTATAAACTCCTCCTCGTGTAATACTTTAGTAACCTTCTGTAAAAATGTCTCTCCGCCCTTATCTGGCTCTACGTGCACGAAAAGCTTTAGATCTTGCAACTTCGGCACCATCTTCGGCCGGAAGTTTGCCGCTCCTGGAACGCCCAACGCTGGAAAGCCTAAGTACCATAATGTTTGGGTGTCGCTCTCGCCTTCCACCAATATTGCCCAGCCGCTTTTCCGGATCTCCGGCAGTCTCCAATCTCCGTATAAAATCAACTTCCCGGAACTGCCCCAGCTCCATCTAAATTCCTTATTTGCGTAGCGCTTGCGGAAAATATGATCTGTTTTCTCCTCGTTGTAGTAGGGCAGCTTAAGGAATGTCTTTTTGTCTTTGTCTTTCCCGTTGGAAGCTCCGCAGGTACTCTTTAGAAAGTCAACGGGAAGCCGTTTATTAAAAGCGTACTCCTCCAGGGTGTAGGACTCCGGGCTCGGCGCCTCCTTCTTTTTCTTGGCTGGCGGCTCCGGCTCGGATGCCACTCCGTACTTCTCCAGAATGGCCTTATATGCCTCCTTCGTGTCGGTTCCATAGGTTTCCGCGTAGAAGTCTACAAAATTCCCCCCGCGCCCCTCTGCGAAGCAGTACCACTGGCCGGTTTTCAAGTTGGTCGTGAAGCTCTCCTTTTTGTCGTCGTGAAACGGGCAGACGCCCACCAACTGATCCCCGGTGATTTTATGCTTTTTTATGTAGCTGGAATATTCCGCCTTATAGTCGACCACCTGGTCTATGTTGATCTCTGGCTGTACCATCCGTTTCCCTTCCTTCAATTAGTTTTTTTGCCTGTGCCTTGCTTATGGCCATAAGCCTGCCCCGCTTCCCCGTTCTGGTTACGTGCTCAATCTCTCCGCGCATCCCGGAACTGATAAAGCCGTCTACAATAACAAGTAAAAAGCTGTCGCACTCGTCAAGGTCTTTTATGGAGAAGTCAAGCCCCAGGCGCCGCGCCTCCGGATCGTCGTCGTCCATAAACTGTGTATAGAATAAATGCGGGGCGACCGGCCTTTTTCCTGCCTCTGCAATCCTCCTGCAGTAATACTTCGTTACCTCTTTGTTAAAGCGGCGCTCGTGCCATGTCTTTGCTGAATACCGGGAAATAATATATACCTTTTCCATCTGCCCTACCTCCTAAGAATAATAGCGGGGGAACCGGGGCCGAAGCCCCGTCCCGCAAACAAAACTTAATTAAAGGGCAGATCCGCGTCCTGGCCTTCGGGGATATTCATAAAGCCTGCCTCGTCTGCCTTCGGCGGCGCTGCAGCCTCATCGCTGCTCTTGGTGCTGTAGTCCCCGCTGTCGATCTCAATCGTCCTGTAGGTAGCCTTTACCATGTCCCTCATGGCCTGGGCCTGCTGCGCCTGCTCCGGCGTCAATTTATCAACGAAGGCAAAGGCCGCCCGGCTGTAGGTGATGCCGTCTTTGCTTTTTTCTTTCTTAAGCGTGATCTTCGTCAATACCTGCCAACAGCGGAAGCCCTTTAATATAACGCGCTTCCCGATGTAGTCCCGCATATATTTAAGGCTGGTAGGCGGCAAGGAAAGAATAAGCGGCACCGGGTTATCTTCCCGGAGAATATATACGCGGTGTACGTTCTTACAAGCCTTCCCGGCGTTGTCAGATCCAAACTGGTTATAAGGGCAGGTTGCGCAATCCTTAATTTCTCCGGTGATGCGATCCACGCCCTGCTTCCCGTCGAAGCTGCTGCAGTCCGGCTGCTCGTTGCCTCCTGCGAACTTATTAGCCCAGTAGGCGTTGACCGGCCCGTGGTCCAAAATAACGCCGATCAGCTCCTGGGCGGTCTCCGCATCGTCCTCCTCCTCTCCCGGTATCTCAAAGGCAAGGCCGCCGCCGGAAGGGATCTTTACCCGGTCAAAGGGAATAGTACCGAGGCCATCCATCTCCTCTGCTACTGCTTCGGCCATGTCTCCGGTAAGCGTTACGAGGTTAAAATTTGTCGCTGTTACTGCGAGCTCGTTCTTTTTTGCCATAGTGTTGTTCCTCCTCTTTTATTCTGCTGCCGGTGCCAGGGTGTCCTGGTCGGCGTGGTCTGCTGCGTCTGCTCCGGCTTCCTTTGCGACCTCGCCGTCGATCTCGACGTCGAAGGCCTTAACCTTATAGCAAAAGTCAATAGAAGATAAGCGGTACTTGATCGGCTCCTGCCCTGCCACCAGGGGCTTGGTTACAAAATAGCTGTTTTTGTCAAGCTCAAGGAACCGGCAGACAATGTCCTGCCCCTTTATGCAAATAACAATAAGGTCATTCTGCTTAATCTTCTTCCCGTCCGTCGTGGTGATCTCTACGTTCTTAATCTCTTTTACTCCTACTCCTGCCATTTACTCCTCATCCTCCTCTCTGTCTGCTTCGTCGCCTTCTACCTCTCCCGCGTCCATGTATTCTTCCAGGGGCGTTCTCGGTTCCGCGTAATAAAGGTCCGCAAGGATCCGGGCGGCCTGGGCGGCCATCAATATGCCTTCCTGCGCCAGCTCCATCGCGGCGTTGTACATGGTGCCTACGACCTGGGTTGCTTCGCCGTCCGCGTCTAAAAGCTTCAGGAAGTCGTCCATCTGGCCTTTAAGCGCCTTTTCTTTGCTGCAAACCTTCACGAACTGCTGCGCGGCGATTCCGTAGGCCTCCTGCTTGCTCTCTACCTTCTTAAGCGGGCGCCCGTTGTCCTCCAGGTCTTTCCGCATCTGCTCGCCTGCGAACTTTGCTACGGCGATCAAATTCTCCTTTAAGCTCCGCTCGTAGTCCAGCCTTAAATCAAACTCAAGTTGTCCCATCTGTTTTACTCCTCCTTTTTCTGCTGCTTGGCTCTCTTGGCCGTATTATTGGTTTCCTTGCGCTTCTGAATGTCGTAGAACTGATAAACGCTTATGAAGTCCTCGTACTCCTCCGGCAGCTCGCCATCGTTCTCCTCAGCCACCTGCGCCATAGTGCCGCTCAAGGTCTGCGCGTTTACGGTGCGCTTAATAATATCGCCGAGGCCGTTCTCCTCCAGAAGATCAAAGAAGGCATCCTCGTCCGCGTCTCCCTTTTTGCTGTACTTGGTCTTGTCCTGCAGGCTATATAAGAAGCCGTTACGGCTTACCTTTGGCATCTCTGCGTCAATCATGGCCTGGGATAATTCCTTCCGGGCCGCCTCGATTGCCTTATTGTTTTCTTTGGTGGCGTCTGCCAGCTCATCCTTCCGGTCTAAAAGCTCTTTGTACCGGTCAATCATTGTTAAAATGTCCATATAAATCCTCCTAATAATTAAAATGCTTTTCGTCTAAAACCTTCCCGCAATCCTCGCAGACCTCATATTCGTCCCGGCCGGAAATTCTAACCAGACCTATACTGCTGCAGTGTTCTCCGCGCATCCGGTTCTGGTGCTTACAAAAAAGCGCTTTTATGCGTCTTTTTTTCGGCGTCTCCCGGATTCCGTTGCTCGTCAATAAATACATGGCCATCCTCCTTCCTTAAGAATTAAGCGGGCACCACTTCGGTGCCGTCTTGGTCGGTATCTCGCTTTCTCGGCTCCTGGTGATGATCCGGTGCGGCAGGCACTCTGTCTTTGCCTCCGGGTGCATACAATAAAAAATATTGCGGCCGTTTCTTACGATCTCCGGCTCCATAAGCTGGCAAGTCTTACAAACTGCCTTTTCTTTGCTCGGTGTTTTCATGGTTTCCCTCCCTCTTATGCCCACGGATTCGTTTTTGGCTTCGGCTCCGATTCTGCTTTTTTCTCTGTATACTTAAGCTCAATAGCTTTTACGTTGCCGCCATCGTCCGTATGGACTTTCATGTCTGAAAGCTCCAATTCCTCAATAACTTCCTTCAGCGGCTTGCTGTATACTTCGTTTAATTTCATTTTGCTTTTTCCTCCCTCTTTGTAATAATAAAAGTCTGTTTTCCGTCAATAACTGTAAGCGCCACTTCCACCGGCTCGTCTGGTGCGAAGCCTGCGGCCTCCCGGAAGTCTCCCGGAAGAATTAAGCGGCCTTTTCCGTCCAGCTTCCTGGTTACTTTTAAGGCCTCCCTCAAAAATACTGCCTCCAATCGTCCACAACCGTCTTTGCCAGGTCCTCCTTTTTGGCCAGTGCCTTAAGGATCGTCTCGTCTATGCTGTGCTCAACTACTAAATGGATGTAGGTGCAGCGGTTCCGCTGGCCGATCCTGTGAATACGGGCCAGGCTCTGGCTGTATGCTGCGTAGTTAAAATTTTCGCTATAGTAGACGCAAGTGTCGGCTGCTGTAAGCGTGATTCCCAGGCCTGCGGTGTCAATCTGTGCAAGAAATACTTTTGTTTCCGGATTCGTCTGGAACTCCGCCACAATCGGCCCCCGGTCCTCGATCTTAATGTCTCCGTAAATGCTGGCGAAGCGGATCTTTTTCTTCTGCAGGCTCGCGCTTATGAGGTCTATCTCCGGCCGGAACCGGCAAAAGATAACAAGTTTCTTTCCGGCGCTTATGACGTAATCGTCTAAAATATCCTCAAGGGCGTTAATCTTTCCCTTAAATACAAACTCCGGCTTGAGCCCCTCGTCGGCCTGTATAAAACCTCCTGTAAACTGCTGCAGCCTAAGAAGCTTCGTAAGTACCGTAGGCGCCGTTATCTGGCCGCCATTCTCCAGCTCCGCGAAGCTGTCCCGCTTGATCCGCTGGTAGAGCTCCTTGTCCTTCCCCTCCAGGGTGATGTACTGCGTAAGGAAAGTCTGCTCCGGTAAGTCCAGGGCCTCCTCTTTGGTAACGCGGTAAGCTATGCTATGCTCTTTCTGGATCAGCTTGTCTAAGTCTTTATATCCTACAATCTGCCGCCGGTCGAAGCCGCCCATAATGGCGTAGCGGTTACGGAAGGCGTAAAAGTTGCTTCCAAAAACCGAAGGATCTAAAAATCTGTACTGGCTGTAAAGGTCTATCGCGTTATTTTGGATCGGCGTCCCGGAAAGAATAAGCTTATACTTGGCTATGTCTCCGAGCTCATGCATGGCCTTACTCTGCTTCGCGCTCGGCTCCTTGATCCGCTGGCTCTCGTCGCAGATTATCATGTCCGGCTGCCAATCAAGAAGGGCCTCAAAAAGTCCCTCTCTCCAGGTGCTTTCGTAGTTAATTACTGCGACAAGAAGCGCCTTAAACGGGAAGGCGGCCAAACCTCGAAGCGTAGCCAGGCGTTTCTGTTTCTCTCCCAAAAGGACCGCTACGTTGTACTTAAAGTCTGCGTACTCGTCGAACTCCTTCGGCCATACGCTGCAAACCGAAGTAGGCGCTACAATCAATACTTTTTTAATGGCTCCCAACTCGTAGGCCGCGCCCATTGTCGCTATGGCTGTTAATGTTTTTCCGCAGCCCATCTCGAAAAGGAAGCCGAAGCCTTTACCCTGGGCGGCGGTCTTTTTTCCTGCTGCCATGCCATCCCTCCTACCTGCTGAACATTGCTTTTACTAAATTTTCAATAGCCCCATGCAACTCTTTTTCTTTCTGCTCCGGCGTCATGCCTGCTGCCAGGGCCTTGCTCTTTGCTTCTAAGATCTTGCTTATGGTGTGAAGGTCGTAGGATGCCATCATGGGGCTGCTCTGCTGCCGCTTTTCAACGAAGGAAGCCAGCAGACTCCCGATAGTCTCCGCAAAAATCGGCTCAGGGATGTCCTTGCCTATAAATAGCTCCTGCGCTTCAATGATCTGTACCTTGCCCGCCATAAACTCCGCGCCCTTGTCAACCGCGAAGCAGAGTACCGTGTCGGCGCTGACTTCCTTCCTGTGTCCGTCCGGGTGCTCAATAGTTACCTTTGTTTTCTCGCTCATTCTGTTTATACCTCCGTTTTTGTTTTGGTCTATATCAAGGCCCGCTATGGCCTTAATAGCTTCGTTTAGGGCTTCCGTGTCTGCCCTCCATATATCTTCCGGATCCTCTTTGTCGATCATCTCGTTACAATGGTCCCGCAAGCTCTCCAACTGCTTAATAATCTCTTTATTGCTCAATGCCTGCGCCCTCCCCTATCTGCTGCCAGTCCGCGTTAAATGCGAGCGCGCTGACCGCCTGGTGTTCCCGTATCTGCTCCGGCTTTACTTCCCGGATGCCTATATAGTCGCTCCTCTGCTTTTCCCCTTCCTGCAGGGGCTTGTAATGTCTGCAATAGCGGCAAGTTTCCCGGCCCATCTCGCAGCCCCTTATCTTTATGAAATGGCTGCAGGTCTCCTGGCGCTCGTGCTTCGTCCTGCCCTCCCTGGCGTTTCTGTATATCCGCTTTGTGTAGGTCGGGTTAAGAAGTCTTTCGTATTTTCCCCGGACGCATAGGGCTGTCCGGTCAAGCTCTGCCGCTATGTTGTCCCAGCCGTAACCCTGCTCCCTCATTCTTATAAGCTCCTGCTCCTCGGCCTCTGTCCACGGCCTGGCTGGCTGCCGGATCGGCCGCTCTTTTATGTCCAGGGTAATAATGCGGCGCTTTATGGCCCCCTCTGACCGCTTAAGCCTCTCCGCGATCTCTGTATAGGTGTATCTGTATAAGCTTAAAAGCCTTCTCAGCTCCGCGTCCTGTGCTGGCGTCCAGGGATCGTTATGCTCCCGGCCCTTCCGTAGCCGCTCTGTATCAACTTTCCGCTTAAGCGTCGCCCACTCCGGTTCCGGTCCGAAGGCGTAAGCCTCCATTTTGGAAAAGTCGAAAAGATCCTTGTTTTGCTCTGCAAACTTCCAGAACTCGTCTATATCGACCGTAGTGTAGCGGGCGTTATTCTGGCCCCGTATAATCTGCGTGTGTACCGGGAAGCCTGCGGCCAGTAGCCTCTTTTTCAAATAGCCGCCGCCGTTCTTTCCGGATAAAGCTATAACAAATTGATTCCAGCTTATCCGCTCCCCCGCCTGCAGTCCCGGCCCCAGCCCTAAACGCTGAATACGAACTATTACGGCGTTTTCCGATCTGCCTAAATGCTTTGCTATGCTTTTAAGACCGGTCTTACCCCAT
>ERZ778511.2497-NODE-2497-length-10055-cov-4.411100_pt1 | contig 10055 bp, 10 predicted proteins | sample MGYA00510347_ERZ778511 | MGnify/ENA primary metagenome ERZ778511 (study PRJEB29527, sample SAMN07138967) | mouse gut metagenome | material: feces | host: mouse | place: China:Nanjing | collected 2016-01-25 ...
AGACAAAGGCGTCAAAGGAGTGTATGTAAATGGTTCTTCCGGCGAATGTATTTACCAGAGTGTGGAAGACCGGAAACTCGTTTTAGAGCATGTCATGAAGGCAGCCAAAGGAAAACTAACCATCATCGCCCATGTCGCCTGCAATAATACGAAAGACAGCGCAGAACTTGCCCGTCACGCGGAGAGCCTGGGAGTAGATGCCATCGCGGCCATCCCGCCGATCTACTTCCGCCTGCCGGAACACGCGATTGCGCAGTACTGGAACGACATAAGCGCCGCGGCCCCAAATACGGATTTTGTCATCTATAATATTCCGCAGCTCGCGGGTGTCGCCCTCACGACGAGCCTGTTCGCCGAGATGAGGAAGAATCCGCGTGTGGTCGGCGTGAAAAATTCATCCATGCCGGTACAGGATATCCAGATGTTCTGTGCGGATGCTGGAGAAAATTATGTCATTTTCAACGGCCCTGACGAACAGTTTATCAGCGGCCGGATCATCGGAGCAGAGGGCGCGATCGGTGGAACGTACGGCGTCATGCCGGAACTGTTCCTGAAAATGGATGAGTGTATCCGTTCTGGCGATCTGAAAAAAGCAAAGGATATCCAGTACGCGGTCGATGCGGTCATCTACAAAATGTGCTCGGCGCACGGAAACATGTATGGTGTGATCAAAGCCATTTTGAAGAAAAACGAGAACCTGGAACTCGGTGGCGTGCGAAAACCGCTGCCAGCGTTGACAGAAGGGGATATGAAGATCGTGGAGGAAGCTGCCAGCATGATCCGCGCAACCAAAGAAAAATATCTCAACTAAGCAAAGGAGGAAGAAAACATGCAAGGTTTTACTATTTTCGATATGATCATCCTGATCGTATATCTGGCAGCGGTCCTGTTTGCCGGATTGCATTTCGCGAAAAAGGATATGAAGGGAAAAGAGTATTTTAAAGGCGACGGTACCGTACCCTGGTGGGTCACCTCGGTATCCATTTTCGCCACCCTGTTAAGTCCGATTTCCTTTTTATCACTGGCAGGTAACTCGTATGCCGGAACGTGGCTCATGTGGTTTGCGCAGCTTGGTATGCTGCTCGCCATTCCGATCACGATCCGTTTTTTCCTGCCGATCTACAGCAGACTGGACATTGATACCGCATATCACTATCTGGAATTACGTTTTGGCAGTAAAGGACTGCGTATACTGGGAGCGGCGATGTTTATCATTTACCAGATCGGCCGTATGTCGATCATCATGTACCTCCCGTGTATGGTACTCGGGAGCCTGACCGGCATCAATGTGAATCTGTTGATTGCGCTCATGGGGATCATCGCCATCATTTATTCTTATACGGGCGGATTAAAATCGGTACTATGGACTGATTTTATCCAGGGATCCGTATTGCTCCTCGGCGTATCGTTTGCGCTTATATTTCTTCTCTGCAACATTGATGGAGGCATCGGCGCCATATTCGGGGCATTTACAAATGAGCATAAGTTTTTAGCCGCCGACCGTCCTATTTTTGATTACAATATTTTTAGGGACAGCGTACTTCTCATCATCGTAGGGGCTGGATTTAACACGATGGGTTCCTATGTATCAAGCCAGGACATTGTGCAGCGGTTCACGACGACGACAGACACAAAGAAACTGAATAAGATGATGCTGGCAAACGGCGCGCTTTCTATCTTTATCGCCACGGTATTTTACCTGATCGGTACCGGATTGTATGTCTTTTACCAGCAGAACGCCCTGCCGCCGGCAGCCGAACAGGATCAGATTTTTGCTTCCTATATCGCGTTTGAGCTCCCGGTCGGGATCACCGGAATACTCCTCGCCGCGATCTACGCCGCTTCGCAGTCCACGTTATCCACGGGCCTGAACTCGGTGGCATCGAGCTGGACGCTTGACATTCAGGCCAGGTTGTCAAAACGTGAACTGAGTTTCGAAAAGCAGACGAAAATCGGCCAGTACGTGTCACTCGCTGTCGGAGTATTTTCCATCGTCGTATCAATGGTTCTTGCCAACGGCGGGATCAAATCGGCATATGAATGGTTCAACGGATTTATGGGACTCGTTCTCGGAATCCTCGTGGGAATGTTTATTTTAGGGGCCTTTACGAAGATCGCGAATACGTTTGGCGCGGTGATCGCATTTATCGCGGCAACGGCTGTCATGATCTATATCAAGTATTTCGTTCCCGCGGAGGCAGTATCAATCTGGTCGTATTCCATCATCTCGATCGTCGTTTCCCTCGTGGTCGGCATTCCGGCCAGCCTGATCTGGAGAAAGATCAAGGGAGACACATCCGACCCGGAGCCGCACACGACCATTTACAAAATAAGGGAGGATTAACCACATGATTTTTGGAAATGTAAAACATTTAGAAGAATTTTGGTTTTTGGAGGATTCTGTCAAGGAATGCTTCGCCTACGCGAATAACCATGACCTGCTTTCTTTTGAAAAAGGGGGGCATCCAATCGACGGTGAAAAACTGTTTGTCAACGTGGCGGAGTATACGACGACAGAAGCCGAAAACCGCTTTTGGGAAGCGCATAAGAAATATCTGGATGTCCATGTGATGCTGGAGGGAGAAGAGCAGATCGACGTCAATTTCCTTTGGAACATGAGCCTTCAGGAATATGTGGAAAAAGACGATTTTCTGCCGATGAACGGAGAAAAAAACGCCTCTGTCATTTTGCGGCCAGGTGATTTTCTCGTCTGCTACCCGAATGACGGGCACCGCACCGGCGTATTGGTGCAGAAACCGGAAGCGATCAAAAAAGCGATCTTTAAAGTGCAAATATGAAATTGCGGACGGTACGATCATCGATTATAATGAAAGACAGGCTGAGATCGGTATGAAAATTTATGTTAGCATAGATATAGGAGGAACGGCGATCAAATACGGTTTGATCCGGGAGGACGGCCGGATCCTGAGCAGGAATATCATGAATACGGAGGCCGAAAAAGGCGGCGCCGGGATTTTGGAAAAAGTACAGAATGTGATTGCGGATTTCCATACGCAGGAAGAAATCAGCGGAATCTGTATCTCGACAGCCGGTGTCGTTGACACGAACCGGGGGATCATCACGTATTCGGCGCCGCTCATTCCTGATTACTCGGGAACCGAGTACAAAAAAGTTCTAGAAGGCCGGTTCCGTATTCCGTGTGAGGTAGAAAACGATGTCAATTGCGCCGGACTGGCGGAATACTATTCGGGTGCGGCGGCGGGAAGCAATATTTCTCTCATGCTCACAGTGGGAACCGGTATCGGAGGCAGTATCGTCATTAACGGGGAGATTTTCCGCGGAGTCAGCGGTAGTGCCTGTGAAGTGGGTTATATGAACATGCAGGGCGGCGATTTCCAGACGCTCGGGGCCGCCAGTATTTTATCGCAAAAAGTGGCGGAATGGAAAAACGAGCCGAAAGAATGCTGGAATGGATACCGTATTTTCGAAGCGGCAAAGAAAGGGGACGCGCTTTGTGTCCGGGCGATTGACGAGATGACGGATGTTTTAGGACAAGGCATTGCCAATATATGCTGTGTCCTTAATCCAGAGATCGTCGTGCTTGGCGGAGGTATTATGGCACAGGAAGATTTTTTGCGGGAACGGATGGATCTTTCGGTCGGCCGGTATCTGATACCGGAAATCGCCCGCCACACGACCCTGGCCTTTGCCAAACACGGCAATGACGCGGGAATGCTGGGAGCGTTTTACCATTTTCAGCTCCGCCGGTTTGGACCTGCTGCTTTACAGGCGTTGGAAGGAGTAACATGTCATGATCATTAAAAACGTAAAAGCCTATACGGAAAACAAGACATTCGTGGACAGTGAGATCACGATAGACGGAGGGCGGATTACCAATGTGTCACAAAGCGCGTCTATATTCGAGATGGATCAGACGATAGACGGAAATGGGTGTTATGCGATTCCGGGTTTGATCGATCTGCATTTTCACGGCTGCAAAGGATTTGATGTCTGTGACGGCTCGGCGGAATCGATCACGGAAATCGCGAAATATGAAGCTTCTGTCGGAGTGACAGGGATCTGCCCGGCGACAATGACGCTTCCAGCAGAAGAACTTACTTATATTTTATCGGCAGCGGCTTCCTATCAGGAACGGGCAGGAAAAGGGAACGCCAGAGAAGCAGATCTGCTCGGGATAAACATGGAAGGTCCGTTTATCAGCGTCGAGAAAAAGGGGGCGCAGGACGCGCGCAACATCATATCCTGTGACACAGATATCTGCCGGCAGTTTTTAGATGCCTCCCGCGGTTTAGTCAAATTTATCGGTATCGCGCCGGAACAAAATGAGCATTACTTATCCTTCATTCAAGAGCTAAAAGAAGACGTCCATATATCGCTTGCCCATACAAATGCGGATTACGATACGGCTATGAAGGCGTTTGGCGCGGGAGCGGATCATGTCGTCCATCTGTATAATGCCATGCCTGCGTTTTCGCACCGGAGTCCCGGAGTGGTCGGCGCCGTGGCAGACAGTCCGCATGTGACGGCCGAACTCATCTGCGACGGGGTGCATATCCATCCATCGGTCGTACGCGCTACTTTCCGTATGCTGGGGGATGACCGGATCGTGTTTATCAGCGACAGCATGAGAGCCACCGGTATGCCGGACGGACGTTACATGCTGGGCGGGCTGGAAGTAAAGGTAACGGGAAACCGCGCCAAGCTTGTTTCTGACGGGGCGCTCGCCGGTTCCGCGACAAATTTAATGGATTGCATGAGAACCGCGGTAAAAGACATGGGAATTCCGTTAGAATCGGCCGTTGCCTGTGCGTCAATGAATCCGGCAAAAGCACTTGGTGTATTTGGGGATTATGGCTCGATCACTTCGGGGAAAAAAGCCGATGTCGTGCTGCTAGATGCAGAGCTGTCGATCAAAATGATCATAAAAGATGGCGTCGTTATTGCTTCATAATATCTTGACCAGCTTTTTCTCTTTTGATACAATAAAAAAGGATTTATGATGTGTAAAGGTGCGGACAGGTTCACAAATCGAACAGGTACGCTTGGCAGAAAAATGGAGGTAAAATGAGAGAGAAATTAGTGATAACCGGTATGGGCGCTGTGACGCCGATCGGAATTGGAGTTGAGCAATATTGGAAAAACCTGATAGACGGCATGTGCGGTGTTTCACGTATTACACGTTTTGACGCGGAGACGTCTCCGGTTCAGATCGCCGCTGAGGTAAAAGATTTCCACGCGGAAGATTTTATGACCAAAAAGCAGAGCCGGGAGATGGATCTGTTTATGCAGTACGGTTACGCGGCGGCGGAGGAAGCACTAGCCGATGCCGGCATACAGGAACAAACGATTCCAGCTGGCCGTATGGGTATCGTCGTGGGAACGGCTATGGCGGGCGTATCCATTATTTCGGAAACGCAGCATGGTCTGAGTACGGGTGAACACAAAAAAGTGAGTCCCCGTTTCGTACCGAAGTTTATCGGAAACATTGCCGCTGCGCAGATCGCGATCGCCAAAGGGTATCAGGGACCGAGCCTGACGGTCAGCACCGCATGTTCCTCGGGCGCGGATGCCATCTCTACCGCAGCCATGCTTCTTTTAGCCGGAGAGGCAGACGCGGTTTTGGCCGTAGGGGCGGAAGCGAGTCTCTGCCCGGTCGTTGTCGCAGGTCTTGCCTCGGCCCACGCGCTCAGCACGAATAATGACAATCCCCAGACGGCCAGCCGTCCTTTTGACAAGACACGAGACGGTTTTGTCTTTGGGGAAGGCGGCGGTGCCATCCTGCTGGAAACGGAAACACATGCGAAAACGCGAGGCGCCCAGATCAAGGCCCGGCTGCTTGGCTTCGCGAACAGTACGGACGGTTACCATGTAACGGCGCCGCATCCCGATGGAATCGGCGCGGTCGCCTGTATGGATCACGCTATTCAAAAGGCGGGCATCCAGAAAGAAAAGATTGATTACATAAATACGCATGGTACTTCTACGCCGATGGGAGATGTGATCGAGACAAACGCGATCAAGCAGTTATTTGGCGCGCATGCGTATGAGATGGCAGTAACGTCCACAAAAGGCGCGACCGGGCACATGATGGGAGCCGGCGGCGTGACGGAGACGATCACCTGTGTCAAGGCCATCCAAAGCGGTATCATTCCGCCGACACTGAACCTTACGGTTCCAGATGAACAATGCGACCTGAATTACATTCCAAACAAGGCAAAAAAACGGCCTGTCCGCTATGCCATGACAAATGCTTTTGGATTCGGCGGACAGAATTCCAGCCTGATCGTCGGGGCATGTCAGTAAAATATAATACGGGTTACTGCATATTTGATACAGCGGAGGAATGTTATGAAATATATCAGACAATTTTTTATTCTTTTAATCGTATGCTTTTTGGGCGAGCTCTGCCGGTTCATGATACCGCTGCCGATTCCCGCCAGCATTTACGGATTAGTCCTCATGCTCGTCAGCCTGATGTCCGGCATCATCAAACTGGAACAGGTCGATGAAACGGCGACATTTTTTACTGACATCATGCCTGTTTTGTTTATCCCTGCCGGAGTCGGACTGCTGGCGAGTTATCATGCCCTGAAACCTCACCTGCTAGCCATCCTTTTCATCACGTTTGTGACGACAGTGATTGTCATGGGGATCACCGGGATCGTGGCACAGCAAATGATGAAACATCAGAAACGAAAAGAGGAATCCTGATAATGACTGCTGATTTTTTTACTAATTCTCTTTTTTTTGGCGTTCTCGTGAGCCTGATCGGTTATGAGACCGGGCAGTATCTGAAAAAGAAAACGGGACTGGCTATCGTAAACCCATTGCTGATCGCCATTTTGTTTGTCATCGCCGTCCTGCTGCTGTTTCATATTGATTATGAGGTGTATGAGGCGGGCGGCGTGTATCTGAATTACCTGCTCACGCCTGCGACAGTCTGTCTGGCGGTTCCCTTGTATAAGCAGATCCATCTTCTGAAACAATATGGTTTTGCTATCGTGCTGTCCGTTTTCGCCGGCACGATCACGAGCCTTCTTGGTGTTTTGATCTTGTCTGTCCTGTTCCACCTGGATCATGCGATGTACGTAACACTCCTGCCAAAGTCGATCACGACAGCGATCGGAATGGGTATGAGCGGGGAACTGGGCGGAATCGTGAACATTACAGTCGCCGTCATCGTGGTCACCGGCGTGATCGGAAACGTGATCGGCGAATGGGTGCTGAACATGTTCCGTGTGAAAGACCGTATCGCCAGAGGTCTGGCGCTCGGTACGTCCGCGCATGCCATCGGAACGAGTAAGGCCATGGAGATGGGGGAGATCGAAGGAGCTATGAGCAGTCTGGCAATCGTAGTAGCTGGATTGCTGACTGTTGTGGGAGCAAGCGTCTTTTCCATTTTTTACTAGGAAAAGAGGACAAATTTTTTTCGAAAGTTGTTGCTATTCTATGAGATTTAACGTATAATGATAATAAGTGATGCGAAAGGAAGTGGATTCATGGACCACAATGAACTATTTAAGAAAATGCTTATGAGTTTTGACCATAAATATGAGTCTGCTACTGTCTTTTACGATAATCTTCCGTATGTGCGGGATTATGATCTGTGTAACTGGACACCTCTTCGCATGTTCAGCGGTAACATTATCAAGTTTTACCAGTACCGGATGGATCAGCCGGTCATCCTGCAGACAGATCCAGACAATATGTAACCGCATTATTTTCGTTATCTTCATTTTTATCATATTTGAATGGGGGAATCTCGGTATTTGGCACAACCGTTGATTCCCCATTCATATTTACATCCATGCGCGCACAAACAATACTTAAATCAGTGGCGTCGAATCCGCTTTGCGTAAAACGATTTCCTCAAACAGATCCAACCCGTAACTCGTCTCTGTCGGCTCATGGTCGATGATCTTAAACGTCCTGGTGCCATCCTCTTTTCGTTCCGCACTGAGAAATCTCGCGTGCGGGAGTTTTTTTCCATACATATTACTGGCAAATTCAAAAAGGTGGGTGACCATCATGATATGGACGCCGCTGTCATACATGGCCTGTATGATATTTTCCGCAATCTGGCTTCCTTCTTTTTCTGTCGTACTGGAAAAGGATTCATTCAAAAGGATCAGGCTCTCATCCGTTACCATGTCAACAATCCGGTTCATCCGCTTCATCTCTTCCACAAGGCGGCCGCTGTTCATGCTGCAGTCCTCGCGCCGCGTGAAATGGGTGAGGATCGTGTCGTACAATGGCCCCTCATAATACGTCGCCGGCACAAACATTCCTGCCTGCATCAAAACCTGCGCGATACCCACACTCCGCAGAAAGGTAGACTTTCCACCCTGGTTCGCGCCGCTGACCACATGCAGGCGGCAGTCATCGATCAAGTCGTTGCTGACCGGGTTTTTCGATGTCTGTAACGCCAGAGAAAGCTCATATAAGTTCTGATACTGCAAATGGTTCTTTTGACCGCTTACTTTCGGAAACGATACTCTCATATGCAAATGTGATAAACTCCGGTACAGATTGGCACAACCGACGTAAAATCCGGTCTGTGTGCGGAGTTCTTCGAAAAACGTTTCCAATTCCTGAATGAACTTCTGATAGATCTTTAGCGTATATAAAAATCCATTTTCCTCCATCAACCTTGCATCGTGGCGAAGTGAGGTTTCAGTTAGCAAAATGGCATTTGGCGAAAACAGGTGCAGCATCAGCCATCGCAGCATCCGGCGAAACGTTCCAAGCTTCCGATAATCCACCGGCTCTAACCGGTTGATCACGACATTACCGCATTTCAGGCCGCCGCTGATCCCTGCCGTCATGACGAGCCGCCCGCCGCGCATCAAAAACGACATATGTTCTGCCATCTGCTGAAGCTCTTCCACAAATTCATCACTGTAATGATGTTGAAGCCTTTCGGCAAATTTCATCATCCCGTCAGACTGTTGTGCTTCTTTACCCTGCATCAGGCTTTTTAACTTTACGAGATTGCCAACTAAAACAAGGATTAGCTGCAATGTGTCATAAATCTGCCCTGTATTGCTGCCGCCCTTTTTCGTTTTATTTTTCTCGAAGTCGCTCACCGCGCTGCTCGCCAGGCGGTATATTTCTGTATAAAATTCAAAATGATTTACGGCGTCGTTTACCATCTGCTGGCGGTACCGGAGCAATGGTTCTGTCGTTACCGGCGTCAGCAGTACCTGCTGGCATGTGTTATAGATCGTTTCATCCCCTTTTGCCATGGCGTTCAGGATGACAGACAGGTTCAGGTCTTTGATCATGTCAGATGACATACCATAACGGCGGCGAGACGCCTGTTGTTTTTCCGGGTATAATAGACAAATATCAAGCATGTGTCAGCCTCCTTACAATTTCATCATAGGTAAGTCCATATTTCTCCACGATGGATTCCACATATCCTTTCCCCTCCGCTTTGTTCCGTTCTACTTTGTATGTTCGGACTTTCTGTCCCTCAATGGATGCCGTCATGCTGACGACGTATTCGTTTTCTTCGGCAAGTTTATCAATATGGGTGACATAGATCCCATAGCAATCATCATCCAGAAAATACCGCATGATCTCACGCCCCATATGGAACGCATCGTATGTCGCTGCCGATGTAAAAAGTTCATTGATAACGACAAAGGAATGCTTTTTCCGCCCTTCGAGCATGCCTGCGAGACGCTCAAGCTCTTCTTTTAATTTCCCCCTCCCGCTCTCGGTACTCTCCTCGACGGAAAAATGTGTCATTAACCCGTTAAATAGAGGGATGACGGCTTGAACGGCTGGCACAGGAAGTCCCATCAGCGCGAAATACACCAACTGGCCCGCCGCTCTGCCAAATGTCGTTTTTCCACCCTGATTCGGCCCGGTCACCACAAAAAAGCGTTCTTTCTCTTTGTAATAATAGTCGTTGCAGACTGTCCGTTTCCCCTCCTGTAGATTTTTGAGAGCAAGCGCCAGATCATATCCGCCCTCAACACGGAATTCATTGTCCGCAAACCGGGGATAACTGAACGCGTACTCGTGACGCTCCATCTGATGCTGGAACTTGAGAAACGAGAGATAAA
>ERZ778511.2499-NODE-2499-length-10052-cov-3.351205_pt1 | contig 10052 bp, 8 predicted proteins | sample MGYA00510347_ERZ778511 | MGnify/ENA primary metagenome ERZ778511 (study PRJEB29527, sample SAMN07138967) | mouse gut metagenome | material: feces | host: mouse | place: China:Nanjing | collected 2016-01-25 ...
TTCAGCGTCACTTCGGTGTCAGTCCAGTAGCGGCGGGTTTCAATGAACTCCAGTTCGTGCAGACCGGTGTGCTCTTCCTTCACGGTTTCGGTTTCGGATACCGTCCAGATGTTGTTCACGAGGTTGTCCATGACCCATGGTGTCTGGCGGTCCCACTGGATGTTGTTCCGGCCGTGTTCCAGGTGCACGGGGCGGGGCAGACCGTCCAGTCCCAGGCGGCCCCAGTCCCAGAGCTTGAAGGTGAAGCAGTAGGGCGTGGCGCTGACTTCCAGCACCATGGAGTCTTCGCCGGAGCAGTGGATGGTGCCGGCGGGGATCAGGAAGTGATCGTGTTTCTTCGCGGGGATCCTGTTGACGAATTTCTCCGCATCAAAGGGCCGGCCGCCGGCGTTGGCTTCCTCCAGCGCTGCCATCATTTCATCGGGATCCACGCCTTCTTTCAGGCCGAGGTAGACATGGGCGCCTTCCTTTGCGTCGAGGATGTAGTAGGACTCGTCCTGGGTGTAGCCCATGCCGAAGGTCCGGCGGATGTACTCGGTGAGGGGGTGAACCTGCAGGGAGAGATTCTGTCCGCCCATGGTGTCCAGGAAGTCGAAGCGGATGGGGAATTCCGCGCCGAAGCGGCTGTAGACCTGAGGTCCCAGCAGCTGGCGGGGGTGCATCAGCACCAGATCCATGGCCGGGAGCTCCAGGGTGCCGGACCCGAAGTCCAGCAGAATGGCGTTCTCTTCCGGAACACCATCAAAGCTCCAGGCGTAGTTTTTCGCGTTTTTGTCCAGGCCGCAGACTTCCTTCATCCACTGACCGCCCCAGACACCGGGGTCAAAGTAAGGCTTGGTGCGGAAGGGGCCTTTGACGGCCTGTTCCAGACCGTCCCGGACAGCGGTGCCGGTGGCCATACGCGGTTTGTCTCCATTGAGATCCACAAACCAGTCCACCTGGTCAAAGACCTCTTTTTTGTGCTTGTCGAACACCCGCCATTCAATGAAGAACCCGCGCTTGATTTTCCGGAGCGGGTCTTCATCCGGGTTGTCGAAGAAGAAATTCGGCATGCCTTTGCGGTACCGCAGCTGGATCTCCCAGCGGGCCATGTCCCCGTAGAACAGCGTTCCGCCGCTGATCAGCGACGCGCCGGGGCCCAGAACCAGCAGCCGGCGACCGCCTTCCACCGCTTCCCGGGCTTTCTGCCGCAGCGCGGAAAGCTTTCCTTCGTCCATAAGATCTGTCAGCACGCCGTAGAACATCGTGCCGAAAATCCGGTCTTCCGTGACGTGATGCGCCAGGATCTCTTCCAGGACCGGCCTGTCTTTGAAGATGTCCCGGGCATCCAGCACCACATCAAAGTCCGGCGCCAGGTGTTCCTGTACCGCTTCCTGATCCGCCCCGGGATACAGGTCGAAGATCACGGGACTGGCTGCCTGCGCCACGCGATCCTTCAGCGCCTGCCAGCCGGCGGCATAGTCCTGTTCATGTCCGGTGACATGGATCGCCGGAAACTTGTCATACTTTACTTCCATTCGATGGTCCCCTCCTTCGTTTTATAGCACCGTGCCGGAAACGGCATGGCTTCCACCGCTGCGTAGTCATGACCGGCGTCCGCCGCCCAGCAGCACACCACTTCCAGATCCTGGCTGCCGGTGTTGATCAGACGGTGGGCCAGTCTGCCGGGAATATGGTGCAGGGATCCGGGTTTCATTTCCTCGGCCCAGGCCCCGCCGGTTTCATCCATGAACAGCAGCAGACCCGTGCCTCCGGTGCACCAGTAATACTCCGCGGCGTCTCTGTTCTCGTGCCAGTGGCCCCTTGTCATGGCGCATTCCCCGTTCACCGTCACCGGATGCACCACCGACAGCCCCCAGTTCAGCTCCCCAGGACAGGGATCCTCTGTTTTCGCATAGACTTCATAGAGCACCATCTCCGGGTCTTCCCCGGTGACGTCCGCAAAAAACGCCGTATCCTTCAGCTTTTTCTCTGAACGCACAACCCCCTGGCCCTCCAGCCGGTGACTGTGAACCAGCGCAGCAGGAATCACTTTCATTGCCTTCACCTGTACCCTTTCCTTCTTCCTCTTTGACAGACCCGGGAATGGATCCGGTCAAATGTTATATCATTTCATGTCTGATTATACGGAAATCCGGAGAATTGTAAACCGGGGCAGCAAAAAAGCCGGCATTTCACCGGCCTGAGACAGGATACCTGAAGGATCCAGGCGCCTGCCTTGTGATTCATCTGTGATCTGTGTGCCGTTTCTGCGCCGTCCCGGACAGACTGTGCCGATGCAGCCGGGGCCCTGCCGCAGGCACCAGCCGAAACCGGCTGCGATTATCTGCGGCGTTCAATCAGCACGCAGAAGGGGCTGCGGTCGCTGTTGATCAGTTCCGCCTTTTCGCAGGGATACCGGCGGTGATCCAGCGTTGCCAGCCAGTCCAGGATCCGGACGGCTTCCTGGCGTCCCCGGGCATGGGGATAGAACACCAGGGCCATGCGGCCTTTGACCCGCAGACAGTGCAGCGCCGCCTGCACGGCAGTCAGACTGTCTTCGGGCTGTGTCACGATGTCGTGACTGCCTTCCGGATCCCAGCCGAAATTGAAGATTACCCCATCCGCTTCCAAGTCCAGATCCGCGATGTGGGTATGGTTTTCCACCCGGATCTCCAGCCGGGGATCATTCATCCTCTGCCGGCAGCGGGCAGCGGTCTCCGGCTGGATCTCAAAGGCAATCACCCGACGGGCTTTTGTCAGAAAGAACGCCGAATCCCGCCCGGTTCCCAGGGTGGCATCGATCATGATGGCATCCCGGTGCAGGATGGGCTTGAGAAAATCGTGGGAGAGCTCCACCATGCTTTTCAACGGAAAGCCTCCTTGAGCGCCCTGTACTCTTCGTCGTTCTGCGCCACCATGATCACATCAATGGCCCGGGCTTCCGGATACCGCCGCATGAGCCGGTCAATGGTTTTCTTCGCAATCCAGGCGGCTTCCTTCAGCTCGAAGCCAAAGACCCCGCTGCCCAGCAGCGGAAACCCGATGGTGACCCGGTCTTTGGGACACATGCGCAGATAGTCGTAGGCCCGGCACAGGCTGTTCCAGTAGCAGGCCCGCAGATCCTCGTCCTCTCCCCGGTATCCATCCATATAGATGGGCGTCACGGCGTGGACGATCCGGGCACAGTTCAGATTGTAGCCCCCGGTGATCACCACATCCCCGAACTGGCGGCGTCCGGCTTCATGACAGGCCCGGACCAGGCCCGGCCCGGCTTCCTCGAAGATTTTCCGGCAGATCCCCGCGCCCGGCAGCAGTTCCGTGTTGGCTTCGTTGACCACCAGGTCCAGGCCCAGACCCGTCAGGTCCCCTTTCAGTACTGTGATCATGGCAAGTCTCCCCCTTCCAGCAGTTCATCCAGTTTCTTTCGCATTTTCCGGCTGGTCACCGCGCTCTGATGCAGCTGATCGCTCAAAGACGCGAAGGTCCGTTCGGCTTTTTCGCAGCGCTCCTGCAGCCGGCCGGCTTCATCCAGCAGCGTTTCCAGTCCCGCTTCGATCGCCGGCATGTTCTCTGCCCGGTACCAGTCTTTCTGGGCCTGACCCAGCAGCGTCAAAAGTCCGGTGAGGGTGCCCGGCCCGGCAATCATCACATGATGGCGGAGACTGTAGTCAAAGAGATCCGCACAGTCCGACAGAATGTACTGATACACCCCTTCCGCCGGGACAAAGAGCACCGCCAGGGGGGCTGTCTGCTGCGTGATGTATTTTTCCGCCACATCATCGATGTGCTTTTTCATGTTCTGCGCGAAGAGCTTCTCATACCGGGGATCTTCATCCATGCGCAGGAAATTGTCCATGGGAAACTTGGAATCCACACAGAGCACCTGCCGGCTGCCCGGCAGCAGCAGTGCCGCATCGGCAATTCTGCCATTGGCCAGGGTCACCTGTCTGTCCCAGATGCGGCCCCTGGTGCCGGCGTAGTTTTCCAGCAGCAGCTCCATCTGGTATTCCCCCCACATGCCCCGGGTTTTGGCCCGGTTCATGATCCGGCTCATGTCATTCACCGTTTCCAGCATCCAGTCCAGGCTTTTCCCGGACATGGACTGCCCCTGTTTGAGCTGGGCGAGATCCTGGCGCAGGGCATCGTATTCAGCCGGACTGCCGGAAACCGGGCAGCGCCGGTCCAGAATCAGAAACAGGATCACCGCTGCCAGCAGGGCGATGATCACCCATTCCAGGCTCATGCCATGCCTCCTTCCAGGCGGGGCAGTGACCGGAGCACAAAGGTCAGCAGGTCCAGCCGGTTGTTTTTCTCCGGATGATACCAGGCGTATTCCAGCACCGCCTGCAGCGCCTGGCTGATCTGCCGGTTGCGCAGGCCGGTATAGGTCATGATGTCCCGGCCGTCAATGGCCAGTTCCTTCAGGGACAGGGGCCGGCTGGCTGTCTGTTCCTCATAGAACGCCTGGCTGGCTTTCAGCCGCTCCAGCCGCTGCCGCCCTTTGGAGGAATGGGCCATGATGTCACAGTACTGCACCCGGAACAGCATCCGGACCCATTCGTCGCTCCAGCCCTCCGTGATGCGGAGCCGGAAAATGGCTTCCAGACTCCGGGGCAGAATGTCATCGTGGTGGAGAACCAGCTGGGGAATGACCTTTTTCCAGGCGGAAGGAAGCTTCAGCTCTTCCACCACCCGCAGGGCAATGGTCTGTCCCGCAATGGGATGCCCCTTGAAATGATCCCGTCCGCCGGCGGAGGTGGTGCGGGTTTCCGGCTTGCCCAGATCGTGCAGCAGCAGCGCCAGCGCCAGGATATCGTCAAAGGGATCCAGATAGCGGATGGAGTCCAGAATGTGCTGCAGCACCCCGGCGTAATGATAGGGAGAATGCTGCGGGGTCTGTCTGGCGAATTCCAGCTCCGGGATCCAGGGGGCAAACAGGCCGGTCATGTCCATGACCCGTCCGGGATCATACCGGAGGATCTCCAGCCACTCCGGGACCAGCCGCTCCACTGCCACATCCGCAATGCGGCTCTGGCACCGGTCAATGCCCCGGCGGGTGGCAGGATCCAGGGTGAACCCCAGCCTGGCAGCAAACCGCCAGGCCCGGACCATGCGCAGGGCGTCCTCTTCAAAGCGCTGCACCGGGTCCCCCACCGCCCGGACCAGGCCTTTTTCCAGATCCTGCCGGCCCCCGAAGGGATCCACCAGTCCCCGGATGGGATTCCAGGCCATGGCGTTGATGGTGAAATCCCGCCGGGCCAGATCCTGTTCCACGTCCTCCACAAACTCCACCTGATCCGGGTGCCGGTTGTCGGAATACGTCCCTTCCCGGCGATAGGTGGTGACCTCCACCTGGGTTTTGTCCAGAAGCACCGTCACGGTGCCGTGGCGCAGTCCTGTGGGAATGGTATGGTCAAAGAGTGCCATGACCTGTTCGGGTCGGGCAGCGGTGGCCAGATCGTAGTCATGGGGCTCGATCCCCAGCAGCCAGTCCCGGACACAGCCTCCCACCAGGGCGCAGTCATGACCGGCGGCAGTCAGCCGGTCCATGACAGTTTTCACTTGTTCAGGCACCTGCATGCTGCCTCCTCCTTTCTGTCAGAGTCTGTGTTTTTCCGATTCCGCCGCTTTTCCGGGTACCGGACTCAGGCTGCCGGCCGGGTGTATACCGGCATGGAATCCGCCATGATTTTCGTGCCCAGCTCCGCACTGGCGAACATGAACTCCATGTCCTTGCCCCCGGCCAGGCGGGCACCTTCTGCGGACAGCTTCGAGAACAGCACCGGGTCTTCCTGGTCCGAATCCACAATGATGAACCAGTGGGAGCTTTTGTCCGGCATCAGCCGTTCCTTCAGCACCAGTGCCCGCACAGCCGGCAGCGTTTTTGCAGCCTGCGCCAGCACGTTGCCCAGATACTTGCCCTCTTCCCCGGGGTCCTTCACCGTCACCTTGTCGCCTTTGGTGATCCGGCTGGCGGACAGTCCCCGCAGCCGGATCTTCTCCAGCTGCTGCAGGAAAGTGGCATCCAGGGTGATGTCCAGATCTTCCGCATCCAGGATTACCCCGTCGATTTCATTCCCGGCCATTTTCACAAAGGGCATGAACTGGTCGAAGGTCAGCACCAGGCACTGCGCCTTCGGGCTCCATTTTTCCAGTGCCTGCTTCGAGGTAAAGAACGGAAAGAAGTTCTTTTTGTCCTGCCGTTCCATGACCATGAGGGAAATGTTCGTGTCCGGCGGGAACACCAGCTGCCCGTGTCCGTCCGGGGCCGGGGCCTTGTCCCAGATCGCCGGTGCCAGCACCTTGCCCTTGAGCATTTCCGCCGCCACAGCCGCGGACTCCTTCTGCCCCTGGTGCTCCTTCAGCGCCTCCAGGGCCTTGCGCAGCCCTGTATCCATCAGATTCCCGTTTTCCATTGTTTTTCTCCTTTTCGGCAGTCTGTGCAGGCTGCCGCTTTCTGTATGTTGATGTTTCTGTATGATGTTGCCGTTTTGACTGCCGGCGCGGTGTCTGCCGCATCCGGCAGATCCACGTCCCGGATCTGTTTCTTCAGTGCCAGTCCTGTTTCCGGGGACTACTGCCCGCTGATGGCGAGTTTTCCGAAGAGCACCGAAGGAGCAGCCAGCTGCCGGTAGGACCAGTCCAGGTCGCTGCCCACCGCGATCACGTCATTCATCAGCTCCATGAAGGAGCCCGCGGCGGTGATCAGCGTGACGCTTTGCGTCCGCCTGCCCCCCTGCACCAGATAGCCTCTGGCCTGCAGGGAGAAATTCGTGGAGACAAAATCGATCCCCGCATGCAGTCCTTCCAGATCCGTGATCACCAGGCCGTCCTGCATCCGCTTTTCCAGCTGCCGCAGGCTCTCTTCGCCCGGCTCGATGTACAGATTCATCGGGGACACCCCCACCGGGCTGGCATAGCCGCCCTTGAAGCCGTTGCCGGTGCTTTCCATGCCCATGCGGGCGGCAGACTGCTGGTTGTGCAGGATCGTCCGGAACACCCCGTGGTCCACCACCAGCTTGCGTCTTGTGGGATAGCCTTCGTCGTCAAAATTGGCAATGGTCAGGGCACCCCGGTTCCGGGGATCGTCCACAATGGTGATCTTGTCCGAGAAGATCTTCTGCCCCAGCCGGTCCTTCAGCGGGGAAATTCCTTTGGAGATCAGATCCCCGGAAAACAGACCCGCAAACGCCCCCAGCAGACTGGTCATGGCCTCCCGGTGCAGAATCACCGGACAGGTGCGGCCGGGAATGGAAGTGGCATCCAGGCGGCTGAGAACTTCGTCGCAGAGTTCCTTCACAAACGCCCCCCGGTCAAACGCCGCGATATCCGGCACCACTTTGATCAGATACCAGTCCTGGATTCTGTCCTCCTGACGGCCGGCGGCGCCGGCCATGACATACTGCACATAGTCTTCGTCCCCGGTGGCCAGTCCCAGGGTATTGGAAATGGATCTCGTTCCCTCGGACTGACTCCAGGCCAGGTTTGTCACCTGGAAAATCCGTTCGTCATACGCCAGGATCCGGGCTTCCAGATCTGCCAGCAGTTCCTTGACCTGGGCAGTCTCCGGCACAGTCCACTGCTTGTCCTTGACCGCCAGTTCCGTTTCCATGGGCGGCACAAACTGCGTCCTGTCTTCGCTGGTGATGGTCGCAGCCTGCTGCCGCAAACCGTCCAGCACCTCGTCCATGATCGCATCATCCAGTTTTTCCAGCCCGGTATTGGCCAGGCTGCCGCCGTCCAGCACCCGGATGCTGGCGGAATCAGTCTGAGACAGTTCCATCTTGTCCATGGCCTGTTCAAACCAGGTGATTTCTTTGGATCTGGAGGAAGATTCGTAGATCTCCGCCGCTTCAAATCCTTTTTCCAGCGCTCTGTCGAGCCATTTCTGCTTATTCACCGGCTGTACCTCCCACTGTGATCGAAGAAACCCGGATCGGCGGCTGCCCCACATCCGTGGGAATGGAACCGGAGACAGAACCGCACATGCCCTGGGCCCGTTTCAGATTCTTTCCCACCCGGTCGATGTTCATCAGGATCTCCGCGCCGGAGCCGATGAGACTGGCGCCTTTCACCGCACTAGTCACCTTTCCGTTTTCAATCAGATATCCCTCGGAGACCGCGAAGTTGAACTCTCCGGTCTGGGGATTGACACTGCCGCCGCCCATGCGCTTTGCGTACAGGCCTTTTTCAATGCCTTCAAACATTTCATCGAAATCATCCGTTCCGGCGTCAATGTAGGTGTTGGACATCCGGGACGTGGGTTCGTATTTGTAGTTCTGGCGCCGGCCCGATCCGGAAGAGGCTTCCTGCATCCGCCGTCCATTGAACTGATCCACCATGTACTGCGTCAGGATGCCGTCTTTGATCAGCACCCGGCGCTCCTGCGGATTGCCTTCGTCGTCCACATTCTGACTGCCCCAGGCATGGGGAATCGTCCCGTCGTCAATGGCTGTGACTTTGGCCGAGGCAATCTGCATGCCCTTTTTGCCCGCAAACACCGACTGGTCCTTCGCCACTGCCGTGGCTTCCAGGGCATGACCGCAGGCTTCATGGAAAATCACCCCGCCAAACCCGTTGTCAATGATCACCGGCATCCGGCCGGAAGGTGCGTCCACGGCATCCAGCAGCACTTTCGCCGTGGCAGCGGCGTTTTTCGCGGCCTGTGCCGGGACGCCTCCTTCGTAGAATTCCAGTCCCATGGACGCCCCAGGACCTTCAAACCCGGACTGCCGGTCCTCTCCCCGTCTGGCGTAGGCGGACACACCCATCCGGGTGCGGATCCGGGTATCCTTCACCAGTCTGCCCCGGGAGTTGGAAATCTGCACCTTCTGCCGCAGACTGGACAGCGAAACGCTGACCTTCTCGATTTCCTCCTCATCCCGGATCGCATCCCAGGCTTCCCGCATCAGCGCGGTCTTGGTTTCCAGCGGCGCATCCACCGGATCGGTCTTCACCGGGCTGATGTCTGTCACCGGCACTTCTTCCAGGCTGATCCGTTCCTCTCTGTGGCCTTCAAAGGCGGTACGCAGATCCTTCACCAGCGCCAGCAGCTCGTCAAAATCCTGGCTGTTGGAATAACCGTAGGCGGTCTGCAGATCCTTGTACAGACGGATCCCGGTCCCTGCCCGCAGGGCCCTGTCCACATTCTCCACCTTTCCATCCAGCATGGAGAGGGATTCGGACACGGCGTCTTCTTCGAAAATCTCCGCGAAATCCGCTCCGGAATCCATGGCTTCGCCAAGCAGCGTTTCCAGCTGTTCTTTGTTCAACATCGCTTTACCTCCTGCACTTTCATACAGTCACTGTTCCGGCATCCCGGCAGATCGGCGGTCTTCCGGACCGGTTCTGCGCAGGGGATACGTATCTATTGATTATACCATCCCATGCCCGGTCTGAATGCATGTACCGGGCAGTCACCGGAGAACAAAAAAAGGGAATTCCCGCAGACTGGAAATTCCCGGCAGCTGTTTTGTCTCCGGCGCTACCGGATGGCATCCACGAAGCGCTTCGTGATCAGCTGCGGCCGTGTGATGATGGACCCCACCACGCAGCTGTAGCAGCCCAGATCCAGCACCCGTTTCAGCTTCTCCGGCGTATCGATGTTTCCCTCGGCGATCACCGGGTGTTTGGCATAGTCCAGCAGATCCCGGATCACCTTGAAGTCATCCGCTTCCACGTGGTTGCCTTTGGACTGCTCCGTGTAGCCCACCAGCGTCGTGCCGATGTAGTCAAATCCCAGGTCATCCGCGTGCTTCATTTCCTCCAGCGTGGCGCAGTCGGCCATCAGCGGCTGGTCCGGATACTTCGCACGGATTTCCGCCACGAATTCATCCAGCGTCCGGCCATCCGGACGGGGCCGGCAGGTGGCGTCCACTGCCACGACTTCCGGCGGGGTCTCCATGGCCATCAGTTCATCCACTTCTTTGATGGTCGGGGTAATGAAGACCGGGTTGTCGCCATAGGGACGCTTGATGATGCCGATCACCGGCAGGTCCACGGTTTTCTTGATCTCCGCGATGTCATCCACGGTGTTGGCCCGGATGCCTTTGGCGCCGCCTTCCAGCGCT
>ERZ778511.2515-NODE-2515-length-10014-cov-4.541721_pt1 | contig 10014 bp, 6 predicted proteins | sample MGYA00510347_ERZ778511 | MGnify/ENA primary metagenome ERZ778511 (study PRJEB29527, sample SAMN07138967) | mouse gut metagenome | material: feces | host: mouse | place: China:Nanjing | collected 2016-01-25 ...
TAAAATCTCAGCGCATACAGATGCGTTTGTTTTTGTTACAGCAAAATAGACTTTTCAACGTTCACATCATGCAAAATACTCTTCACAAAACTCAGAGGTTGTAAATTGCTCTATAACGTGGACGGATTATGTGACTACACATGATCTGTTTTTTCTTTTGCCGTATCCAAAAACGAATTTTGCATCTAGGAAAGAAAGGAATTGACAGCATGAAAAATATTACAACCAGAAATTTTCGCATTTTAAGTGATTTTATGGAAATACGCCAGTTTATGGTGGAAATCTATGAAAGAAATTGGAAAAACGGTGTTCCCGCTCCTTTTTTGGAATACGCCTTATCAAGTGACTGGATGGACAAATCCTTTACACACCGCTATCAGATTTGGGAGGAGGATGGCACAATTGTGGCTTTTTGTTTTTCAGAAAATCCAATCAGTCATATTTATTTTTCGATTCGTCCCGGATATGAATCACTGGCAGAAGAAATGGTGCAATATTCAGAAGAATCTATGCCCCGAATAGATGGAACGCACACCTTTGTTCTATTTGATGGCCAGGAAACAGCCAAAAGCGCCGTATCGAAAGCAGGATATGAAAAATCCCGGGGTTACAATGAAATGATCTATGATTTCAGTAAACCATTAGATTTTCCTCTTCCACAAGGCTTCCAGTTTGAAGAATGCGGAAAACTTAATATTGAAAAAGCGGCCGAATGCTGCTGGAAAGGCTTTGACCACGAAAAAGACGAAGGGCCCTGGAATGGCGACGCAGAACATGGATACCACCTGCTGGCAGCTCCACATTATACTCCATATGATGTAGCTGTGAAAAATGAGGCTGGAGATTATGTCTGCTATGCCGGCATGTGGTGGACACCAGAAAATAAACTGGCTTATATGGAACCTTTATGTACTGTTCCCGAATATCGAAATAAGGGATTGGCGGCGGCCGCATTGTCTGAAATGTACCGCCGGATGAAACCCCTGGGAGCCACCCATATGACCGGAGGCGGTGATCCATTTTATGCCGCGATCGGTTTTGAGCGATGTATTGAGTGGACTTATTGGGATAAGAAAATTTGACCTGATCAAATATTGTGCAAAAAACCGCCCCTGTATCCGAACGATACACCGGGGCGGTTACTTTTATTACCGGAATTGGAATTGCCCATTCAGGCCAGCGTCGACACACATTGGAACATACTCTCACTCTCCGCCACCTTGCCCTCATTCCCGAGAACACAGATCGCGCCGCCGGACAAAACAGCCTCCGCCATCGCGGCCGCCCCACGAATCTCTTCCGCCGTGGCGTGCAGGATCTCGTCCCGTTCCCTCTGCACATCTTCCTCCGTCACATCCGTCAGATAGGCAGCCATCGAGCGCGACCCTTTCGCTTTCGGCGTCAGCGGTGTATCCACGCTGCTGATCGTTCCGATGATATACTTCGTCATCTCCCTCTCATCCGCTTCAAAATTCCGCAAATACTGCGGCACATCTTTGTACACGTTATTGGTGCGTGCGAGGTTCGGATCCCGGTAGGAGACAAAATACCCCTCCCCGGTATTCGGGAACGCGCACATCACACCGTACGCACCGCCCTTTACCCGCACCTCATTCCACAGGTAATCAAATCCAAGAATCGACCTCACAACCTTGTACACGCCGCTGTACGGTATGCCCGCATCGAGAAAATTACCGGTGCGCGCGACAAACTGCACCTGACCTGCCGTTTTAAACCCTTCATTTTCCGTGATCTCTTCACAGCGAAGTCCCGGCTCCACCGCACACCCGGCTCCGGCGCGCGCCCCCATTTTCTGCACAAACCCGGTAAATGCCTGTTCGAACGGCGCATAGTCACTCTCGGTACACGTAATGCCCGCGCTCATATGATCGCACGTAAAAATCTGCTCCACCAAATAATTCAGAACCCGAATTAAATTCTCTTTTTCACGATCGAAATTCTCTTCCAGACGGCATAAGAACCGATAAAAGGAAATACCGCTGAACTGCTCGTCGTAACGGGACGGTTCTGAACCATATGCCATCGCCCGGCTCACGGCCGTACTGTGCCCGGCCGAAAGCAGGCGCATGATGAGCGCCGATTTCTGCTCCCCGATGATTTCCTTTAACCGCTTTTCATCATCCAGATGGGACGTCGTCAACGCCTCGTACAACAGATCAATGATCTTTTCTGAGCGGTCGGCGAAAACCTTGGTGCCAAATGTCAAAAACGCCTTATACTGGTCGCGGTTTACCCGGCTCTGATACAGATTCGGCGCAAAATACATATCCCCGGCATTTTGTAAAATCTCATTGGAATACGAAAGCTTATCGTGCAGATCGGTATCCACGCACCCCAGCACATTACAGAGCAGACTGATGTAGGGGGCGTAATCTTTCAAAAGCGGCTTGATATCAAACATGATCTGAATGTACTGGATCCCGTTTGTAAAATAGTCGTGGTGGATGACCGGACATCCCGCCGCCGTCTTTTCCCTGTTCGAAAAGCCTTTGGCCTTCGTGCCGATGTCCTCCCTCGCGAGGAGCGGGATCTTTTCCAGTTCTTCCTTCGGGGACGGCTCCTCCTGATAGCGCTTCAACTCTTTCGTCTGCCGGATGAGTTCCTCCTTCTGCGCCTCGGAAAGCGTGGCAAAATACTGTTCCAGACGTTTTGCCTCCCGTTCCTCCATCTCCGCCGTCAGACCGGCCTTCGGCTCGATCGTCACAAACGAACGGTGCGTGTTATCCAACAGATATTTCTGGATCAGCGACTCAAAATACCCGTCGTCCATTTTCTCCCGCAGCTTTTGGAACGTTTCATTCGCCTGCAGATGGATAAACGGTTTTTCCGGATCGTAGAGCCAGCTGTCGAAAATCTGCAGTCCATACATAAGCCCTTTCGGATACATCCCGAAATCCGCCTCCCGGTAACGAAATTCCAGCGCGTTCAATCCGGCGTTCAGGGAATCCCTGTTGATCCCGTCCGCCACGAGCTTCTCTAACTGCTCCCGCACGATAGAGGCGAACATTTCCTTTTTTTCCGCGGCCGCATTTTTCGCGATGATCGAAAACGTGGGCTGACAGATCCCCTCATCATAAAAGCTGACGATCTCCGTGCCAATACCCGCATCCATGAGTGCCTGTTTGACCGGCGCGCCGACGCCCTGCACGAGTACATAATTCAACACCTGGAACGCGAGATACAGTTCCCGGTCTAACGAGGTCGCAACGGCAGCATTATAGCTGAAATACGTTTTTTCCTCAGCCGATTCCCCCTCGGCCAGTGAATAGTAGCTGCGGCAGTCCACCGGCTCGTCAAATGCCTCCTGCTTTTGTATGCGGGAATCCACTTCCAGATAGTCAAAACTGCTTAAATAGTTGTCGTCGATCCAGGCGAGCTGCTCCGCCATGTCCATATCGCCATACAGATAGAGGTAGCTGTTCGACGGATGATAATAGCGCGAATGAAAGTCCAGATATTCCTGATACGTCAGATCCGGGATCGCGGCCGGATCCCCGCCCGATTCATGGACATAGGCCGTATCCGGAAACAGCGACTGCTGGATCTTTCGCTCCAGTAATTCTTTGGGCGAAGAAAATACCCCTTTCATCTCATTGAACACAACGCCGTTATACGTGAGCGGCCCGTTCATATCGTTCAGTTCATAGTGCCAGCCCTCCTGCTGGAAGATCTTCTCTTCCTGATAGATGTTCGGATAAAATACGGCGTCGAGATACACGTTCATCAGATTGCGGAAATCCTTGTCGTTGCAGCTCGCAACCGGGTACACCGTTTTATCCGGATACGTCATCGCGTTGAGGAACGTGTTGAGCGAACCCTTTTCCAATTCGATGAACGGGTCCTTCACCGGAAAATGTTTCGAGCCGCAGAGTACGGTATGCTCTACGATATGTGCCACTCCGGTCGAATCTTTCGGCGGTGTCCGAAATCCGATGGAAAATACTTTATTATCGTCTTTTGCTTCAATCGCTACGACTTTCGCTTTTGTCTTTTCATGTTCGAGAAGATACCCGCTGGCATCCAGCTCTTTTAATTCCTGTTTTACGATTACCCTGTATCCGTTTACGTCCTTCATGAATCTGTCTCCTTGTCTGTCATTCCTTTTTATTTTTTAATGGCGTATACTCAAAGATCTGTATGGCCGACGGTGCCAGCACAAATTCGATCGACTGGTCCATACCATCCTGTTTTACTGCCTTTGACTGTTTCAACCTCGGATTTATATTTCCCGTTCCGCCAAAACCTATACTGTCGCTGTTCCATATTTCTTTATATTTTCCGGCCAATGGAACGCCGAGCCGGAACTCCTCATAAGTCACAGGCGTGAAATTGCAGACGACTAAAAGCGTCTCTTCCGCGCTTTTGCGCATAAACGAGATCACGCTGTGGTCAGCATCGAGCATACTGACCCACACAAATCCTTCCGGCTTATCGTCCCAGGCATACATCGCCGGATGCTCCTTATAAAAGTTCCACAGCGACGCCACATAGTCGTGCAGCAGCGTATGGGGCGATTTGATGGAAATAATATCGCCGGAATCGCTTCTCGCCGCCTTCTGGTCGTTCAGCAGCTCCCAATCCAGCTCCCTCTCCTCGCTCCACTCGCGCTCCTGTCCGAAATCCTGTCCCATAAACAAAAGTTTTTTCCCGGGATGTGCCGCCATATACCCATACGTCAGACGCAGTCCTGCCAGCTTCTGCTCCGTGGTCCCCGGCATCTTGCCAAACATGGACGCCTTGCCGTGTACAACCTCGTCGTGGGAGAACACGAGGACAAAATTTTCCGAATAATGGTACACCATGCTGAACGTGAGCATGCCGTGCCTGCCTTTCCGAAACAGCGGATCGGTTTTGATATACTCGAGGTAATCGTTCATCCACCCCATATTCCATTTCATGTCAAACCCGAGTCCGCCCTCGCTGACCTCTCCTGTCACCTTCGGCCATGCCGTCGATTCTTCCGCGATCGTCACCGCTCCATCTTTTCTCTCTTTTACCTTCTCATTCAATTTCTTTAAAAATTCGACCGCCTCGAGATTTTCTTTACCGCCGTACATATTTGCCACCCACTCGCCATCCTGCTTTCCATAATCCAGATAGAGCATGGATGCCACCGCGTCCAGCCGCAGTCCGTCAGCGTGGTATTTGTCCAGCCAGAACAGTGCGTTGGAAACGAGGAAATCCACAACCTCTGGACGGCCATAATTATAGATCAGCGTCCCCCAGTGCGGGTGTTCCCCCTGTCTCGGATCAAGGTGCTCGTACAGGCATGTTCCATCAAACCGCGCCAGTCCGTGCTCGTCTTTTGGAAAATGAGCCGGAACCCAGTCCAAAATGACGCCGATCCCGTTCTGGTGCATATGATCGACAAAAAACCTGAAATCGTCCGGCGTCCCATACCGGGAAGTCGGCGCGAAATACCCCGTCACCTGATACCCCCACGACGCGTCATAGGGATGTTCCATCACGGGCATCAATTCTATATGGGTATATCCCATTTTTTTACAGTACTCGGAAAGCATCGGCGCCAGTTCCCGGTATGAATAAAACGCTTCCCCGTTTTCCTGTGTCTGCGGCTTGCGGAAGGACCCCAGCTGTACTTCCAGCACGATGACTGGCTCGCCAGGGACATCTTTCTTTTTCCGCTCCGCCATCCATGACTGATCGTTCCACGCATACTGCCCCAGATCCCAAACGATACTTGCTGTCGCCGGCCGTTTCTCACAATAAAACCCGTATGGATCCGCTTTGAGTACGACTTTTCCGTCCGCGCCGTGGATCTCGTATTTATACAGGTCGCCTGCTGCCGTCTGTTCCACAAACAATTCAAAAATTCCCGTCGCATGACGCCGCATCGGATGTTTCCTGCCATCCCATCCATTAAAATCACCGACGACGCTGACCGAAACGGCATTCGGCGCCCACACTGCAAAATTCGTGCCCTTACGGCCATTCACCGTGCGCACATGTGCCCCGAGTTTTTCGTAGATCGTATCATGCGTCCCGCTCTCAAACATCGCCTCGTCCATCGCGTCCACAAAATCATCAACCGCATAGGGATCACAGATTTCCATTTTACCCTTTTCCGTCTCAATCCGAAACGTGTACTCCGGGATTTTCTTCCCTCCTAAAAACGCCGCAAAATACCCGCTCTGATCCATTTTCGTCATCGCGACCGGACGGCTCTTTCCTTTCACCACAGCCGAAACTTTTTCAGCATCCGGAAAATAACCTCTGACAAGCACATTTCCCTTAACTTCGACCGGACCGAGCACCTCCTGCGGGTCCGTGCACTCGGCATATTCCAAATCTTCTATTTTCGGCCAATCCATGTAATCTTCCAGTTTATGCCTCATTCGATTCCTCCTAAATATAAAATGTATCAATTCCTGTCAATTGCTGTCCCTGACGCACTTATTCCTCATACCACTGCACGATCTTTTCTCCATCTTCCGTATACTGTTCCTCTGATTTTGGCGTGTACTTCCGCAGAAGATGCTCCATCGGAAACGTATAGAGAAAAACTGCCGTCCCCGGTACAAATACGAGAAGGATCGGCATCTGCACGACAAATCCCGCATAAATGCCAAATCCCGCCGCAAACAGGATCAGTAAAAGCAGCAGCGTGTGCAGAAAATGACGGAACGCCGCATAAAGGGAAAATCGGATGATGCGGCCGACCGACATCGTGAACCGGGACAGCACACAAAACACATAAGACATCACACAGGCTACCACAAACGCGATCGCCAGATAAGCACCCGCCAAATAGCCGCCGTACTCCGATTCCGCGTCCGTGATCCCCACCAGGTTCAGGTTGACATATAAAATGCCATTGATCAGCGCAAAGATCAGCCACAGGATCGTAGCCGGAACAAAATTCTGTTTAAAGCTCCTCCAAAACTCCGTCCACACATAGCTGCGCTCATGCCGCAACACCTTAGCTCCCACATAATAAAGCGACGTCGTAGCGGCCCCGATCGTGACGACCGGCACGCAGAACACGATATAAATGATGCTGAGCCACCCGATATCAAATATTTTTGACATCGCCCTCATCACCGCGTTATCCGAATTAAAAAAACGTTCCATGCAAAGTTCCCTCCTAAATCTTATGTATAAACAACCCGCTGCGGAGCTTCGGCTCAAACCACGTCGATTTCGGCGGCATCAAAAGCCCGTTGTCCGCGACATCAAACAGCTCGTTGATCGACGTCGGATACATCGAGAACGAAACGCACATATCGCTGTCCGCCCGCCGTTCCAGCTCTTTTAACCCTCGGATCCCGCCGACAAAATCAATGCGCGCGTCGGTACGAGGATCGCCGATCCCCAGCACCGGCCCGAGGAGCGTATCCTGCAGCACCGATACATCCAGGCGCCCCACGGCATCCTTCCCCGCAAACAGCTGCGGTTTTGCGTTCAGATGATACCACTTCCCTCCGGAATACATGCCAAACGTACCCTTCCGCTCCGGCGATACCGGCACATCCGACGGCTCTACCTCAAACATCTCACTCACCTTTTCCATAAACGCCTCCCATGTCAGGCCGTTTAAGTCTTTCACCGTGCGGTTATAGTCCATGATCATCAGTTCATCGTGCGGAAACAGCACCGAAAGAAAATAATTAAATTCTTCCTCCCCGGTATACCCCGGATGTTCCTCCCGCCTCTTCAGGCCAACCTTGACAGCGGAAGCCGCCCGGTGATGCCCGTCCGCGATATAAATGCGGTCAATTTCCTGAAACGCGCGGTATATGACATCGACATCTTCTTTTTCCACGATCTTCCAGACGCGGTGGGAAATCCCGTCTACCGCCGTAAAATCGTAGAGTGCCGTTTCCGCCACATACTTTTTTACGATCTGGTTGATGGCCTCGTGTGAGCGGTAGGCCAAGAAGATCGGCCCTGTCTGCGCCGAACACGTATCCACATGGGTGATGCGGTCGACTTCCTTATCCGCCCTCGTGTTCTCATGCTTTTTGATCGTATTGTTCAAATAATCATCTACGGAAGAACATGCCACAAGTCCCGTCTGCGCCCGTCCATCCATCACCAGCTGGTAAATGTAATAAACCCGGTCCTCATCGGTTACATATACGCCGTCCGCCACATCCTGCTCCAAAAGTTCTTTTGCCTTCTCGTACACTTCGGGAGCATACGTATCCACGGAGTCCGGAAACGCCGTCTCCGCCCGGTCAATTTTCAGGAAAGAAAGCGGCTCTCTCGCCACCTCTTCTTTCGCCTCCTGCCTGTTGTACACATCGTACGGCAATGCTGCCACCCGCTCCGCCAGCGCTTCCGCCGGGCGGACGCAGCAAAATGGTCTGATCTCTGCCATTGTTATCCTCATTTCTGCGCAGAAAGCTGTTTATCGTTCATTCTGCGTCTTTCACTTGTCTGCTATTGCTGTACAGGTTTTCTGTACACGGTTTCCTGTTCATTCTCTACTGTATTAGTATAACGAAAAAGGAAAAAGAAAACAAGCTTTTCGGGAAAAGATTATCAACGTATGGATTTTCGAAAGGAGCGATCGGATGTTAGCAGCTAAAAGTATGGATATAAGAGATAATTTTAAAGACTGGTGTGATAAGATCAGCATGGGAGAAACCGTAATCATTTCCAGACCTCATAATGAAAATATCTACATGATCAACGAGGCAGAATATAACGCCTTACAAAAAGCAAAACGAAACGCCGAATACATGGCAAAGCTTCATGAGAGTGCGGAAAATCACAAAAGGGGCGATACGATTTCATTTACAATAGAAGAATTAAAGGAAATGGAAAACGAGGATTGGAAGCCTACAGAAAAAATTTTAGATTTTGAGAAAAAACATGGTATACAGAGGAATGGGGAGTTGTAAAATGAATGATTTTCATCTTATCGCCGGAATTTTAATCTCCGCCGTCTCACCTTCGTTTTGATTTATAACAACACGAAACACATATACCGGCTGCCCAAACCCCTTACTGTCAATCTCATAGGCGATCTTCACATGAGATACCGTGATTTCCGATATTTCTGAGAGATCCTGCATCTCCCCTTCAGGTACAACAAATTCCCCCCGCTCCAAACATTCAAACGCCTCCTGCTCCGAACAGATCGTAACGCCATTTCGTTCTGAAAAACCAAAAATATGATTCCGGATATTCCAAATTCTGTCTTTTATCGTCGGGACCACGATGCACTCCCCGCACAGCCACCCCTCACCTTCGCTTACGGGTTCAACCTCGAAACGATATTCCCCGTCACCCAGCTCAGAAAAAACCGCACTCGGGGGAAGCTCCACACAATACGGCCGCAAAAGTTCCCTCACCTTCTCCTCTGAGAGTCCATTTATTTTCTCATCCACAACCATTTCCTCTTCCTCTATCTCGTCCTCCAACCCAAAATCCGTCAATTCATATCCCCCTCCGCGATAAGCCATCTGAAGAATATACCGCGACGGCTCGGAATTCAATATCACGATATTCTCATAGGCATTCTGCCTCTCACTCAACGCGGCACCTAATTTCTCAAAAAAATCTTTTGCAAATGACTGGCAATCCTCGACAGACCAAATCTTACTCACATACACATAGTCCTCTTTCTCGTTAGGATCCAGTTCACATCGAGAAGTCACTTCTATTTGTGACATAGATACCTTTTCACTATATTGGCAGGACAATGTTCCCATCGGCAGCTGCGAATAATAATAAAATACACCCAAATACGCGCACACTACAATAACTGCCGGGACCTGATACAGCAGGACAGTTCCCCAGCCCGTTCCGTTTTCCTTATTTCTATATTTACCGAACTGCATGACCACCCTGCTGAACCCATAGCCGATCATGACCCCCAGCGTATTATTCAGTACATCATCAAACTCAACGATTCCCCGCTGAAATACGAATTGGACACCCTCAATGAAAACAGCCATCAAAAAGCCCGCCGCATATGTATGGCACCATTTGTGAAAACGGGTAGAAAGAAGAGGGAGTAAAAAA
>ERZ778511.2519-NODE-2519-length-9994-cov-4.969514_pt1 | contig 9994 bp, 11 predicted proteins | sample MGYA00510347_ERZ778511 | MGnify/ENA primary metagenome ERZ778511 (study PRJEB29527, sample SAMN07138967) | mouse gut metagenome | material: feces | host: mouse | place: China:Nanjing | collected 2016-01-25 ...
CTTATTTTATCACATCTTTTATCATTTGGGGGGATTAAATCAGCGTTTCCTTAAGAATCATATCTGAAATTCAAAGTTCAGTTATAGGAACGGCATTAGAATTGCAGCAGAAGTTAAAGGCGCAGAAAGAGGTGGGGCAACCGAGCTGCTGAAACCCTTGCCAATCGGAGGTCCCGTCTAACGGGACACTCTACGGGCAGGAACCAGTCAGCGGAGAGGTCGGTTGAGTCCCTCGATGATGTTGATCTTGTATATGATTTTGCAAACCTCTGGCGGATATTCCTCTCCTTGTCCTCCTCTGTGCCCGACATTTTGCAACAGTGCCAAAATGGAGGGGGACGGTAAGGCAATAAGCCATACCGTCCCCTTTATACTGTATATTTCTGTGACTTCTTATCTTAATTCAATGAAAACAGAGATTCGGTGCATGAGTGCAGCGAACTGAGCTCGTGTAGTGAAGGATTGCGGGTCCATACGATAACCACCGACGCCGCGGAAGATTCCATAGTGGTAAAGAATCTGGAATGCCTCCTGTCCATCCGCAGTCATCAGGTTCGCATCCTCAAATGTAATGTCAGTTGACCCAATGTTCACATCCACCCCCATACTGCGCAGGAACTTGACGAGCATGATAGCCATACCATCGCGTGCTAACGCATCAGTGCCAGTGAATGTGCTGTAATCAGGCAAAAGGCCGGATTGTTTAGCCCAAATTGCGGCATTTGTATACCATTGCCCGGGAAGGATGTCGTCATACTGAATGCCATCAAACTGAGTCAGGTCAATTTTCTGCATGCGTGCCAGCAGGGTCACAATCGTTGCCTGGGAAATGGGCTCATCTGGGGCAAATCTGCTTTCAGAAACACCAACCATAAGCTCATTTTCAAATGCCCATTTGACATCATCATAGAACCAATCCTGCTCTGGAACGTCATCGAAAAATGTGTTGGGTGTTTCGGGAACGGGGTCGTTCGTGGTATTATTGTTCGAATTGTTGTCCCCACTTGGTTTGGTCGTATTGTTTGGCCTATTGGTACCGCTGGATCCAGGAGCAGAGCTGCCTGGGTTGCTCGGGACGCTTGGATTGGAGGGCGTTGGGTTAGTGGGCTTTGACACTCCCTCAATAACGTAGTTTTGCGCAGCACGCTTCAGAGTGCCATCCTCCTTGTCCCCTTCACGGAACTCAGCTGCAATTGTGTGTGTGTCGCCGTTTCCGTTGTCATTACTATCCAATGTTTCTCCGAAAATTGTAATGACCGTACTTCCGCTCTCTGCCAGGTAATCAACATCTTTTGTAAGTTTGCGTCCATCCAGCCACAAGTCGATGAAGTCGCCAAACTCACCGGTTGTTCTAAATACCTGATTTTTATACCCGTCCAGAACATAATGATAGTTACCAGCTTCAGTACCGATATGGTCCGTCACAGTATATCCAGAGTCAGTTGCTGTGTAGACGTTAGCATCCGTATTCTCTGCAATAACCAAGGTAAATTCCTTCTCATCGTACAAAGAGGGGTCGCTGTTGTAAGTTGCTCTTACCGTAAAGGTGAATTTGCCCGCAGCCAGCGGCACACCGTACACTTCACCGTTCGGCTTCACGCGCATTCCGCCAGGCAGAGCGCCAGCAACGAGGGAAAATTGAACCGCGTCTGAAGCGTACATGTTGTTGGTTTGAATAATGCTGGAGTAAGGCACATATTTGACGCCTTCCACGATAGAAGTGGTGGTAATCTTGGGTGTTCCAGCGGTTCCGGTTAGCTTAATTTTGATCTCCTCGTTAGAGCCCGTAGAGCCGATAATCAGTGTGCCGCTGATTACGCCGGTGCCATCCGGCACGAGACGCACCTTTGCCACATTCTTCAGTTCTCCATAGCTTACAGTGCTGCTGTTGGACTCCATCTTTTTCGCAGTCGAATCAAATGCAGCCAAGCTCGTATTGGCGGAGCCCTCACGTATAGTCCAGTACTCGTCCAGCTTTATATTCTGCGCGTTCTCAAGCTTAACATAGAGTCCGGTGAGCGCCACATCACCGATATTGGCGAAGAACACATCGTGATGATTCTCGTGAGCGTCATCCAAAAAGACCTCGCGAATGGGCATTCCTTCATCATCACAGTGGCTCGGGTCAGCGTTCGTCGCACCATTGACGAAGAGAGCGGCTCCGCTTTGCTGCGTCAGGAACGTAACCCAGTAATTCTTCAAGTGGGTCCCGTTTTCAGCCGCAGCTGAATAATGGGTTGCCTCCCCCGATTTGAATGTTACCGGGGAGCTCCCGGAGGTCTGCTTTGTGGTGCTTTCTCCATCGTGTCCGAGGTGGACTTCTACCTTATTCCCCTGGTAAAATGTGGGATAAATTGTTGTGCCATCAGCAATCGCACTTCCGCCGTCCAGCAGGAATATTGTTTGATAACCGTTATAGTAATAGCTGTCATCATCATAGGGCATCACATAGCCGCTTAGACTGGAGCCGGTAGTGGATTTTCTTGCCCCATTTATCCGGAAGTAGGTATCCGGAGACAGCGGAGCGGGTGCATCGGGGAGGTCTGTGTCCTCGACTGTTTTTACCGTTACAGTTCGTGCGGTCCCGTTTTTTAAGAAGACAGTAAAGGTAACGCCATTACTATAATCCGCCTTATATCCTCCACTCGTCTGCGCATCCGAGAAAAGCTGAGACTTGATGTCGGGGGCGTTTGTGGCTTCTGCTTCGCTGGTGTACTTTCCAACCACGGCCTTGCTGACAAAATTGATTCCGTTTACCCCTCCACTTGTATCACTGGAATCGGGATTATGAATTGAGAGATTGAAATAGTAGCTGCCATTTGCCGGATAATTGTCATACATGGTGTAGAGGTAGACCGAGTAATCGTTCGGGTCCTGACCAGAACTACGTGCAGCAGACGAACGGTAGGTGATATATGAATTTTCCGGTTCTGCATACATGCTATAGCTGCGGGAAACCGAGAGGGAAGAAACCGACATCGAAATGCCAAAATCTATGACTTCCACTACTTCCCCATTGCGTGACAGCGCAAGGGTAAATTCTGATGCGCTTTGATAGCTGCTATAGTCTGCAAGATGCGCATTTACGCCGGATGTCTGCCAGATATCCGTGATGGCTGCACTGCTCTGGGGCAGGTCATCTACAGAGCTGTATCTGCCCTCGTATACAGCGGCTGTCAGTCCGCTTCCACCGGTGAATCCACTGTCCAGGCGCATACTGACTCGTGCCGGACCGGATTCCCAAGAGCCCTCTGCGATATACAAGCCGTAATAGAATTCCCCATTCCGCGTAAAACAGGACTGAGAATTGACTTTAAGAGCATCACCAGCGGTTGTATATGCGCTGAATGCCAAAAGGTCGCTCAGAGGTGTTATCTGCGTAGTTACAATGTAACGCGTATTATTCTTGTCCAGCTGGTCAGCCGTTCCAACAATCAGCTCAAGGCGTTGCGAAGATGAAGAATTGCTTTGAGGGCTCCGGCTTCCATGCAGTCCAGCTTTGATGGGATGTAGATATAGCTTACAACGGACCCAGACCGATCCACATACAGGTAGTTTGCATCCAGGACAAAGGACGAGGGCTTCAGAAACCAGTCGTCACAATCAAGCAGAGGCTGCAGGATGTTCGTCCAGAGCTTCACATATTCCTTTGAGGGATGGCTCCCAAATCTATGGCGCAACTCACTTCTCATTCCCAGCTGATATGTACACTCGGCGTAGCCATCGACATTACGGAGCAGGAATGGGATAAGGAATTCCGGCTGGTCGGATTGGATCGTATATAGCGCTTTCTTATCGATATCCTCTTCCGGGAACCGGACCGTCAGTACCGCTCCGGAGGAAATGTCGTTTTTCATTTGGATGTCGTACATCATAGCAGGTTTGCTCCTCCCTTGTACTCTGTCAATGTGATAAACCTCCAGCCGTCCACCGTCTGGACAGGTGCGCTTCCGTTATAGAAGCTTTTGGCGGACAAGAAGATAGGATCAATCACGATTTTTCCGTACTTACTCATATATCCCCATTGACCATCCACCTCAACGGCAGCAAGGTGCTGGCCAAAGGAAAGTGCGTCGTCAAACTGGAAGTCAATTTGGATATCGCCGGCGGCATCGATAAATCCCCACTTTCCGCCCTTCTTTACCGCAGCCCAACCGTCTGCAAACGGTTTCGCGTCCTCATATGGGCCACCAACCTGTTCACCATCAGCAAATAGATAGACCTGACTGCCTTGACTGGCAAAGTATACCCCTTGGGAATATGCTCTTCCAAGCTCGTCGCGGATAATATCATCATATTGCGGCTCAACGAGCCACTCGCCGCCGCTGGTGTTAATCAGTCCCCATCTGCCATGTTGCTTCACCGGTGCGTAGCCATCTGAGTACATTCCGAATTCTTCAAATGTCTGCTGTCCGGTCGTAAAGCTTCCAGAGGAGATGACCCAGCCATTTTCCAAATGCAAGCTGGTCCGGTTAAGAGCGTAGTTCCCAAAATCGCTTGCACTGTCGTGCAGAAGGGCAACGCGATTATTGTCCCCATCTACGGCAGAAATGACATTTTCCTTTTGAACAATTGCTCTTCCGTTGAAATATGTGCTGACTTTGTCGTACTCGCATGGGATTATAAGTGAACCGGTTGCGGAGGCAATGCCCCACTTCCCATCTATTTGGACCTGAATTGCCCCGTTTACAGTGGTGGTGACATCGTAGTAATAGTCAATGCCCATGGAGTACTTATACCGGTTCTCCTCGTATAGCTCCGTCAGATGTGCATCCCCCGTCTTTCCAACCCCATTTCTTAGAACAGACAATGCATCCGCAAGCTTGGAGCGCCCAAGGTAGAATTGAGCTGCCTCCTCAAAGTACTCCGGAAGAGCATCCTCGCGGGACATCTGTGTATCCAGCAGCGATGTGTATTTTCTGGAATACCCTCGCTGGTTGAGGAGATGTTTGTAAACCTCTTTGAGTGCGTTTTCCGCTTCCAAGGTGCGGTCCGTCTTGAATTGGACGGCTTCCTCCAGCAAAGGAACGGCGAGGACATAGATGTCATCTGCAGTATAGGCCGCCGCCTGCTCTATCAGCTCCGCCTGTTTTTCGGCATCACTTTTTGCTGTAATTGCTATAACCCAGGAAACGGCCAGCAGCGCTACACAGCACACGCCTATCAAGATTCTTTTTGCTCGTTTCACAATCTTGCCCTCCTATTGAACAAATACCGTCAGAAGCATCCCGACGTAAAGGAAAGGGACCAAAGGGATGGCATCCTTTCGTCCGATTTTCTTTGCCGCAATCAGTATTATCGCGAAAACTGACGCAAGAACAGAACCGTAGAGCATTGCGGGAAGCACTCCATTAAACCCCAAGTACAGCCCGGATGCAGCCATGAGCTTAACATCTCCCCCGCCGAGTCCCTTCCGGCTGATTAGGTATACGACCAGAAACAACACCCCAGCCATAGCGAATCCAATCAGTCCGCTCAGCATCAGTGCGATGGCCTTTTCCGTCTGGAAGAACAGTTGCGGCACAATGGTCAAAATCCATACGCCAGCCATGCTCAGTACAAGCTTGTTGGGCACACGTTTGGAGCGTATGTCCGTCAATGCAGCGGCATAGCCGAAAAGAACCAACAGCTCTCTTTGGAACAGGATAAAGTCGTCGATTCCTTCTCGCTTGATGATGAAGAGCAGCAGCATTAGGGCAGGAATACCCAGATAAATTGTTTTCCTATTGACAATTTCCTTCATCCTGTGTACCCTTCACCAAGCCCATTTAGCCATGCCCGAGTCATAACCTCCTGCGTTATGTGGAGCTTTGTAAACGGGAGCGGCAGTGCACCGAACGTGTAATCGATATTGTACTCCAGTACAATTTTCACATTTTCCTCACCGGTCAGGAACCGGCTGTCATCGCTCTTTGTTGTATGCAGGTCAAGTGCATCAAAATCGTTGAATTGCAGTCCGCTAAGCCCGCCCTCTACGTGGAATGTTCTTAAGAACTGGTCGCCCGTCATGGAACCATTGGCAAGGTAGCGGCCTATCAGCGGACGTATCGCTTCGCCGAACAATGCATCTAAGCCTTCTTGCAGATTGTAGTTCAGAAAAAGCTGGAAGGCGGCTTCAGGGTCCTCCCTAACACTACTGATGGTGTCTTTCGCATCGTTGTATAGGACCTTTGTGCCCTCTACAGATTTTTTCACATCAAGGCTGTTGACGGCCGAAATAACATCATTGATGTGCGTTTTCACCTCGTTCAATGACTCCTCGGCCTGACTTGCTTTCTTGGCGTTGGTTACAAGATGGTCTGTGACCCCCATCACATTCAGCGTGTATGTATACATTGAGACGGCCTCAGCAGCCTGGGTAAGTGCGTAGTGGATTCGTGCTTGGACCGTAACAATATTGATTAAGCTCAAAATTGAGATATTCAGTAATACAAACAGAAGAAAACTTGTTATCGTTTCAACAACGATATATCCACCTTCGTTGTGTTTCATCCTAGTACCCCCTGTAGTCTGTTATAGAGATTGAAAGAGATTTGGGCGGAATCACTCCACCGACACCTTTCTGTGCAAACGGCATGGAAAGAAACATCATTCTCAGCTCAACCGTCGTAGTCAGGCTGAAATCTGTGATTGCCTTTGACATGTCAAATATTTTAGCCGACGCCATTTCCCCTTCATCTGCATTGAATCCTTCTTTATAATTTGTGACATTCAGTTCAATCAGATTTGCCGTTCTCCGAGCCAGCGTGTCTCCATCCACAAGGAGGAGGAAGAGACGCATATAGTCCGTGTATTTCATAGTTGGGACGTCTTTGTCATTATCTGTGTCAGCATCTGTCCCCACATCAAGAGCAGATTGTACAGCTGCGTTCGATATTTCTTCTGCAACCATGTTTATTAGTCCGTCTACACTGAATTTCCAGGTTTTGTTTGTCTTATGTAGATGCTGTCCGAATGCCATTCTCACTCGATTCCTGGACGACCCGGTGGTTTATCTCGTAGACGGTTTCCAAAAGTCTGAACCCGATTTGTTCTACCGTAGGAAGCTGATTCAGCCAATCAACCAGCGTCTGAATTGCCATGGATGATGCAACTGCACCGCTCTCCAAGCTGCCGACCCCATCGCATACAGCAGCAAGACAAACATCTGTTCCGGATATGCTACGCTCTTTCAGGAGAACGCTGTCCATATTTGTCTTTCGTCTGTTCTGGATACATACGCCATCGTAGTAGAACGTGCGCATTATTTCACCTACCCGTTCCGCTAGAGTCTGTTTGTTAATTTCGTACTCAGAAGCGCAAATCCTATGGGTAAATAAAAAATGGGGATTAAGGTATACTTTTTTCATCGGTAAGATTATTCTCTACTGCCCACTTGAGGAATGTCCGGTGTGTGATGCCGAGTTGGATTGCTGCTTTTCGCGCCGATATACGCCCAGCTTCCCATTCTTTACGCATGGATTCAAATTCGGCAGGCCGCTTCATCGGTCTACGCCCAAACTTCACACCTCGCGCCTTTGCGGCGGCGATTCCCTCTGCCTGACGCTGACGAATAAAATCCCGCTCTGTTTGTGCAACATACGAAAGGAGTTGGAGGACAATGTCTGCGATTAGCGTCCCGGTCAAATCTCGCCCTTGCCGGGTATCCAGTAAAGGCATATCCAATACCACGATAGCGGCCTGCTTTTCTTTTGTGATTAATCTCCACTGCTCCAAGATTTCTTCATAGTTGCGACCAAGCCGGTCGATACTCTTAATAACAAGGGTGTCGGTCGATTTTATTTTTCGCATGAGCCGCTTGTATCCTGGTCTCTCGAAATCTTTGCCTGACTGCTTGTCCTCAAACACGAGCTCGTCTGGGATACCGAATTCCCGCATAGCGATTCGTTGCCTATCCTCATTTTGCTCTCTGGACGACACGCGAATATAGCCATAAGTCTTTCTGTTCATATTGGTCCCTCCCATCATTGATAGTCTGATTGTAGAGGAAACCTTGATTGCGCTCAAATGATACAAATGATATTTGATCTGAGTCAAACATCGTACCTCACATTATATATTGTCTCAATTCACATATCAAGTGCTACTTTTCAAACAATTTAATAAAACCACCTCTTCCGGTAAAATTAGAAAGAGGTGGTTAAGTGAGTAATAATACTGATACAATTTTTGACAATTCAGAAAGATATCGGGATTTGGGGTGTGCCATAGCCTACTACAGAAAACGAAAAAAACTAACGCAGGAACAGGTTGCGGATCGTGTGGGCATCAGTAGACAGCATATGGGGGCAATTGAAGCGCCCAATATGGTTCGGGCAATCTCGCTTGAGGTTGTTTTCAATATTGCTACGGTTTTGGAGGTAGAGCCGTATATACTGTTCAAATTCAACCCGGACAAGTAGCCTCTTGGCAGCTAATTTAGGCAAAAATGGATCGAATTGCGCTTTATTTTTTGATACATTGGCAGGTTCTTTTGGATTCCTAGCGTATCTGCAAATGTATCCTCATCAATATGGTCTGCGGCATAGAACTCATATAGCAATATCCATGAAACTGCTTTTCGCTTGAGCACATCCATGAGTTCCCCTGTAAGCAAGTCTTTTCTAAATAGTAGCACTTGGGCAAGTTCGTTATTGCTGTTTACAATCTGTTCTACAACGGAATCGCCTGCTTGAATATTTCCTGTCTCAGTCAAGAGGAATAGCAACCAGATAACCTCAAGATCGTGTTCGCAAGCCAAATGATAATGAAGCATTTTATGCACAGTTGCCAAATCATTTTCGCCCAAGGAGATTTCTTCTCTATGCGCAATAAGAATGGAACATGCCTTAGACAGAGAGCGATCATTATTCGCTATTGCACCAAGGAGGTATGCTTTGAGCAATGGACAGTTTGTTGATACAGGCCGTGCATCGATTGTTTTGAGCAGGTATCGCACAGCGCCTTTTACCCCATTTCGCTCTAATGAAAAAAACGTATTGAAAAGCCCCATCCAGTCCTCTATATCCATGCCATCGTGTAACTGCCCATCCAACAATTTTTCAAAATTTTCTTCTACATAATACGGATAATTAATGATCTCCGTTTTTTCAGAATTCAGTACAAAACCATATCGCCGGAGTATCTGTTCAAAGACGGCAATCACTTTTTCTGCTTCGTCATGATATAAGTATACTTCATAGTCATCAACATAGCGGGAAAAAATGAGACCTCGTTCCCCCAACTCAATATCAATTCGCGTTAGTATCGCTTCAGCAATGATTTTTGACGAGAGGATGCCAGGGAGTAGCCCGTTTGTTCTGTTTAGATTTTGTTGCCTAATTATGGAATCTAACTTTGCATATTTCGTATAAGTCTCTGAGGCACTTCCCTTCAGCGACTTTCTGTATTCAGCCTCTGCGCCATCTGCTCCCAGGATAATGGCCGGGATCATGTGCATGTAGAAACTAGAGAAACAATTTGAAATATCCAGTTTGAGAATTTGCTTTGCCCCCGCTGACCGGATAATTTTTTCTGCAATGTTCTCAATATACTTGGTTGGGATGGGGGTACCCTCTTCTAGTTCTGGCGGTTCCCCGTATATCTGCTCATGACGTACAATGCTGTCATCTTTTCCCAAAATTGGAGAAAATGATGCCGTGCTCCGTTCCGAAAACTCAATAAGTTCTTTTAGAGTTCCGCTTGTATTCAGATATTCTTGAGCAACAAGATAAGACCCGATTTCTGGAATAAAAATAGTCCTTCTTGCTTTGATTACGCTATATCGACTCATCGTGAAACTATATGGTGCAATTGTGTCGCACTGTGCGGAGGGGAGAAACCTAAAGACTTTATCGTCCAGTTGAAAACAAGGCGGCAAATATTCAGAGAAAAATCCTGTGCTGGCGATATTCTTTCCAATTAATTCATAGTTTCTCATATGTGTCTCCCAGTAAGCTTTTTAAGGAAACGCTGATTTAATCCCCCCAAATGATAAAAGATGTGATAAAATAAG
>ERZ778511.2525-NODE-2525-length-9979-cov-3.646514_pt1 | contig 9979 bp, 9 predicted proteins | sample MGYA00510347_ERZ778511 | MGnify/ENA primary metagenome ERZ778511 (study PRJEB29527, sample SAMN07138967) | mouse gut metagenome | material: feces | host: mouse | place: China:Nanjing | collected 2016-01-25 ...
ACAAGATAAAGTTACTTGATCAAACAGAGGATTTATGGAGCACGGGCCCCTGAATCCGGACAAAAGAAAGGGAACCTGAAATGGCTGAAAAGAAATTAGTGGAATCCATCACATCCATGGATACGGATTTTGCCCAGTGGTATACAGATGTGGTGAAAAAGGCAGAACTGATTGACTATACAAGTGTAAAGGGATGTATGGTGATCAAACCTGCCGGTTATGCGATCTGGGAAAATATACAGAAAAATCTGGATGAAATGTTTAAGAAAAACGGTGTACAGAATGTATACCTGCCTCTTTTTATTCCGGAGAGCCTGCTGCAGAAAGAAAAGGATCATGTGGAAGGGTTTGCACCGGAGGTTGCCTGGGTGACCCATGGGGGAACCAATGAATTGCAGGAACGGCTGTGCGTCAGACCCACTTCCGAAACGCTGTTCTGCGATTTCTATAAAAATGACATCCATTCTTACAGAGATTTGCCCAGAGTGTATAACCAGTGGTGCTCCGTTGTCCGTTGGGAGAAGGAGACCAGACCTTTCCTGCGCTCCAGAGAATTCCTGTGGCAGGAAGGGCATACGGCCCATGCCACACTTGAACAGGCCCAGGAGCGGACGATTCAGATGCTGCATGTTTATGCAGAGTTTTGTGAGGATGTGCTGGCAATTCCGGTGATCAAGGGAGAAAAGACAGACAAGGAAAAATTCGCAGGTGCGGAATCCACCTATACGATTGAAGCGCTGATGCATGACGGCAAGGCATTGCAGTCCGGCACAAGCCATAATTTCGGGGACGGCTTTGCCAAAGCCTTCGACATTCAGTTTGCAGATAAGGACAACACATTAAAACATGTATATCAGACATCCTGGGGGATGTCCACCCGTATTATCGGTGCCATTATTATGGTGCACGGCGACGATTCAGGTCTGGTACTGCCGCCCAAAATCGCGCCGGTTCAGGTCATGATCATTCCGATTCAGCAGAAAAAAGAAGGGGTTCTGGACAAAGCATATGCGCTCAGAGATATGCTGGAAGGCAGCTTCCATGTAAAGGTGGACGATTCCGATAAGAGTCCCGGCTGGAAATTTTCCGAACAGGAGATGCGTGGAATCCCCGTCCGTGTGGAAGTGGGTCCCAGAGATATGGAAGCCGGAAAGTGCGTCATCTGCCGGAGAGATACGAGAGAAAAAATCGAGTGTACATTTGAAGAGCTGGAAACCAGACTCAGGGAAACCCTGGATACCATGCAGCGTGAAATGTTGGAACGGGCACGGGAACACAGAGACGCCCACACGTATACGGCGGCTGATATGGAAACGTTTGAGCGGATTTTCAATGAAAAAGCAGGTTTTGTGAAAGCCATGTGGTGCGGCGGGCAGGAATGCGAGGATGTCATCAAGGAAAAACTCAGCGTGACAAGCCGCTGCATGCCGTTTGAGCAGGAGCAGATTGCCGATACATGCGTATGCTGCGGCAAACCTGCCAAAAAGATGGTATATTGGGGAAGGGCATATTAAACACACTCAGGAGGTAAAAAGATGAAGGTATTGGTAATTAACTGCGGCAGTTCTTCGCTCAAGTATCAGCTCATTGACAGCGATACACAGGAAGTCCTGGCCAAAGGACTGTGTGAACGTATTGGAATCGAAGGCAGCGCCATTGTGCATCAACCCGGCAGCGCACCCAAGGTAAAGACAGAAGCGGATATGCCGGATCATACGGCGGCGGTACGTCTTGTCCTGGAAAAACTGACAGATGCGTCAGTCGGGGTGATCGGAAGCCTGGATGAAATTGATGCCGTGGGACATCGTATTGTACATGGGGGCGAAAAATTTGCAGGCAGCGTGGTGATTACGGATGAAGTGATCAAAGAAATTGAAAAATGCAGTGATCTTGCGCCGCTGCATAATCCGGCTAATTTAATCGGTATTCACTCCTGCCGGGAAATTATGCCGGGCGTGCCCATGGTAGGCGTATTTGATACTGCGTTCCATCAGACCATGCCAAAGAAAGCATACCTGTATGGCCTGCCTCATGAATATTATGAACAGTATCAGGTGCGCAGGTATGGATTCCATGGCACAAGCCATGATTTTGTTTCGGAAAGAGCCGCACAGATATTGGGAAAAAGCCGCGATGATTTAAAGATCATTGTATGTCATCTGGGCAACGGTGCTTCCATATCCGCTGTGGATCACGGGAAAAGCGTGGATACTTCCATGGGAATGACTCCGCTGGAGGGACTGATTATGGGAACACGTTCCGGCGACCTGGATCCGGCAGTGATTCCCTTCCTGGCAGCCAGACTGGGAATTTCTGCGGAAGAAGTTGTGGACATCTGCAATAAAAAATCAGGCGTACTGGGTCTGTCCGGTCTGTCCAGTGATTTCCGTGATCTGGCCGAGGCAGCGGCAGCAGGCAATGAAATGGCCGAGACAGCGCTGGAAACCTATGCATACCGCGTAGGCAAATATATCGGTGCCTATACGGCAGCCATGAACGGTGTGGATGTCATTGTATTTACTGCAGGCGCCGGAGAGAACAATGCGGAGGTCCGGAAACTGATCGGACAATACATCGGTTATCTGGGAACAAACATAGACGAAGAGAAGAACCGGACAAGGGGCGAGGAAATCGTTCTGTCGGATGCAGGGGCAAAGGTTGTGACAATGGTAGTGCCCACCAATGAAGAACTGGCCATTGCCAAAGAGACAGTGCGGCTGGTGCGCGGATAGAACGGGAACAACAGAAAGCGCTTTGGCACTTTTCTGTTATCATGCATCCTATGCAGCAGGCAGAGCGGGGGCTGCCTGCTGCAATGAAAAAACTTTGCAGTTTCCGCACGGGAGAATCCCTGTGCGGACAGACACCTTTCAGGATACTTCAAACATATCTTCAATCCAGTTATAGCGTGGATTTCGTTCACCTGTCTCACAGAAATAATATACAATCTCTTTGAGAATCTCCTGGTCATAACACATCATTCGTTCCTCCGGGCAACAGTTAATCATCAAATCAACCACTTCGCGGTTACCGCTTCCATTGTCATAGTAAAAGATACTGTCATTATATGTATCAATCCAACCAATAAAAGCAGCTCCTTCCGGAGAAAACTCTATTTCCATGGCGTTGTCGCCTACATCAAAGCAGACATGATCCTGCTGTAACAATTCATCAATTTCATGTTTGTCCATACCTATAATCCTCCTGATTTCGATTATGATTTCCTGACTTTTAAAAGAAACGATATTGTGTAGAACAGTATAGCATGAAATATGCAGGAAGTGGCAGGATGATTGAAAGATTGTTGTCATAGTCTGTCATATGGGTCTTGCTTTTTGTCACAGAATGCTTTACTATAATTAATACAAAGTATCAATAGTGAGGAAGGATCATGACTGACAGACGGAATACAAACCAGAGACGGACGGTATTGGAGACCGTGCACAATATGCGAAGCCACCCAACAGCAGATGAAGTATATGAACAGGCGAGAGAGGACAATCCGTCTATCGGCAGAGCCACTGTGTACAGAAATCTGAATACATTGTCAGAACTGGGGAAACTCCGTCATATTCCTATGCCGGATGGAGCGGATTGCTATGATCATCGACTGGACGGGCATTATCATATCCGATGTGTACACTGTCGCAGAGTCTTTGACGCCCGGCTTCCTTTTATGGAGGAATTGACAGCGCTGGCCCAGGCGCAGGAAGAAGGTTTCGCTCTCACAGGACATTTTCTGAGCTTTGAAGGGATTTGTCTTGCATGCCAGGCTGCGGAGGGCATGCATACTGAATCCAAAACTGAATGTAAAACAGTTGCAAGAGATTTGGGGACATTCACAGTAACCTGAACACAAGAAAAGGAGAAAACAACATGGCAGATTTAAAAGGAACCAAAACAGAAGCGAATTTAAAAGCAGCACTGGCAGGAGAGTCCGAGGCAAGAAACAAATATACCTGGTTTGCCTCCAGAGCGAGAAAGGACGGCTATGTGCAGATTGCCAACATATTTGAAGAGACGGCTGCCAACGAGAAAGAACACGCTAAAATGTGGTATAAACTGCTGAACGGCGGTATCGGTACGACAGTGGAGAATTTAAAGGAAGCTGCCGGCGGGGAAAATTTTGAATGGACGGATATGTATGCGAATTTTGCAAAGGAAGCCAGAGAAGAAGGCTTTGAAGAGATTGCCGCATTGTTTGAAGGGGTAGCGGCCATTGAAAAAGAGCATGAGGAGAGATATCGCAAACTTCTCGCCAATATTGAAGGTGATCTGGTATTTTCCAGGGAAGGAGACGTAATCTGGCAGTGTGCTAATTGCGGCCATATCTGCGTCGGGAAAAAAGCGCCGGAAGTCTGCCCGGTATGTGCGCATCCGCAGGCTTACTTCCAGGTGAAAGCAGAAAACTATTGACGAAACATATGCGGGAGGAAACAATGGCAAACTATAAATGTAGTGTATGTGGTTATGTATATGACGAAGAAAAAGAAGGCAGGCCGTTTTCAGAACTGGAGGCCTGCCCGGTGTGCAAACAGCCTGCGTCGGCTTTTCAGAAACAGACAGAAACCAACGGAACTGTCAGCGATTACCGCTACATGAAAGAAATTCAGGAAATGGCCGCCACAGGAAAACCCATTATTGAGGCCATGGGTACGAAAATGCCCATGCCTGGCTGGGATGACATACTGATCCTGGGGGCACAGTTAAATCCGCCGCCGCTTGACGAACATGCACCGGTGGATATTAGCACAGTCATCGGCAAACATGCGGAAAAGCCTATGATACTGGACGGCCCGGTTTATATTTCCCATATGTCCTTTGGCGCGCTTTCCAGAGAAGTCAAAATTGCCCTGGCCAAAGGCAGCGCAGCGGCAGGTACGGCTATGTGCAGTGGCGAAGGCGGCATTCTGCCGGAAGAAAAAGCCGCTGCCGGAAAATACATTTTTGAATATGTACCCAATCTGTACAGCGTGACACCGGAAAATTTAAAGAGCGCCGATGCCATCGAAATTAAAATCGGACAGGGAACCAAACCCGGAATGGGAGGCCATCTGCCCGGAGAAAAAGTAACACCGGAAATTGCAAAAATCAGAAGCAAACCGGAAGGCAAAGACATCATCAGCCCGTCCAGATTCCCGGACATCCATTCCGAGGAAGATCTGAAAGAACTGGTAGAACAACTTCGCTTTGCATCCGGCGGCAGACCCATCGGTATCAAGATTGCTGCAGGCAGGATTGAAAAAGATCTGGAATACTGTGTCTTTGCAGGGGCGGACTTTGTCACCGTTGACGGAAGAGGCGGTGCCACAGGCGCCAGTCCCCGGCTGGTCAGAGATGCCACCAGCGTACCCACCATATATGCCCTCCACCGCGCCAGAAAGTATCTGGACAGCGTAGGCAGTGATATGGAGCTGGTGATTACCGGCGGATTACGCGTATCCTCCGACTTTGCAAAAGCTCTGGCGATGGGAGCAGACGCAGTGGCCATAGCAAGTGCGGCCATGGTAGCAGCCGCATGCCGCCAATACCGCATCTGTGGCAGCGGAAACTGCCCTGTAGGCGTAGCCACCCAGAACCCGGAGCTGCGCAAAGAACTGAACGTGGAGGCGGCAGCCCACAGAGTAGCCAACTTCTTAACATGCTCTTTCGAAGAATTAAAAACATTTGCCAGAATTACAGGCCACGAAAACCTGCATGATATAAACATAGAAGATTTGGCGACCATAAACCGGGAAATTTCAGAGTATACAGATATTTTACATGCCTGAGCATGCCGCAGTACCAGGGGCGTCCGGCTGGCTGCAGTGAGAGCATATAACAATTAGGAGGGGAGGCGAAAACAACAATGAAACGGAATGTGACAGTTTGGCTTATTTTGTCTGCGATCATTATGCCGTTATTGCCATGGCTGGCCGTCACCTTTATAAAAGCCCATGGCGGCATGGCGGCCTGCCTTGCATTATTGTTTGGCATCAATCCGATCTATTCTGTTGTAGTCGGTGTTTTCGCGGGGAAAAACAGCAATCAGCTATGGCATCTGCCAATTATCTCAGCCCTGCTGTTTTTACTGGGAACATGGCTTTTTCTCCAACCCTCCCCATGGCCAGCCAATAGCCAGCCGTCAAAGGTGGTTTCTATGGGGCAGGCAGGCTTTGGAGGACGTTTTTAGTTGAGATGAAATCCACTTTTTACGGAAACTTAGGCGCGACGGCTTTCCGGAGCGTCTTAGTTGCAGTTAAATGTTAGTTCATCTCAACGTTGTCCGGGCCTGCCCGCCCCATAGAAACCACCTTTGGCGGCGTCCCGCTGTCCCTCCGTCCCCCCATCCCCAATCCCCAATCTCATCCTCTGTTGCCAAAACCCCCATTCTGTTATAAGATAAATGAAAAAAGGAGAAGCCATGAAAATCCATCTGCCAGATAAAGTAATCCACATCATACAAATACTACAAAATGCCGGGCACGAAGCCTATGCGGTAGGCGGATGTGTGCGAGACTCCATTCTGGGGCGTATTCCGGACGACTGGGATATCACCACATCGGCGCGTCCGGCGGAGGTGAAGGCGCTGTTTGGGCGTACGATTGACACCGGTATTCAGCATGGGACTGTGACCGTGATGCTGGGTAAAGAGGGATTTGAAGTGACTACCTACCGGATCGACGGAATCTATGAGGACGGCCGCCATCCCAGAGAAGTGACCTTCACCGGGGAGTTGCGGGAAGACTTGCGGCGCAGGGATTTTACGGTGAATGCCATGGCTTATAATGAGACAGACGGCCTGGTGGATGCGTTCGACGGTCTGGGAGATCTGAAGCGGAAAACCATCCGCTGTGTGGGAGATGCCAGGGAACGGTTCGCGGAGGACGCGCTCAGGATGATGCGGGCAGTGCGCTTTTCGGCGCAGCTGGGGTTTTCCATAGAGGAGGACACACAGGCCGCCATCCGGCAGATGGCATCCAATTTATGCCAGGTCAGTGCGGAACGGATTCAGACAGAACTGATGAAACTGGTAACATCCCCCCACCCTGAGTATTTGCGGCTGGCCTGGGAGAATGGTATTACGGCACAGATCCTGCCGGAGTTTGACCGGGCGATGGAAATGCCGCAGAATCATCCCCACCATGTGTACTCGGTGGGAGAGCATACCCTTCATGGTATGATGGCGGTTGCGCCTGAGAAATCGCTGCGCCTTGCCATGCTGTTCCATGACCTGGGCAAGCCTCTCTGCCACAGTGTGGATGAAACGGGGCTGGATCACTTCTATGGGCATGGGGAACTGAGCGGGGAGATTGCGGAAACAGTGCTTTCCCGGCTTAAATTTGACAATGCCACAAAGGAGCAGGTGACGAAACTGGTATTGTATCATGATTATCCCATGGGGGAAACCTATAAAAGTGTGAGACGGGCGGCGTCCCGTATCGGCCCGGAACTGTTTCCGCTGCTTTTTTCCATAAAAGAGGCAGATTTGGCGGCTCAAAGCAATTATATGCGCGAAGAGAAGAGACGCAGCCTGGAGCAGGCAAAGGCGCTGTATGCTGATATTGTTAACCAACAGCAGTGCCTGACACTGAAAGATCTGGCAGTGGGTGGCAGGGATCTGATCGCGGCGGGAATGCAGCCTGGAAAAGCCATGGGCGAGACATTGGATCGGCTTTTGGAGCTGGTACTGGAAAATCCGGAGTGCAATACAAAAGAATATCTGCTGACACAGATTTAGCGCATTTTTCCGTTTACTGCCTCATAAGATAGGTAATGACCAATCTTAGGGGGTATATACGTGAATGACAGAGCAGTCAGCGTGCTTTCGGAATATGATTTTGAAGTAATCCGGACCTGGAAGGGAAGGGGTTCCATCCTGTTTGAAACGCCGGAAGGATTTCGGATTTTAAAAGAATATACCGGGTTTACAGATAAACTCATTTTACAGAATGCATTGCTTAACCATATAAGGGAAGAGAGCGACCTTATGGTGGAAGAAATCCTTTCTAATAAGGAAGGCATGCTGTGGACGAAGGACCAGAACCAGAATGTTTATATTGTAAAAACATATTTTTCAGGGAGAGAGTGCAGCATCCGGGACGGGGAAGAATGCCGCCGGGCGGTGCGTTTGCTGGCCAGACTGCATAAGGCGATGGTGATGCCGGAAAACTCCGCATGGGATGTGCCGGTGCAGCGGATGGATAAAGAGTATGATAAGCATAACCGGGAACTGAAAAAAGTCCGCAGATTTCTGAGAAATAAAAGCCAGAAAACAGATTTTGAAATTTATTTGCTGCGTCATTATGACAGCTTTATGGAGAAGGCATTTGAGATTGCAGAACAATGGAAAAACTGCCGGAAACCGGATACGAGTGAACAGCCTGCCGGCAAAAGGGTATTTTGCCATGGGGATTACCAGTATCACAATCTGTTGCTGGGTGAAAACGACATGTATGTCATAAACTTTGAAAAATTTGTCTGTGACAGTCAGGTCAGAGATCTGTATCTGTTTCTGCGGAAGCTGTTGGAAAAAAACAACTGGTCTGCCTCGGTAGGGTCAGGGCTTCTGGAAGCCTATCAGAGAGAACGGCCTCTGGCGCAGGAAGAATTGTGTCAACTGTATTATCGTTTGGCATATCCGGAGAAGTTCTGGAAAATCGTGAATTTTTATTATAATGCCGGTAAGGCATGGATTCCAGGCAGAAATATGGAAAAGTTTGATAAACTGTTAAAGCAGGAAAAGGATAAGGAGCAGTTCCTGCGGACAATACTGCCCGGTTAGGCGGGCGTTTATGAAAGGTACAAAAGGAAATGGGAAAACAGGGGAACAGGGTGATTTTTCTGCTTTGTCTGCTTTGTCTGTTTTTGACGGGCTGTGAATATGACAAAGGTGTCAGTACGGGCGGCGGGGAAAGCGCGGCGGCAGCCGGTGAAGAAACAGAAAGCAGCATGGATACCGGATTCCGGATTATGGAGCCGGGGGAATATGATTCCAAAGATACGGCTGTAGTGGTCCGGGTCATGGAGGATGAGAAGAAAATCACATTTCTAAACCGGATTGTGAATAAAAATTATACATTGCATTATGACGGCGCTACGGTCATTACGGATAAATACGGGGAAGCGATGTCGGCGGCACAGCTTGCGCCGGGTGATATTGTAGATGTGAATTTCCAGCATATACCGAAAAAGTGCGTTTCCATTTCCATGTCCCCCCAGGCCTGGAGTGTGGATGTGACATCTGGTTTTGACATGAACCAGGTAAGGGGGCAGATTTCTTTTAACGGGGAACTGTATACACTGGCGCAGCGGATGGTGCTGCTTTCCCAGGGCGAGGAAATCGAACTGACGGATCTGAATGAGCGGGATGTGCTGGCGGTACAGGGAATTGATAATACGGTTTACAGTATTCTGGTAGAGAAAGGCCATGGTTATCTGCGCCTGACCGGGACAGAGTATTTTGTGGACGGCTTTATTGAGGTAGGCCAGGAAATGGTGCAGCGGATTACGGAGGATATGCTGCTGACAGTGCCGGAAGGGGAGTATGCTGTTGTCGTTCGGAACGGCAGACACGGCGGCAACAAAAAGGCTGTTATTTTCAGGGATGAGGAAACCGTGCTGGATGTATCGGATCTAAAAGGCGAAGAGATCAAGACCGGGAATGTATTCTTTACTCTGACACCGGCGGATGCCAATGTATATATAGACGGGGAAAAGATAGATACCTCTACTTTTGTGACGCTGGAATATGGTATCCATCAGATGATCGTCAAGGCGCCGGGGTATGAAACCATCAGCCAGTATCTGAAAGTGGGACAGGAAAATGCCAATCTGAATGTGGAGATGGAGCCGGAAAAAGACGCACAGGATGATGATGACGCCGCAGATACGGACAATGGCGGGATCGGCCTGCCAGACATCAATGGCATCTCTGACGGAACCGGGGACGAAGAGAGACGAACACAGATCGGTGAGGCCGCTTCAGAAACAGTCGATG
>ERZ778511.2527-NODE-2527-length-9975-cov-3.169657_pt1 | contig 9975 bp, 10 predicted proteins | sample MGYA00510347_ERZ778511 | MGnify/ENA primary metagenome ERZ778511 (study PRJEB29527, sample SAMN07138967) | mouse gut metagenome | material: feces | host: mouse | place: China:Nanjing | collected 2016-01-25 ...
CTTTGAGGAGTTTTTTTTTTTTTTTACACTGAAACAGGTGAATCAGACAGCCAAGCCACTGACGGTGCTGGATACCAATGGATACTTTGAACCCATGATGGCCATGCTGGAAAATGCAGTGGAGCAGAAGTTCATTGACAGCTATGTCTTTGATCTGTTCCGGGTTTTCGTCACCCCTGCAGAAGTGGTTGACTGGCTGGAACACTGTGAACTGACTGAGGAAACAGCAGGAGGGTTTCTGCATGGCCACGAAAGCTGACAGGGATGAGCGTCGGCTGGACCTGCGGATTCCTGATGAAGAACGCAGCCTGGAGGGAAGACGGACGACGGATCTAGTCTTTCAGATCAATCAGACCAATCCCAATGATCCCCGGTGTCAGGAACTGATTCAGGAGCTGTATCACCCTGGTGAAGGCACAAGGATCGTCCCGCCGGTGTTCGTGAATCTGGCGGAAAATGTGACCATTGGCAAACGGGTCTCCATTCAGCCCTATTCCAAGATGATGAGCGCCGGAAGAATTGTCATTGAGGATGATGTTCTGATCGCCATGAACTGTTCCCTGATCACCAACAACCACGATTTTTACCAGCGCCGGATTCTGACCATTCAGGACATTCACATCTGTCAGGGAGCCTGGCTGGGAGCAGGCGTGACTGTATTGCCGGGGGTCACCATTGGGCGGCAGGCCGTGATTGGCGCGGGCAGTGTGGTCACCCGGGATATCCCGGATTATGCCGTTGCGGTGGGTTCACCGGCGAAAGTGGTGAAGTATCTGGATCCAACAGGATTCGAAGAGTAGCGGGCAGGGAAATGGGAACGCCTTTGGGCCGGAACTATAATGAGGATAAACAAAGGAGGCATTCCCATGGCCGAAGAATTCAAAAAAATGGAATGGGACATCCTGGAGCATGCAGAAGAGCATGACGTGGATGTGGTAGCCCGCAAGCAGAAAGACATTGCGAAGCACGAAGAGGAACTGAAGAAGGACACTTCGAAGTTCATGAAGGATATCCGGGAAAAGGAAATCCAGCACGATGAAAACGTCATCGAACGCAAGCAGGAACACATTGGCAAGGACGAACGGGAAATCACCGCTGACAACAAGGTGATTGAGGAAGCCGAAGCCAAAGCAAAGAAGTAAGACAGCACAAAAGCCGGATATCAAAGGGTTTCAGCAAACAAATCCCAGGGTACCCGGCTTTTTCGTCATTCCATCTCTTCCGGCAGATCAATCTCACTCAGGTGATAATAAAGCTCCTCCACCTGTGCGGGATTTGTCACATCCGGACTCAGCAGCCACCCCGCACCCAGTCCCAGAATAAGAACAGCCAGGATGGAGACCGCAAGCCGCATCCGGACATGATGTTTCAGATCATGGATCCAGACAGGTGGCAGAAACAGCTGGTTCAGCTGCAGACAAAGAGTCGTGAGCTTCCGGTTCTGCTGCCGCCACAGCTGAATCAGGACCAGAACCACCGCCAGGGCAGCCGCAGCAGCAAGGCCATGAAGAAGCAGATACTGAAACCGCAGATTCTGGAGAATGGCCGTTTTTTCCGGAAAACGGTTGATCAGGGTCAGATCCAGACGACTGGCCAGTTCGGAAATGTGCTTCTCCGTAAGTCTGCCCGCAGCCGGATCCGTCCATACATGAACGCTGAAAGCCGCATCCGGCAGGAAAGACTCATCCACAAACAGCGTGTAGGGACTGACATCACAGGGAAGTCTATCCCAGAGATTCAAGCCTGAGTAAGTTTCAGAAGGAGAATCCCGCTGAATACCGGCTATGGTCAGCTGTCGTTCCTGATGATCCGAGTCGCTGAGAGTGATTGTCGTTCCCGGCTGGATGGAGGTTTCTTCCCAGACTGTCCTGTCCGGCAGCAGATCCACAGTTCTGATTTCACCACTGACGGGCTCCTTGTTATAGAAACTCTGGAACGGGGGCAGGGAAATGATGGCAGTCTTTCCCGAATCAAAATCCTCCTGTGAAACTCTGGCTGCATCAAGCACCCGTGTTTTCATCGATCCATCTCGTAGAACAACAATATCCGGATACAGAGTGCTTTGATTATTCTGATTGGTAATCACGCAGGGAACCCAGCCATCCTGTGCCAGGATGTCCCAGATGCAGGAATTCTCCTGGTCATCCCAACTCATTTGCCAGCCATGTTCCCAGATGGCTGGCAAGATCTTCTGTACACCAGGTATTGATGAGATGGAATCCAGTTGCTGGTTATCCAGCATTTTCTGATGACGGATTATCTCTATTCTGGCAGTTTCCAGCGTAAAATCCGGCACTGCCTGGATATCCGTATACTGCTGCTGTTCCTGGCGGGCTGTGTGCAGACACAGAATACAGCTCAACATGCACAGACCAAGAGCCAGAATCTGAATCCGGCGCTGCCGCTGACCAATCTGGTTCAACCGTGTGCTCAGCTGTGAAACTGTCATGGTAAATCCGGTCTTGCTGTAAGCTGCAGGCAGCAGAGAATCCCTGCCGCCATGGAGGTTGATTCCCGCTGGAATGGAAGCCAGCTGGTGTTGACACAGCCTGAGAACAACCACAGGGGACAGCAGTACAACCACCAGCCACAAAGCTGACCAGCCGGATACAAACAGACATCCCAGACAGAGCAGCAGCGAAGGAATCTGCGCCAGATACAGTGTGTTTCTCAGAATTCGCTTCAACTGGGTCAGACTGTATCCCCGGATTTTCAGAATGCTCAGATCCTGCGCCCGCTGACGGATCAGCATGGCAAGCCAGATCCAGGGCAGCAGGAAGGCTGTGGTCCAGGCGAGAGCCACCAGAGTCCAGGAAAAGGTGGAAGCCGGTGCCGGACTCTGTTCCAGACGCTCGTTCATGGTCATCTTCAGGGAAGCACCTTTTTCCGGCAGGGAGTTCTCCCACCCTTCTTCTGCGCTGATCAGCAGGCAGGTCTTTTCCACAGGTACATCCGGCAGAATTGTGAACAAGCCAGGCATGTAGTTGCCCCAGGTCCAGCCGCTTCGGTAGGGATCGATGATTCCCACAATGGTGACGTATTGGATTTCATCCTCAGACAGTTCCAGTTTCAGCTCCTGTCCCAGGGTGTAGCTGCGCTTCAGCTCATCCAGCACAGAAGATTCCACCAGAGCTTCGCCGGCTTTTTCCGGATAGCGGCCATCTTTCAGTCTGAAACCCGCCTGCTGAAAGAAAGCGGAGTCGGCTTCGCCGCAGCGGATCATGACATGGCTGCATTCAACATCAAAGGTCTCAACGGTTCCCACTGACTCGATCATCGGGTCTTTTTGTATATCCTGGATATCGTTTTCCGATACAGCCACTGCCATGGCATCCCAGCCACCATACCAGCTTTCAGATGCAATCTGTTCCTGGATTAAAGCAGTCTGCTGCAGATACAAACCGGCTTCGTATAGAAGGCAGGAAAACAGGCACAGTCCTGCCAGAGCCAGAATCTGACCGGTTTTAATCCAAAGTGCCCGGTGCTTCATATGGCCTCGGCCTGCCGTCTGTCAGTTCGATGATCCGGTCCGCCTGTTTGGCCAGATCCAGGTCGTGAGTTACCATCACCACGGTCATCCCCAGCTGGCTCTGACACATTTTCAAAAGGCGCATGACGTCCATTCCGGACTGCCGGTCCAGATTGCCTGTGGGTTCATCCGCCAGAATGACATCCGGCTTGCGGATCATAGCCACAGCGATTGCTACCCTCTGCTGCTGCCCTCCGGAAAGCTCGTGGGGGTACTTGTCCAGCCAGGGTTCGATTCCCATCCGGCTGATGACTTCCTGCTGCCAGGCTTGGTCTCCGGCTGAGCTGTGAGAATCCAGCACCAGTGCCAGGTTCTCCCGGATGGTGCATACAGAGACCAGAGCGAAAAACTGAAACACGAAGCCGATGTGATCAGCCCGGAAGAGTGCTGCCTCTTCCTCAGACAATCCAGAAATATCTATATCTGCCACCCGAACGGTACCGGAATCAGGCTGTTCCAGCCCGGCAATCATTTTCAGCAGTGTGGACTTGCCGGAACCGCTCTTGCCAATGATGGCTGTAAACGTCCCTTCTTCAATTGCCAGGGAACAGTGATCCAGGGCAGTGGTCAGACCATAGGTTTTTGTCAGGTCATTGACTCGAATCTGCATGATTATCCCTCCTGCATCCATTCTGAACAACCGCCGTCACGCAGGCGTTACAGACAGCCGGCTTCCAGCTGACTGATGGGAAGAGTCAAGGACATGGCGACTTGTCCATCCTGACAGGTACCTGTCAGAGTCCCGAAGTGAAGTTCAGCCAGTTCCCGGGCCATGGCCAGACCAATCCCATAATGACCTGGAGTCCGGGAGACATAGCGGGTGAAGGCTGCTTCCAACTCCTCCGGGTTCACGGAACCTGGATTGGACACTATGATCTGTACACTGGTTTCATCTCCCTGAACAGTCACTGATACCACTGGCGATTGTGGACCGGCAGCCAACGCATTGTCCAGCAGAGCCAGCAACAGCTCCCGCAGGAAGAACCGGTCTCCATGGAGACGTACAGGCTGAACGTCTACGTGAATCCGGGAAGCCTGGGGATGGTCGGTTACTGTCTCCAGCACCAGCGTGTCCAGCGACAGGGAAGAGAAGGTCATTCTCTTGTCCATGGCCTGTTGTCCGGCTGTTTCCAGCATATGATTCAGCAGTTCGTTCATCCGGCCGATGGCAGCCAGACTGGTGGTATCTTCCTGCAGTTCCGCCTGCAGCTGCAGGGTGCAGACGCCGGATTTGAGCTGATGGCAGAGGTTTTCATATCGGTACTGCTGCCGGTGAAGCTGCAGCTGCAAAGCAGACATGGACCGGTCTGCCTGAGATAAGGCTTCCGTTTGACTGAGGATGGTCTGTTCCAGCTTCTGCTGGTACAGCTGAGTTTTTCGGAACAATACAATGTTCAGTGGCAGACAGGCCAGAAAAAGGAGAAGGCTGACCAGCACAAGAGGAGACAGGAATGACTCTTTCAGGATCCAGAGCCTTTCGTAACCCGAGGGATCCGGAAAGATTGAAGCATTGCGGATACAGGCATGGCCTGAAGACAGCAGAGCCAGCAGGAAAAAGAGCAGCTGAAACAGAGAGAGAATGACAGCACAGACGGCTGTGTGAAGACGATGTTTCATGGGCAAGAACCTCAAAGACCGGAATCATACACGGAAAAATGAAAGAGCCTGTTGGCTGCGGCGGGTTTGAAAGTATCCACTTGTAAATTACATACAGTACTTCGATAATGAAGAAAAGAAAATAAAAGACGATACACCATAAAAAATCTACAGAATACTTAAATCAGATTAGAGACAGGACGGTGAGTATATGAAATCATTCCGCCACTATGGCAAATATGTTGCAGCTATTCTGATCCCACCCTGCATTTTCATCATCAGTCTGTTGTTCAGCTGGCTGTTTCCCGGAAATCATCGGTTTGGAGATTCAATCAGCAACCCTGTAGCGTTCTCTGTAACAACCATCTGTCTGATCCTGCTGTCGGTATGGATTCTGTGGAAATTGAATTGCAACAGCCAATGCCTGATTACGTTGTGCATGGCCTCTGTCGTCTGGCTGATTTGGATGATTGCACATCCAGCAGTACTGATGGCTTTGTACGGACCGGAAAGGATGAATTATACCGATCTGTTCAACTGCGTTCTGCTGCAGCTGAGCGCCTGGCTGTCTCTGCTGCAGTATCGGAAATTATCCGGAAACACAAAGCAAGCCTCTTCAGTTCAGCGGCTTCAGTGAGTAACCCGTTTGTGCTGAACCGGTGATCTGCAGGGAAAAAGGGACCAGTTTCTGCCGCAGCTCGCTGATTCGGCTGCTCAGTGTGCGCAAAGAGGCTTCCCGGGATGTCAGGGAATAGATGCGTCTGATCAGATCATGACAGCTGCATACAGGCGAGGAAAAGAGTCCGCTTAAAATCGCGCTTTCCGTCGCTGTCAGACTGCTGATGGTATGACCCGAATCCGACAGCGTTCCTTTTTCCGGACAAAGCAGGCAGCCAAATCTTCGAATGGTACTGTTTCGAAACAGAATTCTGTCAGTCTTGGCCCGCAGGATGTCCAGTGAAAACGGTTTGATCAGATAGTCATCTGCCTCGCTGCCGTATCCCTGGAGAACATCCTCTGTTGTGTGACGGGAGGAGATGATGATGACCGGCACATCGGAAAACTCCCGCAAAGCCCGCAGAAATTCAAGACCGGAGCCATCCGGCAGGTTCAGATCCAGCAGAATCAGATCCCAGTGCTTTTCCATCTGATCGAATCCGGATGCCAGGGAAGAGCTGACGGTGCAGGACAGCGGTGCCATTGCCTGACAGATGGTTGCAGACAACGGAGCATCATCTTCAATAATCAAAATCCGCATTTAGTTTCTCCTTGGTTGCAGAAACCATATCATGTCAGAAATCTCGTGACAATCGTGTGAAGGATGAATTATATCCTGTAATCATCCAAATCAATGCGGTTTGACAATATACAAAAGAAAGAAGGGACTTCCGTGAAGTATTGCAGACGCTGTATGACCTTGCTATTGGCTTTTATTTTCATAAGCACATCCGGGTGCAGTGCAAGACCGGACTGTCAGATCCGTATGGCTGATTCCACAGAAACAGGCTGGGAATGGGAACTGACTGTTCCAGATGCCGACGAAGCAAAGCTCTGCTTGTCAATATCCAGCTTTGATAACGTCAGAGCAAATCCATATGACTTTATTCTCGAGCAGACACTGCACAGCAAAGGATCCCGGATGCAGATTCAGGTCACTGATGACGACACCTGCCCGGTTCACTTCTCCGGTGATGACTGGAAAGCAGAAGCAGTCCTGCTTTGGACTCCGGATCCCGGATGGCAGTATGTGACGCCGCTGGAGCAGGCGGAGCTGGTTCTCCGGGAGCCGGTACCACTGCTGGAATTCCACCATCACGACCCGGAAGAGACCGATCATTCACAGTGCCAGATCATGAATGTGCAGTTCATTGCGCCACGGGATTTCATCAAATGAGAGGATGAGATTCATCCGTTCTGTTCTGTGCGAAACATGCTTCCATAACCAAAAACACCGGTCAGATCTCAACGGAACCTGACCGGTGTTCATTTGTGGTTCAGACTTTCAGTTCTTCCACCTGGTCAAGCCACAGTCTGGCACAGGCATCACTGGGCATCCGCCAGTCGCCTCTGGGGGACAGACAGATGGAACCCACCTTCGGCCCGTCCGGCAGACAGCTGCGCTTGAACTGCTGGGTGAAAAACCGGCGGTAGAAGGTACGCAGGGACTCTTTGATTTTCTCAGGTTTCACCTGGGGGAAAGCCAGCTTCGCCAGCTCGTAAATCTTCTCCGGACTTTCATGATGCCGCAGCATGTGATAGAGGAAGAAATCATGCAGGTCATAGCTGCCCAGCACCTCTTCGGTTTTCTGGGCAATGTTGCCATCCTTGTCCGGGGGCAACAGCTCCGGAGAAACTGGTGTATCACAAATATCCAGCAGCACCCGTTCCAGATCTGTATTGCCTGCTTCCTTCGCCGCCAGGGCTTCACTCTCCACCAGATAGCGCACCAGCGTTTTGGGAACACTGGCGTTCACCGCATACATGCTCATATGATCGCCGTTGTAGGTGCACCAGCCCAGTGCCAACTCCGACAGATCCCCGGTGCCAATGACGATCCCATTGACCTTGTTGGCCAGATCCATCAGGATCTGCGTCCGCTCCCGGGCCTGACCATTTTCATACGTGATGTCATGGTCTGATTCATCCTGACCGATATCTGCAAAATGCTGGCGGACGCTGGCAGCAATGGGCACTTCCAGTCTCGTCACCCCCAGCAGCTCCATCAGCTCATCCGCATTGGACTTGGTGCGCTTCGTGGTGCCGAAACCGGGCATCGTCACAGCTGTGATGCCACTCATCGGCAGATCCAGCATATGGAACGCCCGGACAGTCACCAGCAACGCCAGTGTGCTGTCCAGTCCGCCGGAAATGCCAATCACTGCATGCCGGCAGCTGATTTTCTTCAGCCGGGTTGCCAGCCCCTGTGCCTGGATGCCCAGAATCGTCTCACACCGCTCCAGCCGCCGGTGCAGATCTGCCGGTACAAAGGGATACGCTTCCACAGCTCTGGTCAGTTCAATGGTCCGGATTGGCGCAGAAGCATACCGCACTATCGTATAGCCAGCTCGGTTTTCCTGCAGGGCTGTCTTGAATTTCATCCGGTCGTTGTGCAGATGCTGCAGATCCAGCTCACAGGTGATGCTCTCTGCAGTCGCCGTCTCCTGCAGGATCTTTCCGTTTTCGGCCATGATATCTGCCCCGGAGAACACCAGATCCGTGCTGGATTCATCCGGTCCGGCGCTGCAGTACAGATAACCGCTGTAGGTCCGGGCACTCTGCCCGGCCACCAGATCCCGGCGGTAGCTGCCTTTGGCAATGACTTCATTGGAGGCGGAGCAGTTCACGAGAATATTGGCGCCAGCCTGAGCATGGGAGCTGGAAGGGGGAACCGCCACCCACAGATCCTCGCAGATCTCAATGCCGATGCAGGCACCGGTGGTCTGGTCTTCAAAGAGAATGGACCCGGAGACCGGGATGTCACGGCCATTCACAGAGACTGTCTCTGTTTCCAGGTCCCGGGCCGGGGAGAACCATCTTGGCTCATAGTACTCGTTGTAACCCGGCAGATGGTGTTTTGCATAGAACCCCAGAATCTCTCCGCCAAAGAGGAAAGCCGCTGCATTGAACAGACGGGTACCGGCTTTCAGCGGGATCCCGGCAATAACAGCCATATTCTCCGGAGCGTTATCTGCCAGCCGGATCAGCTGTGTCATGGCTTCCTGCAGCAGCAGCTCTTCATAAAACAGATCCGCACAGGTATACCCGGTGACCGCCAGCTCCGGAAAAACAGCCAGCTGTGTATCAGGATCCAGAGACTGCAGGATCCGCAGCATTTCATCCACATTGGTTTTCGGGTCACCAATGGAAACCGGCGGCGTGCACACCGCCGCTTTGTAATAGTCAAACCGTTTCATGAATGCATGGTATCACGATACGTGTGGCTGCTGTTCAGAAAATCAAACACCGTTCTGCTTTCTTCACCTTCCGGTGATCATGGAAACAAGCAGCATCAGAACCGGCTTCTGAATGTACATGGTCATCAGAAGAGAAGTGATCACTGCAAGCATCACGGCAGCACGGCCGGAAACCGGACTTTGATGAAACAGCCTTTTTGCATTTTTCGGCATCCAGTGAGCCAGCAGCCGGTACAGACCATATCCGGCACAGGTTCCCAGGGTGTTGGTGATCAGATCATTGATATCCGTGATGCCCAGACCGAACATCTGCAGTGTTTCGATCAGCAGGGAAACCAGAACTCCGGCCATCACCACCGGTGAAAAGCGGTCAAAACGGCGCCACAGAAGCGGGAGAAAGAAGCCCAGCGGCACAAACAGAATCACGTTGAGGATCGTATCCACCGTTCCATGCAGCAAATCGCCACTGGGCAGCAGAGAGAGCGCTGGCTCAAACCGCTGCAGCGGCCCCATTCCCGTCAGAAACCACACGCCAAAGAGGTAGTAGCAGAATAGATATACACCGACCTGATGCAGGCGGGATACAGACTGGCCGGCTTTGTGCAGATGATGAAACCAGAGCATCAGCACCGGAATCATGAACACAAATCCGGTGAAAGCCGGAATCAGCACATTCAGAAGCGACATACAGGCATCCTCCTCCTGTCCTTCAGAATACCTGGAACAAATAAACAGGGCTGCCGGAGATAACGGAACAGTTTCTGAAGGAAATGCAAAGAAACGCAACAGGACACGAAAAAAGGCGGATTCGATATCCGCCTCGGTTTGTCATGCAGTTGTCTTACTCGTAGAGCTCTTCCAGCCGGCTGGCATATTTGGATTCGTCGGAGTTTGTCATCGGGTTTTCCGTGGCATACTTCTTCACCAGTGCGCTGG
>ERZ778511.2530-NODE-2530-length-9965-cov-3.992230_pt1 | contig 9965 bp, 6 predicted proteins | sample MGYA00510347_ERZ778511 | MGnify/ENA primary metagenome ERZ778511 (study PRJEB29527, sample SAMN07138967) | mouse gut metagenome | material: feces | host: mouse | place: China:Nanjing | collected 2016-01-25 ...
CTTTGTCAAACCGGATTTTATCCGCCTGTACGCCATATTTATTTAAAAGCTGGGTAATATCCAATATGTCTTCGAATATTTCAGGATTATCCACCGGAAGTTTCTCATGCATAATCACATATCCAAAATTCAGTCCCGTCACCTGCGGGATTCCGGTGGTTTTCTGTTCCGACGATTCCACAATAATGCCGTCTTTGTCAAAATACATATATTTGCCCAGATACTCTATGTAACCTGCCATGGCTTTCTCATATACGGTGATCTTAATTGTGTCCGGCGAAAGGATGTCCACATCCATCGTCTGCACAAAGGGGATGTTATCCACCCCTTTGTTTTTATATTTCATTGCCAGGTAGAGAGAATTATTTCCCAGTCTGCCCGTCATCACCATCTCCATGATTTCTTCGTTATCATAATGTATGTTTCCTTCCACATATACGGTCGTCACCCGGTAATACCGCAGTAACACCGCAGCCAGTATCCCCACGGTCAGAAAACCGGCGCATATGCTGATCAGTATCACTGTCCGTTTCTTCATATTCTGCCTCCCAGGTTTCTGATGTCCTGTTCCAGCGCCTGATATCCCCTGTCGATAAAATGGCGGTTCGTAATACAGGAATCCCCCTGTGCCGCCAGCGCCGCCATACACAGCGCCGCCCCGCCCCGCAGTTCTTCTGCCTTCACATGGCTGCCATGGAGACGTGCAACACCCTTTATGGTAACATGATTTTCTTCTATATTAATATGTGCGCCCATCCTGACAAGTTCCGGTACAACACGAAAACGGTTTTCAAATATGGTTTCTTCAACAATACTCTCTCCTTCCGCCAATGCCAGTGCAGCCAGAAGCTGCGACTGCAGATCTGTGGGGTACCCCGGATACACCTCCGTCCTGATATACGGAATTGCCTTTACCCGCTCCGGCGCCGCGAGGATGATTCCGTCCCCACTGCTCTCATACTTCCCGCCCATCTGTTCGATCACTGCAAGAACCGCGTCAAGCTGGGTAGTATCCACATCCGCCAAACGAATCCGGCCGCCGGCCGCCATACAGCCCAGAAGATAGGTCCCCGCCACAATCCGGTCCGGCGGAACCCGCCATGCACAACGGCAAAGTCTTTCCCGCCCCCGGATGCGCAGGCTGCCATCCGCCTCTCTGCATATATCCCCGCCGGCACACCGCAGGAAATCACACAGGGCATCAATCTCCGGTTCCCTGGCCGCATTTCGGATCAGAGTCTCTCCTTTTGCCAGTACCGCAGCCAGTATACAGTTCTCCGTAGCGCCCACACTGGGAAATGCAAGTGTTATGACCGCGCCTGCAAGATGCTTCGCACACGCCGTCAGGCCATCACACGCTTCTTCCAGCGTTACGCCCATCCGGGCAAACGCCTGCAGATGCATGTCAATGGGGCGTTTTCCAATCACACAACCGCCGGGATAGCTGATATGGACCTCCCCCATCCTGCCCAGAAGAGCACCCATCATCACAACGGATGACCGCATCGTCTGCACATATGCCTGGGGCAGGCTGGTACAGGCTATCCGGCGGGCATCCACCCGGATTTCCCCGTTCTGCCATTTAACTTTGCATCCTGTGCTCCGAAGAAGCCGTATCATACAATGTACATCGGCTATATCCGGACAATTATAAAGTGTACTTACCCCGTCTACGAGTACCGTGGCCGCAAGTACGGGCAGTACCGCATTTTTGGAACCCTGTATCCGTGTTTCTCCGTTCAGCGGGCAGCCGCCACAGATATGAATAGAATCCACTGATCCACCTTCTAACGAATTTGATGAAAAAAGACCTATTCTATCTTATGATGTCTTCCCGTTTTGGTATCTTGTACCAGAGATTTCCGGCTCTTTTGTGTAAATTACACTTCCCTGAACCGTATCGAATGAGATACGCTGAGCACCAGCCCGATTTCAATCAGCAGAAACATAACGGATGAACCGCCATAACTGATGAAGGGAAGGGAAATACCCGTATTGGGGATGGTATTGGTAACAACCGCAATATTCAAAATAACCTGTATGGCAATGTGGCCCATCACACCTACCACCAGAAGCGCCCCGAACAGATCCGGCGCATTATTGGCCACAATCATAAACCGCCAGATAAGAAGCAGAAACAGCAGGATAATGGCAATCGCCCCAAACAGTCCCAATTCTTCGCAGATAATGGAAAAAATCATATCGTTCTGTGCTTCCGGGATAAATCCCAGCTTCTGCATGCTGCGCCCCAGGCCCTTGCCAAAAATCCCTCCGGAACCAATGGCATAAAGAGCCTGCAAAGTCTGAAACCCCTTACCGCTGGCATAGGCTTCCGGATCCAGCCACGCCAGGATACGTTCCCCACGGAAATCCAGTGTTTCCGCAGATGCCAGACGGGTAATTATGTACACAATCCCTGCGGCAGCCGCTATCCCCGCCAGTCCCATCAGGAAAAACTTTTTATAATCGGGGCTGGATACAAACAACATCAGAACTGCAATGCCAAACACAATGATGGCAGAACTCAGATTATCCGTAATCTTCCAGATCATGATACAAATCGGCAGCGGCACAAGTAATATGGTAGTAAATCCCTTTCTGCTTCGTATGCTTTTTCCCATTCTGCACACCATACTGGCAAGAAACAGGATCATACACAGTTTCGCGATCTCCGCAGGCTGCAGACGCAGGCCAATACCAATATCCAGCCAACGCCTGGCCCCCTTTACTTTAACGCCCAGAGGCGTCAGGACAAGTGCAATCAGGACAACCGATACAACATAGCCCAACACAGCGAATTTTTCCCAGAAATGATAGGGGACATTGGCTGTAAAAATCATGGCGGCAATCCCCAGCGTCGTAGCCAGCGCCTGTTTTTTCAGATAATAGGCGGCATCCCCGTAATCCTTGCTGGCTTCGTAAGAGCTGGTGGAATAAATCATAATCATTCCAAAGCCCAGCAGAAACAGGACGATAAACAGCAGGCTGTAATCAAAATAATGATCCGCCGCTTTCTTTCTTCTCCTTTCCCTGAATCTATCCAAAATCAATCCTCCAGATTATTTACCAGTTCTTTAAACAGATTCCCTCTCACTTCATAATTGGGAAACATCCCCCAGCTTGCACAGGCGGGGGATAACAGTACGGCGTCGCCTCTTCGGGCTTTCCCGGCACAGATATGTACCGCTTCCTCCAGAGTTTCCGCCATCACAATATTTGTAAAGCCGTGCCGTTTGGCACAAGCCGCGATTTTCTCCTTTGTCTGTCCCAGCAGTACCAGCCATGTCACCTTCCCGTCAAATGCCTCAACCCATTCGTCATAGGAACTGTCTTTGTCATAGCCGCCTCCGATCAGTACCGTGGGACGGTCCATGGCCCGGATGCCCCGGATGGCCGCATCGGGATTGGTGCCCTTGGAATCGTTATAGTATACAACACCCTTCTTTTCCGTTACAAATTCAATCCGGTGTTCCACCGCTTTGAATGTTCTCACCGATTTCCCGATCTGTGCCAGGGGTACGCCCATACAGTGGCACAGCCCGATGGCTGCCATCATATTTTCCGCGTTGTGGATGCCGGGCAGCTGTGCCTCGCTTACATACATCACCGGTTTTGGCCCGTTTCCGTCTGCCAGGTAAATACCGCCGTCTTTTAGGTAAATCCCCTTTTCCAGAACCCGTTTTGATGAAAAATAGAAAGGCTCCGCACACGCCCTCTCCCCGAACGCTCTCGTATACGCATCTTCATAATTCAGGATACACCGACTGCCCGGCCCCTGGTTTGCAGCAATCGCTTCTTTCATTGCCACATAATTTTCCATCGTATGATGGCGGTTTAAATGATCCGGCGTAATATTTAATACAGCGGATACATCCGGTCGAAACGCATGGATGGTTTCCAACTGAAAGCTGCTGATTTCCGCCACTGTCACAGAATCTTTTGTCGTCTCACAGGCGATGGACGTATAGGGAATGCCAATATTCCCCACAACAAATACTTCATCCATATAGTCTTTCATAATGTGTCCGGTCAACGCGGTGGTTGTCGTCTTTCCATTGGTTCCCGTAATCGCAATCAGCCTTCCCTGTGCATAACGGTATGCCAGCTCCACCTCGCCCCAGATCTGTATGCCCCGGCGGCGGAATTGCTCCATAAATTCCGTATCCACCGGCACTCCGGGACTGACAATCACCAGATCCGTCCCATCGATTGCCTCTGTGGGCAGTGTCCCTGTATAGATCTGTGCATGCAGCTCCTTTGGCAGTTTCTCTGCAATCTGTCCTGGATCCAGATTCTCATTGCCGTCAAAGATCGTTATATATGCACCATATGCCCCCACTTCTGCAACCAGCTTTGCGGCACTGATACCGCTGATGCCGGAGCCGATTATCAGCACATGTTTTCCTTTCAGTTCCATGGGGTATCTCTCCTTTGTCACATTTATAAAGCCATCAGACCCACCAGACACAAAATGGCGGTTACAATGGAAAATACTGCCACCACACGGGTTTCAGACCATCCGCACAGCTCAAAGTGATGATGAATGGGGGCCATTTTGAATATACGTTTTCCGCCGGTGGCTTTAAAATAGCTCACCTGTATGATCACCGATACTACTTCTACCAGATAAATAAATCCCACAATGACTATGAACAGCGGCATCTGCATCATATAAGCGCAGGAAGCCACGAATCCGCCCAGTGCCAGGGAACCCGTATCGCCCATAAACACCCGCGCCGGATAGACATTGAACAGAAGGAATCCCAGCAGCGATCCCACCACCGCACAAGTCACCGGATCAATACCGCTGCCGGTCCCGATGGCCACTACGGTAAAAAAGGTGGCTACCATAATGGTGACACTGCTGGCCAGTCCGTCCAGCCCGTCGGTAAAGTTGGTGCCATTTACCGTACCAATCACAACGAAAAAGAGAATCGGTATGTTCAGTATCCCAAAATCAAGATAGCAGTCCGGAAAAAAGGGAACTTTCATAGCCAGACTCACATCCGTATAATGCAGGAGATAATAAGCAAAGATTGCCGTAACAACAATCTGTCCCGCCATTTTCTGAACAGGTGTCAGCCCCAGGGAACGTTTCAGAACCACTTTGATATAGTCATCCAGAAAACCGATCAGCCCAAATCCCAGTGTCAGAAAGAGAATCGGAATGATTTTGGGATGGCTTTTTACATAGGGAACCGAAGCCAGCAGCACACTGCCCAGTATGAGTATGCCTCCCATCGTCGGCGTACCGGATTTTTTCAGATGGGATTTCGGGCCTTCCTCCCGCTCTGTCTGTCCCACATGCAGTCTTTTTAAAAAAGGGATAATCAGCGGTCCTGCAAGAACACTGATTGCAAATGCTAAAATAACCGGTATTGCTACCGAACTGTCCATACCCATATCTCTTTGTCCTTTCCGGTATTTTGCCTGATGGCAATTACCGTTTATGATAATCTGTCCCGTCCATATACGGAAGAATATTTTCAAACAGTTGTCTGACCACCGGAGCCGCAATCTGTCCGCCGTAATAGACGCCCTGTGGATTGTTGATAATGGCGATTGCCATTACCCGGGGATCGTCTGCCGGCGCAAACCCCAAAAAAGAGGAAATATATCTGCCGCTTCCCCTGGGCAGTGTCTGGCTGGTGGCCGTTTTGCCACCGATGCGATAACCTTCCACAATGGCATTTTTACCGCCGCCGTTTGCCACCACCTGTTCCAACATCATTTTCATGGTTTCCGAAGTCTCTTCCGATACAATCCCATCCTTCACCGGCCACCTGAATTCTTTTGCCCCGGTTCCGTCCGGCTCCGCGGAACGGAGTGCGAAATGGGGTGTCACCCGTCTGCCGCCATTGACAAAGGAAGCTGCCGTCGTCATAAGCTGAATCGGCGTAATCTGAAAAGACTGTCCAAAAGAAATCGTCGCCAGCTCCACCATACCGATATTTTCTCTCTGGTGCATAATGGTACCGGCCTCACCCGGCAGGTCAATGCCGGTTTTTTCCAGAAGTCCGAACTTCTGAAAATATTCGTAAAACCGGTCGCTGCCCAGCCGCATACCCACTGTGACGAATACCGGATTGCAGGAGTTCATTGTGGCCTGGATAAAATCCTCACTTCCATGGCCGCTCACTTTATGGCAGCGTATCCTGCGATCCTCCACCATGATAAATCCCGGACAGTGGAATGTGTCGGAAGTATGCACAACCCCCGCTTCCAGCCCTGCCGCTGCCGTCACCGTTTTAAAGGTGGAGCCCGGCTCATAGGTATCGTTGATGCAACCGTTCCGCCACATCCTGTTCAGGGCATCCTGCTTCTGCTGTCCGCTCAGGCCTGCCGTATCGCCATCCGGCAGAGTAAACGGTTCATTCAAATCAAATTCCGGTACATTCACCATTGCCAGCAATTCCCCGTTTTGAGGATTCATGACAATAATGGACACGCTGTCCGCCTGCTTTGTTTCCATCGCCTGACAGGCCAGCTGTGTGGCGTATTTCTGTATATTCATATCCATGGAAATTATCAGGTCTCTACCGTCCACCGGTTCAATCCGGTTCTCTCCCTCTGCATCCAGTTCGATGCCTCTGGCATCCGTAACCGTCAGTATGGTCCCCGGCTCTCCCTCCAGCACAGAATCATAGGCGACCTCCAGCCCGATAATCCCCTGATTGTCCCCGCCGGTAAACCCCAGTACTTTGGAGGCCAGTTCCCCGTAAGGGTAATATCGTTTAAAGTCTTCGTCCACCTTGACGCCCGCCAGATTGCAGTCCCGGATTCTGTCCCCTGTTTCCTTATCCACATTGCTTCTGATCCGTTCGATGGCGGTTACTTTCTCCACCCTCTCCCGCACATACGATTCTTCCAGAGACAACTCACGGCAGAGCATGGCAATTACATTTTCCTTGTCTTCTATCTGGCTGTGAATCACCGATATGGTACACACGGTTTTGTTATCCGCCAGCACCACACCGTTGCGGTCCAGGATCCGGCCTCTGGCAGCCTTGATGCTCCGCTCCCGCTCATGCAGTTCCCTTGCCTGCTCTCCATAGTACTCTGAGCATCCGACCATCAAATACGAAAGCCGCAGGGAAAGCCCCACAAAGGAAAGCAGAAAAATTGCAAAAGAAACCAGAACCTTTTTCCGGTGAAATGTTTTGTTTTTTTCCACAAAGGCCTCATAAAAACAATTTCTACCATTTTATGATGCAGCCCTGCGGGTTATGCTTTGCTCTAATCCATTAACGGCGCGCTTTCCACGGCCTGTCCTGTGGCCGGATCAATGAGCACGCCTGTTTCCGGCTCTATCAGATAGCCTGTCTCCGGATCCGTCTCATATGTTGCAATACGATCCCGCCATTCTTTTTCTTCTTCTGACATCTCCTCTTCGCCTGCTTCTCCGGTGCCGCCTTCGCTGCCGCCGCCTTCGCTGCTGCCGCCTTCGCCGCCCTCCGGGCCGGTGCTGCCATCTTCCGGATCACCGCCTTCACCGCCCATAATATCCAGTTCCTCCGGATCCTGATCCTCCTGGTCCTCTCCCGGAGCAGGTTCCACACCCGGAATCCGGACAGCCAGGCCGCTCTCACTGATCTCTGTCTTTTCATCATCTGACAGTTCCTCTGTCATAAAATAGTGCAGATAAGGCAGTGCTTCCGTGAGTATGCCTCTGACAATCCGGGTTGCAAATTTGGCATCGTCCTGTTTAGCGGCATTGGGTCTGTCCACCACTACATAAATCGCAATCTGAGGATCATTCGCAGGCGCAAATCCCAGAAATGAGCAGACATAGTCCTGCTTATTACGGCCAGCCGTCTCTGCCGTTCCTGTTTTACCGCCGATTGCATATCCGGCCGGTCTGGCTGTAACACCTGTCCCTTCCTCCACCACGCCATTGCAGTAGTCCACAATTTTTTCTGATGTACTGGCAGAAACAGTTTGTTTCAACAGCCTTGGCTCTATATTTTTAATTACGGTACCGTCAGAACTGAGTATTTTATTGACCACATGGGGTTCATAGTAATATCCGCCGTTTACCAGCGAGGAAAAAGCAGCGATCATTTCAATCATCGTCACATTGAATCCCTGTCCGAATGTGGATGTGGCCAGTTCCGTTTCTCCCATTGTGGAAGATGTGTATACCAGCCCCGCCGTCCGGGCTTCTCCCGCCAGATCAATGTTGGTTTTCAGCCCCCAGCCAAAATTCTCCTGAAATGTGAGGAAGTTCTCTTTTCCGATCACCTCTCCCATCTGCATCAGCGCCACGTTACAGGATTTTTCCACCGCTTCCTTTACCGTCAGTTCACCGTCGCCCATACGGTTATGACAACGGATCCTATGTCCTCCATACCAGAGGAAGCCGCCGCAGAAATAGGTTTCATTCCCGCTCATTTTGCCGGTTTCAAGACCCATGGCCACAGTAAAAGGCTTGGCCGTGGAGCCGGGCTCATACGTACTGGAAATGCAGAAATTTTTCCATACAGCGTTCAGATGCATATACAGGGTGTCGTGATCCATGGAGTCAATCATCTGCTGGGTAACCACTTCACTTGTTTCCTTCTGTTCTTCATCCAGTTGATTCATCCCCAGCAGTACCTGGGGATTATAGATGTCATTCAAATCATAGAAGGGATAACTTGCCATGGCAAGGATCTCCCCGGTATTTACATTCATGACAATGCAGCCTGTATTATGGGCCCCGTTGCCCTCCCGCGCCACATTTTGATTGTCCTCATTGAACTGCTTCAGGTACTTTTCCACAATACTCTGAATGTTCGCATCAATCGTGGTTACGATTGTATTGCCGTCTATCGCCGTTTTGGTCGTCCGCTCCAGTGTGGAATCATCATTAAGATACCCATATTCTCTTCCGTTAATTCCATTGAGCGTATCATTATAATATTCTTCCAGACCATAAGTACCCGTGTTATCTTTTCCGGTAAATCCGATCACATGGCAGGCAAGACTGCCCCCCGGATAAGTCCGCTCATATTCCTCTTCAAACCAGATACCCTTTATATCGGGATTGTTTTCCGTATCGTTCTGCAATTCCACAAAAGGGCTGATCTCGTCATAGGAAAGTTTTTTTGCCAGTACCTTGTATTTGGAATCCGGATTGGAGTTGACAAAAGAGCGGATTTCGGAAGTATCCATCCCGAAACAGCTCCCCAAAGCCTGCAATGTGGCCTCCACATATTCTTCCTTTTCCGTCATGAGACTGGCATCCAGTATCACATTGTACACTTTCTCGCTGACAGCCAGCTTCGTTCCCTTGCAGTCCACAATGTCTCCCCTTTTAAAAGGTATGACACGGCTGTCATAACGCTGCTGGGACAGTACCTGTCTTTTATATTGCTCTCCGTTATCACGGTTAATCAGGATCAGCCGGACGCTTAACCCGACAAAAGCTGACAGTACAAACAAAAACAGTACTACCAGCTTCTTTTGCATCTTTGTTGTAAATTTATTGCTTTGTATGATTTTTCTCACCCAAACACCCGCTGTCTTATTCTGGTATATCCATTATCTGTCTTACATAATCGCTTCCTTCGGAAGAATACTCCACCACCTGTCCTTCCACCGCATAAGTCATGCCCAGTTCTTCAATGGCAATCCGTTTAATTTCTTCCAGGTCAATGTTGCTTTCTATTCGGCTGTATTCTTCGTCATTGGATAATCTCAGATCATTCAGTTGGCTCTCCAGAGACGCAATACGATTCATACTGTTGGTAATATCAGATTGCAGGTGAATATAACTGATTAAAATTGCACCTGACACCATCAGGGCAACTGCCAGAAACAGTACACAGGCAGGATTCATCCGCATTGCCTTTTCCTGGTTTTTTCTGACCGCATGACTGACTGTACGTCTGGGTTTCTCCCGGATCGCCTGTCTCACATCAAGCGCTCTGGCTGTATTCCCATATACATATCCCCCTTGGTTCCCCCTGTGGGATACGGTTTTC
>ERZ778511.2537-NODE-2537-length-9933-cov-4.532092_pt1 | contig 9933 bp, 6 predicted proteins | sample MGYA00510347_ERZ778511 | MGnify/ENA primary metagenome ERZ778511 (study PRJEB29527, sample SAMN07138967) | mouse gut metagenome | material: feces | host: mouse | place: China:Nanjing | collected 2016-01-25 ...
TTGCTGAAAGCGTTTGTGTTATGATCATACTAACATAAACGTTTTTTGTTTATGTGTGTAACTTTTTGTATCAGAGTGCCGTTCGCGCGGTGGAAGGGAGGACAAAATGAGAAAAAGGTTAGTATGGATCATGGCAGGCGCCCTCATGGTGACGTTATCCGGTTGCGCGGGGAATCCGGAGGAGTCCGTCGTCAAAGAGAAGAATATGGATAAAATGTTACAGCAGGCACAGGCGACCGATTATGCGAGTTCGTATGAAGAAGTAAAAGAAGAGATGAAACAGTATGAGTCGTATCAGAAAAAGTTCAAAGATAAAAATCTGCATGTGACGGTAAATGTCGATGCGAAGGTAGAAGTACCGGGGATCGATAAACTTTCGGTGTACCGCGTCAGGGCGAAAAAGATCAAACAGGAGTTTTTAGACCGTGTGAGAACGGCGCTCACGCCCGATACGGTCTATTATGAAGGGGATAAGCGCGACGCCCGGACAAAAGCGGTGATTGCGCAGGAGATCAATGAACATAAGGAGTGGGTCCGGCAGGCGAAAAAGGAAGATCCAGAGCAGGTGGAAGAATATGAGCAGTCGCTGGCCGATCTGGAGAAGGAGTACAAGACGGCGCCGGCCAAAGTGGAACTAACGGATTATCCGACCGACAATAAGATTAAAAATATCAAGGACTTGTACGAGAGCGACAAGGAAGACACTTTTTACAGCTGGCTGTATGACCTGCATAAAAATGGTCAGATGTTTTATGGCGTCAGCGACGGCAAAGACGGAAATTTTCATGCGCTGTTTATGCAGAATTCGGATGATTACGGAAACTGCCTGCGCTATGAAAGCGGTAAGAACGGGTATGCAGATCAACATATATACAGTGCTTTTGTGGACAGTGACATTCCATATATTGTACCAAAAGAAGAGGGAAAGGAACCGGACTTTTTAGATAATGGAAAAGGCATTGAGATGGAGGGTGATGCAAACGTTCATTGTGTGGACAACGAACCGCTCACGTTGACGGAAGCGGACGCGGAACAAAAAGTAACTGCCCTGCTCAAACAATTAGGCCTGGAGGATTATCAATGTTATGACAAAGGCGTGTATGCGCAGCTCATAAAACAGGGAGACGACGGTAGCCAGCAGTACCGCAATATCTACCGTTTTTTATGCCTGAGAAAGCTGGATGATGTGTTTGTGAGCAACCTGGCTGGATATAAAATGACCGATGGGTTTCAGGGCGGGCAGCATGTAAAAAAGGTATGGGGAAATGAGGGGATTGCCGTGGCGGTCAACGACAGCGGTATCGTAGCCTTCCATTATCTTTCGCCGCTATCTGTCGATGAAACGGTGGTCGAAACGAGCCGTGTCAAGCCGTTTCGTGAAATCAGGGATACCTTTGAGAAAATGGTCGTGATTGAAAACGCGCCGGATTCGGCAGAAGGTGAGGGGGAAACCCAGAATGTGTCTGTAGAGGTGACGGATGTCAGGCTGATCTATACGAGGATCAGTGAAAAAGACAGCTTTGATACGGGACTGGTCGTGCCGGTATGGAATTTTGAGGGGACGGTAACGGACGAATCTGGAGCCCAAAATAAAGGCACGGTATTGTCTATCAATGCGATTGATGGATCGGTCATCAATCAGGAATTGGGATATTAGGTAGAAAGCTATGAATAGTTTTGAGACAGATTTATGGCGGGCGCTGTGCAGTGTGAACTTTGCCGTAGGATTTTTACTCGAGTGCGCGATACTCCGGCAGGGCGGCGTGGAATCCGACCTGTTTCAGATGAGTGTGCCGGTGCTCGCGTCCGTTCCGTATTCCACAGCCTGGATCCGCGAATATGAACATGGTTTTATCAAGGAATATCTGCCGCGGTGTGGGAGGACTTCCTATATAATGGGGAAGTTTCTCGCCTGTGGCATCAGCGGGGGGCTCCTGCTCGCCGCCGCCGTGTTTGTGTGCCAGAGATTTGGAGAGGGGGAGGATGCGGCGGGTAACTTCGTTCTCTTTTTCTTCTCGGGTATGTTCTGGGCCGTCGTGTCAGCGGCGCTCGCGGCCGCGGCAAATAGCACATATGTGGCGTATGGCGGCGCGTTTGTCCTCTATTATATGCTCATTATCTTATATGAGCGGTATTTTCCGACTCTGTACTGCCTGTATCCTGTCGAGTGGTATGCGCCCGAGCATACGTGGGTATTTGGCGATACCGGCATCCTGCTGATGATCGGGGGAATGACGTTACTGACCGGCATCCTGTATTATGAAATCCTGAGGAGGTGTATGGAACGTGTATAAGATCAGGCAGATTTTATATATTGCACGTGGGAATTTTCGAAAGTGGCACAAAAATCCCCGGATCGTCCTGTGCTTCCTGCTCGCCTTTATCTTTTGTTTTCTCCTTTCCGATAAAGTTATGCAGTTTGCGCAGTCCCGCGGCACGTATCTTCAAGGGGTGGAGTCGTTCCTTTGGACGTTTGGGGATGCGCAGTCGGTTCTGGCTATTTCGATCCTTTTGCTGCTCCTTTTTTCGGATATGCCAAATCTTTCAAACGAAGTTCCGTACTTTATGGTGAGGACGGACCGGGTCGTGTGGATGCTCGGACAGATTTTATATTTGATCTCGGCGGTGTTTTTCTTTATGCTGTTCATTCTCGCGGCGACGGTATTTTTGTCGGCGGAACGGGCCTATCCGGCAAATATGTGGAGTGATACTGCAGCGGTGCTGGGATATTCTGGCATCGGGGAGACGCTGGCGGTGCCGGCTTTTGTAAAAGTGATGGAGCTGACGACTCCGTATGTGTGCTCCCTGCATATCTTTTTTTTGATGACTGGCTATGCGGTTTCGATGGCGGGCGTCATCTTATTTCTCAATCTATGTAAACGGAATGGGGGTATGATTGGCGGCGTGTGTTTCAGTGCGTTTGGTGTTTTGATGAATCCGGACCTGGTGGCGGGATGGTTCGGGATCTCGACGGAGAAAATGCGCATCGCTAATATTATAAGCGGATGGATTTCCCCGCTGAATCATGCGACATATTATATGCACAGTTTTGGGTATGACAATTTGCCGAAACTTTGGCAGTCATATGTATTTTTTCTTGTGTTGGGTGCGGTTCTGTTTGCGGCATCTCTCGTGAAAATAAGAAATTATCCATTTTCGTTTTCAGGAACAGTGTGAATAGAACTACTAAGCTTTCAAAAAACGAAAGCTAAGAAGTTCTACGGCGGCAGAGCCGCCTATTCACACCGGAAGAACGCAAAAACAGCGTTCTTTATAAAAATGTTTGCTTGAAAGGATGAACATCATGAAAGAAATAAATGGAGCAGATGGAGTGGAAGTCCGGCATGTTTACAAATCGTTTGGCAGGGAGCGTGTGCTTATTGATGTAAACCTCTCGATCCCGCCGGGGAGCATCCACGGGGTGGTGGGAAATAATGGGAGCGGAAAGACGGTGCTGATGAAATGTATCTGCGGTTTTATGAAATGTGACCGGGGCGTGATCCTCGTGAATGGAAGGCAGGTCGGAAAGGAAGTAGATTTTCCTGACAATCTCGGCGTGATCATTGAAACACCGGGGTTTATCCCAAATCTGTCGGGGTATAAAAATCTAAAAATATTAGCTGCATTGAAAGGAAGGATCGGGAAGCAGACGATCCGTGAAACGATGCGGAAGGTGGGACTTGATCCCGACATGAAAAAACCGGTGGCGAAATATTCGCTCGGTATGCGGCAGCGGCTTGGTATCGCGCAGGCCATTATGGAAGATCCGAGCGTGCTCATATTAGATGAACCGTTTAACGGGTTGGACCGGTATGGCGTCGCAGAGATCCGGGATCTGCTCAGGGGACTGAAAGAGGCTGGTAAATCCATTTTACTGGCGAGCCATAATGCGCAGGATATCGAAGTGCTATGTGACGATGTGATGGATTTGATGTTAGAAAGGAATGAGGGAACATGAACCGATTCAGGTGGAGAAAAACGATAGCGGCTGTGTGCCTGATCTGCTGTTTTGTCATCGGCGCGGGCGCGGGGGCGCAGCAGGACAAGGCAGATCAGACAGTACAGGATGATGTGGACAGCGCAGGAAAGATGCTTACAGCACAGGGAAGTTCCGATACGGGAGTGGGGGTACTAACCATAGATAACCAGCATGTATATGAAGGAATGGATGCTTCGTATGGCGGAGGATATGTGCCGAAAATAGAAAAAGATAAGGTGGTGCTCGTCCTTCCCTTAATGTCGAAACAAAAACTGGCCCATGAGCAGATCACCGTTTCTGTTTCGTTTGGCGGCGCGGAGAGTGAGCCGTTTGTCTATAAAAATTATGAGATGGCAGTTCCATTCGGCTATCACAAGACGGCGGGAAGATCTGAAACAACAGGCTGTTATCTCGTTTCTTTTGCGCTCCAGTTAAAAAAGGAACGCGTCAATGGCAGCTATCCCGTGACGTTGTCCATCCGCGCGGAAGGTGAGACGGGAGATGAGATCCGTCAGGATTTTACGGTGTATGTGACAGTTACGGATGGAATGGCAGCAGATCGCGGCGGAATGCAGGGATCGACGGAGGGAGGAAGTGAAACTGGATTTGCCATTGACAGCAAAAATGTGTATCCGGGCATGGGGAAATCCTATGCCAAGGGTTATGTTCCGAAAGTAGAGCGCGATGAGGCGGTACTGGTGCTGCCGTTACTAACGGAGCGGAAGCTGTCCCGGAACCGCATGACGGTGGCGCTTGCGTTTGGCGAAGCGGAAAACCTGCCGCTTGTGCGAAAAAATTATGAAAAGGAGGTGCGCGCCGGCCGGCACAAAGTGAACGGAACAAGCAAAGAGAAGAAATGTTATCTCGCGGTGTTCCATCTGAAGTTAAAGAAAGACCGCTACAATGGAAGCTATCCGGTCACACTGTCCGTCCGTGCGCAGGATGAGTTGGGAAACAGCATACAGCAGGATTTTTCGGTGTATGTGACGATTACCGATGGCAAAGAAGCAGCCGCGGAGGGGGCGCAGGGGGATGGGCAGGAGGAAGTGCCGCAGTTTGCGCCCAAAGTCATGATCGATTCGTATAAGTTTTCGAAAAAAACGATCCTGTGCGGGGAAAAAGTGACGGCCAAAATGACGCTGCACAATACGAGCAGTACCGAACCTATAAAAAACATGCTCGTCTCAGTCGCTCCGGGTGAGAATGTGGAACTGCTCGGTAAATCAGCCAGCCGCTACGTGGAGCAGCTAGGAACCGGCGAAACCGTTACGCTGTCATTTGATTTCCGGGTCAGCGCGGCGGCGCCCCGCGGTCAGTATAACATGGATGTCACGATGGATTATGCGGATAAAAAGGCAAATCCGTATACGGTGCAGGGAGTAATGAAAGTTTTGGCAGAGCAGCCGGTGCAGATCGAGATCGCGCCCGTTTCCGTACCGGACAAAATACAGGTAGGAGAAACCGTAGAACTGCAGGCACAGGCAATGAATCTGGGGAAAGGAAAGATTTATAATGTGCGGGCGGTGCTGGAAGCGGATGGACTGACGCCATCCGGTACGGCGTTCATCGGAGATATGGAACCGGGAACTTCAATGGCGGGCAGCATGGAACTGACGGCGGACGGCCTTTCCGGCGATTCCCTGTATGGCACGGCGCAGGGGAAGATCACGTTTTTGTATGAAGATGAGGCGGGAAATGAGATGACGCAGGAGCAGCTGTTTGAGACGTCAATCTTATCGCCGCTTGGTGAGGAGAACAGCGGGGAAAGCGTAGACGATACAAAACAGTGGTGGGTGGTCATGGCGGTCATCGCTGTATTGCTCGTTCAAGCGGCCGTTATCTTTATTATGAGAAGGGCTAAGAATGCGCCGGCGAAAGAGGGAGAGGGTGCGTGATGAAGGGAAAGATCCTGAAGTTTATGCGGTTGAGGAAACAAAGTGATATGGTAAAGGTGAGCTGCCTGTTTGCATTGGCGGGTATCGCCGCCTTTTCCAGCGTTTGTTTCCATGTTTGGGGCATTTATGTTTATGCGGATACGCCGGCGGAATACGTGCTGATGGGAGAAGGTTTAGTTTCAAAAAAAAGTGTGGATGAACTCCGGCAGATGGAGGGAGTGGAACGGGTCAGCCGTCAGATGGATGAAACGGTACAGGTGATGTACAGGGGTGTGTCGGCGGAGGTTGACTGTACGGGGCTGTCGCGGCAATATGTCGAGGGGATGTCTGGCGTGGGAGTGTCGGAGGGGGAAGCGGGATTCGATGGTACAAAGAAAATTTATATGAATGAGGCGGCTTTTTCTGCATGGAAGCAGGCGGTGTCGGAAAAGGGCGGGGATATTTCCGAACTGGAAGCGGGCGGGCCGGAGTTTGAGATCCGTTATTCGGGTGTGGGGGATGCGCTGGAGGATGGAGATATCAGGGACTCGGGATCAGGGGATACAGAGGGAGTGGGAAATTTGACAGGAGTTGATACCTTTGACGGGGAGAAAGATAGGGGTGGGTATAGCTCCGGTTCTTCTAGTATAGAGCAGTGGAAAACTGCGAAATTAGTTGTGCTCGAGGGGGGAGAGAATGAAGAAGAGGAGGGATCCGGTTTTGTGTGCATGGTGGAAACGGACAGTCGTTTGTTGAAGGAGGCGTATCTGCTTCGGATCAGATTCCGCAAACATGATCTGGACGGACTTCAGGGAAAGGCGTTAAGGGATCTAGGATATGAGATCCAGAACGAAGGGGTGTTGATCGAAGAGGAATATGAGGTGAAAAGGGAGCTTCTTCATATTCAGTATGGATTGATTTTGTGTGCAGCCTGTGTCATAGCTGCGTGGGTGATCGGGAGGGGGTACGAACAATCGCTCCATTGATGAAACAGTCCTCCTATGGTATGATGGGAAAAACATGACACCATAGAAAAAAACAAGGAGGGTACAAATGAAAGTCTGGAGCAGGGGAAAAGGTAATTACGCAGCAAGGATCCTGGCGCTGCTGCTAACCATAGCAGTAGCCGTACAAAATGTATCAGGAACCGGACTGTCCACCACAGCGGAGGCAGCCCAAACAGAATGTGAGGAACAGGAGGATATCCTAAAAAAATACGGAATCGTAGCAGAGGAAAAAAATGTCCAGCTGTTCTGTAACGAAGCAGACCTTGACACGAACATATATACCGGAAACGATTTCATCTGTTCCGGAACGAAGGTAACGGTCGGCGGCGACGTAAACGCACGGGGAGCAGTATATCCGTGGTGCGGCCGGTTTCAGGCATCTAAAGTAACCCCCGGCTATCAAAAGGCATATCTGCCAGAACTGCGGAGCCGAATCGAACAGCAGTCCGGCCACTGGGAAGAACAGGATCATTATCTCAACATCAACGAGAAGGAAATATACAACGGATACAAAAAATCCGCCTCAGGAATACAGATCAGCGGGACCGACTTCCGGGGAGACTGCTACCTGATGGCAGAAGAAAGCATCCAGTACAGCGTGAACAGCCTGAATAAAGAAGGAGGGAGGATCGTACTTTATTCAGAAAAAGGAGATATCTGTATCAGTGGAAGCAACATTGTGATCAACGGAATACTGGCAGCACCAAACGGAAATGTCAGGATCAACGCAGACCGCGTAACGATAAACGGCAGGATCTACGCGGACGGCGTGGAAATGTCAGGAACATGCTTTACCATGAAAACGTCCGACCGGGATCTTGAGCTTCTCGGAGAAGGAAAAGAGGAAAAGGAGATCATAAAGATCTATCAAAACAGCGAGGATTTCGCCGAAGGGACAGGACAGGGGACCGCCATACGGGATGACAAGCTCTTCCTCGCAGGAAAAACCGCCACAGGGCAGACGATAGTACACACCTATAACGAGGATGTAAAAGACGGGGTGTGCGCACAGGTAACCCTGGATACGGACCGTCTGGGAACCGAAAAAGAAACCGTAACCTATCAGATCTCCTTAAACGGCCGGAGTTCCCGGGAAAACCAGCTGAAGGAAGGCACAGATGCCGCGTTCGCCGCATATAAGGGAAACCTATACGCATTTATCAACAAAAGCCTGCTGTGGACAGAAGCAAAGGAATTCTGTGAAAAAAACGGCGGACATCTAATAACGATCCTGGACCAGGAAGAAAACGATGTGGCAGCGCAGCTCGTAAGAAAGTACGGATGCAATTATACGGCAATCGGATATACGGACGAAGGAGACGAAGGAAACTGGAGATGGGTAACAGGAGAGCCGGCCGGTTATACGAACTGGAACCCGGGAGAACCAAACAACTCCTTCGGAAGAGGGCAGGACTTTGGATATATGTACTCCAGCGGAAAATGGGATGACGGGTACAGCGACAAACGGACGCCGTTTTTATGTGAATGGGAAAAAAAGGACAAGCTTGTACCAGAAGAGGGCCGTCAGATCCGGCTGGTAGTAGAAATCGAAGGCAGTGTAGAAGCCGGCCAAGGCTGGAACTGTACCAAACACGAAGATGGGACGACAACAGCAGTATACGAAGCGGCCGCCATAAGTGAGATCCGCGCATGCCCACTCACACTGGAAATCCGCCCCCGTACGGGTGAAGGCTGTCAGAGCGTGATCCGGGACAGCTATTACACGTACCATGACATATATGGAAGCGGACACAGGGTATCCATGGGAGACATATGGCTGCCATCCGACCGTGTAGCAGACGAGGGGACGTGGACGGCCGTATATGACAGCGGCACCGAGGGGACGGAATGGGCCAATGTGTGCTGGGAGGCATCCCAGGCGGGGGACTCCCAAACCAGGGTTCACGTAAGGGCATATGATTCCGACGAAAAAGAAATAAGTGAAACAGATGTGACCAACGGCAAAAAACTGGAGCAGATCAGGGGAAGATTCCTCGAAATCCAGATAACAATGAAAAAGAGCCAGGATCACAGGAGCCCGTCCGTGGAATGGATCATGGCCGCCAATGATAAAGCTGCCCCGTATATCGTGCAGGACAAGCCTCCGAAAAATGAGATCATCTGTTATCCATCAATCAGCCAGAACAGTCCGATGACGGCATATTGTAAAGTTTCCGGCGGCACCAGTACAAGCAGTTCCCAAACCGAGTGGTCCTTGTGGAAGGACGGTAAAGAATTGGAAGAGACCGAGTGGCAGTATAAAGAAACGGCGCCATTCGTCATCACTTATTCGGTAAGCAGACCGGGAACATACGAACTTCAGGCGGCCACATGGTATGGGACACAGCGGATCGCCGCGCGGAAAAAAATCGAAGTCCTTCCCGTATCCCGGATCAAGCCGGCCAGTCCACTTACAGAAGCGGAACAAGTCAACATGGTCATTGATCTGCCCGCCTACGCAAAACCAGGCGGGAGCGCAGAAGGGCAGGTTCTGTTTCCCAATGGGGAACACGTAAAAACAGTCACAGTATACAAAGGGGAGAAAGAACTCGGCTGTTCCAACGATAAGCAGATCCGGATCGAGTGCCCGAACGAGGAGGGAGAACAAACACTGGCCATCGAAGCAGAGCTCGAAGATGGAAGGAAAGTCTGCGGCGAAACAAAACTAGTGTTGGATGGAACGCCTCCTGTCATCCGCATTGTACCAGAAAAAGAATCATACCACCCAGGGGAAACAGGACGGTTCCAGTTTGAAATCGAAGAAAATGGTGTGGTTAAAGACATAGAGGTGCGCTATGACGGCACGGAATGGGATTACTGGCACGATCAAAAGGCAGAAATCGCATCATTGGAACCCGGAACGCATACCTTGAGCGTGGAAGTCACGGATGGAGCAGGGAACGCAGGAAGGGGAAAATACCGATTTGTAGTAGCTCCCGAAGCAACACCAACCCCGGAGCCAACGCCCAAGCCGACAGCAAAACCGACAGTGAAACCGACAGTGAAACCGACAGCGAAACCGACAGTGAAGCCGACGCCGAAACCGACGGAAGAACCAACATTATCGCCGACA
>ERZ778511.2539-NODE-2539-length-9923-cov-4.392886_pt1 | contig 9923 bp, 9 predicted proteins | sample MGYA00510347_ERZ778511 | MGnify/ENA primary metagenome ERZ778511 (study PRJEB29527, sample SAMN07138967) | mouse gut metagenome | material: feces | host: mouse | place: China:Nanjing | collected 2016-01-25 ...
ATGAAATTGGAAAGCTGATGCACGATTTTTCATGCACTAATCCCGATGATATGAACTATGAAGCACTTGCTAAAAAAGCAAGATATTATAAGCAGGACGAGGAGTGGCGGCTATGTGCAAAATAATGGAAGATATGAGGAATGAAGCAGCATTAGAGAACACTAGAGAAACAGCGAGAAGAATGATTAAAAAGGGGAAAATGCCACTTGAAGAAATTGCAGACTATGTTCCTGCATTATCACTTGACGAATTAAAGCAACTTGAAACCGAGATTATGCCTATGGCATAGGCAGGCAAATGCCATAGGCAGGTAACCGATGGTTTAATACCTGTAAACAGCATAAAAGTGCAAAAAATGAGACAACTATTTTACCTGCTTTTTCAGGAAAGGACGAACTATGCCCAAACCACGAACAAATACTGGTGAAAAAAACTTAATCAGCAAACGCCTGATTGCATTGAGAAGCCAGCACGGCTTGTCACAACGTGATCTTGCCCGTCAACTCCAACTGGCAGGCTACGATATGGATAAAAATGTAATCACTCGAATTGAAACAAATAAGCGCTATGTTAACGATTTGGAACTGAAAGCACTGACAGAGATTTTTCATGTTTCCTACGATTATCTGATTGAGGGAAAAGAATAAGTTAATCCCTTCTTACTCCAAATAATACCCATCCTTCCCAAACCGTATCATAACCTTCGTCCACTCCCCCTCGGCCGCTTCCATCCAGATCTCATGCCCGAGCTTCCCGCACATCTTCCGGCAGATATAAAGCCCCATCCCGGTAGACGCCGCCGTCTTCCTCCCATTTTCCCCGGTAAAAGACTTCTCAAACACCCTCCGCACATCCGAAGCCGGCACACCGATCCCGTGATCCTCGACGATCAGCGTCACGCTCCCGTCCTCTTCCACCGCCTGAAATCCCAGATAACCGCTGGCCCCCCTTTTATACTTAACGCTGTTATGGATCAGCTGCCCCAGCATAAACTTGATCCACTTCGCATCCGAAACCACAAAAACACCGGTATCCTTCTTTTGGATCGTAAACTTTCCGGCGATCAGAACGTCTTTATTTTCAAGTAAAACCTCGTTTATGATCTCTTCCAGACAGCACCGTTTCATGAGATAATCTTTCTGCGGCGTATCCGCGCGGACATAATACAAAATCTGTTCCACCAGTTGGGAAATCTTGTCCAGCTGCTGACGATAACTCCGAAAATCCATCTCTTCATTGTGATTCATCAGCGACACGGCTGAAATCGGCAGCTTGATCTCATGGATCCACATTTCAACATAATCCTTAAACTCCCGCACCGCCCGCTCCTGCCCGCTGACCTTCTCGTTCATCGACCGGTCGGTCTCATAAAGCGCGTCACACAAAATATCGCCCTCTAAAAAACCTGGTTTTTCGATCATTTCCGTGATAAGATATTTCTTATCCAGCTCATCCAGCTTTTGCAGCATATCCTGATAGAATTTATATTTTTTCCGAAAATCAAAGGCCCACATAAGCAGCAAAATGAAACATTCCAAAAACACCACAGACACGATATATGACGTGTTAATCCGAAAAATCTTTCCCATCCCAATAACTAAGAGCATCTGGCCGAGAAAACAAAACATCCAGCCGGCCTTTTCCCGACAATAATCCGTGAATTTCATCCCAGTAAATACCCGATTCCTCTCTTCGTTTTAATTAGATCCACTACGCCGTGTTCCTTTAATTTCCCCCGCACCCGGTTAATATTTACCGTAAGCGTGTTATCATCCACAAATTCCTCGGAATCCCACAAATAACTGATCAACTCGTCACGCGTAACCGTTTTTCCCTGGTTTTGCATGAGATAACGCAGAATCCGCATTTCATTTTTTGTCAACTCCACCGTTTGCGCCGCGCCGCCTGCCTGCTCCGGCAAAACCTCCAGAACGCAGCGCCCCACATCGAGACGGATCTTGCCGTATGTGACAAATGAGTCCTCCGCGCTGTTGTCCAACCGCTTAAATACCGCTTCAATATGGAGTAGAAGAATCGCCGGATTATACGGTTTGGCAATAAAATCGTCCGCGCCGTACGTCATGCAGATAACCTCGTCCATCTCCGTATTCTTACTCGTCACCATAATCACCGGGATATTCGAAATCTCCCGCAATTTACGCAGGATATTTCCCCCGTCGGCCCCGGGCAGTGTAATGTCCAAAAGCACCATATCGGCGCCGCTTGCCGCGATCTGCTGCGGCACACGCTCAAACGCCTTTATCACGATACAGTCATACCCGTTATTGCTTAAAAATCCCGCCAGCTGGCTGCAGATTTCCTCGTCGTCCTCTACGATCGCGATCGTCTTCATTCTGCTCACTCCCCCTTTTAAATCTAACAACACCTGCCGCTTCCGGCAACACATGCTAATTCAGGCAGCACATGCCGCTTCAAGCAGCACCTATAAAGCCAGATAACACCTATTACGTCAGGCGATAAAATTATCAATCAACCTCGTCGTTCCAATGTATACTGCCACCGCTGCCAGCACTTCCCCGCGCACACTCGTGACCGGCTTCAGGGAATCCCATTCCACCAGCTCCACGTAATCGATCTTCGCAAGCGGTTCCTTCCCGATCACATCCGTGATCGCGCCGACGATCTTAGACGCATCCGTCTCACCTGCTTTCACGAGCTGTTCCCCTGCCAGAAGCCCCTGGTGGAGTACGACTGCTGCCCGGCGCTCCTCCTCGCTCAGATACGTATTGCGTGAACTCTTTGCCAGGCCGTCCGCCTCCCTCACGATCGGACAGCCGACGATTTCCAGATCAAAATTCAGATCCCGTACCATGCGGCGGATCACCGCGAGCTGCTGGGCATCTTTCTGTCCAAAGTACGCGCGGTCTGGCGCCACGATGTGGAACAGTTTCGACACGACCGTACAAACTCCCCGGAAATGTGTAGGTCTTGTCTTTCCGCAAAGTCCTTTCGTCAGATCATCCATATCCACATACGTACAAAAATCATCAAAATACATCTCTCCATCCGACGGGTGGAATACCAGATCCGCTCCCGCCGCTTCACAAAGTGCGGCATCCCGTTTCAGATCCCTCGGATAACTCGCCAAGTCCTCACTCGGCCCGAACTGGATCGGATTCACAAACACACTTACTACCACGCGGTCATTTTCCTCGACCGCCCGGTCGATCAGGCTTTTATGTCCCTCGTGGAGATACCCCATCGTCGGCACCAGTCCGACCGCAAGTCCCTCTTTTCTCCATGTCCTGACCTGTTCCCTAACTTCTGCTATCGTCTCTGCTATTTTCATCTGCCACTTGCCTCCTTCTTTTCACATTCTTCTGCACAGGATACCTGTCCCCCTGTCAGCTCACGACGTCTTACTACCCGAGTCATACAACCCCTCGATCACGCTGTCATCCACTGAATATTCATGCTCTTTCGCCGGAAACGTTCCATCTCCCACTTCCTCGATATACGCCTGGAACGCACGCTTCATCACCTCGCCAATATCCGCATACCGCTTCACAAACTTCGGCGTAAAGTCAGAAAACATCCCCAGCATGTCCTGATACACGAGCACCTGCCCGTCACAGCCGTTTCCGGCCCCGATGCCGATTGTTGGAATCGTCAGTTCCCGCGTGATCACGTCCGCCAGTTTGCGCGGGACACCTTCCACGACGACCGCAAAAGCCCCTGCCTCTTGCACGGCCTTCGCATCCTCCAAAAGTTTTTTCGCTGCCGCCTCGCTCTTACCCTGTACTTTAAAACCGCCAAACGCGTTGATCGACTGCGGCGTTAATCCAATGTGCGCGCAGACGGGGATTCCCGCCCCCACGATCGCCTTGATCTGCGGACACACTTCCGTTCCGCCCTCCAGCTTCACCGCGCCAGCGCGCCCCTCCTTCATCAGGCGCCCCGCATTGACCATCGCATCATAGACCGAAGTCTGGTACGACATAAACGGCATGTCAATGATGACAAGCGCGTTCTTCGCCCCGCGCGCCACAGCCGCCCCGTGATGGATCATGTCTTCCATCGTAACGGAAACCGTATCTTCATAGCCGAGGATGACATTTCCCAGCGAATCCCCGACCAGGATACTGTTGATCCCCGCCTCATCGATCAGTTTCGCCGTCGAATAATCATAAGCCGTCAACATCGTCAGCTTCTCACCCTTTTCCTTTGCCTGGGCAAAAGTCAAAACCGTATTTTTCATTGTCTCTCCATTCCGCGCATGATCATTCCTCACCGATGCGCTCTGTTCATTTACTGCAATAGTTCCGATATGTTCCGATAATCCCGGTCGGGATTTTTCCGCCGCGCGACTGCTAACACTTTCTGTCCCAGCAGCTGGTATATCATTCGTTCTTCCCCGCGGAGCACAGCCAGATGGCCCTCCACGGTGTGGACGTCGCCGCGCTCAATCGGCCCGGTCAAAGTCTTTTCGGCGCCGTCCCGGACAGCCGCCTCTATATTATGAACGACAAGAGGCCCCACAAGCTCCCGGCCCGTCTCCTCCGGGATACCGCACTGTTCGAGCAGATCCAGTCCCATCGAAAAAAGTCCCGTCATAAAATTACTAACGAGGGAAGCACTGCAATGATACCGCATTTTCGCCTCTGGAGAGATTTTCAAAACCCGGTTGCCCATGTTCGAAAACATTTCTTCCATGACGGCGGCAGCCCTCTTTTGTCCCTCGATCGTAACGATCGCCGAATTCAATTTCTGATAAGATGTGAATTTATCGCTGAACGCATACATAGGATGAACCGAACATCCGGCCGCGCCGGTACTTTCGATTCCTGAAAATACAGCAGATGATAATGAGCCACTGAAATGGCATACTATTTTACCCGCAAGCGGATGTACGGCAGAACCTTTTTCTCCCATTCCGCGCATCTGCTGCCAGACATTCCCGATCTCATCGTCGGGAACGGCGAGGCAGAGCAATCCGCATGCCTGAATCAATTCATATAAATCTTCAAATACTTTTGTTCCTGTGAAAGTCCCAGCCTGTTCCGAGCTTTCCCTGTGTCTGCTAACATAACCGGCCACCTTGAATCCGTGTTCTATCATATATTTTCCCATCGAACACCCGACTTTTCCGGCCCCGATCATACCAATCTCCATGTCATCACCTGCTCTCTCCGAATGCGGCAGACAGTGACACCCAAAATTCATCTGATGCAGTTTCCTACGAATACCGCTCGGTGTAAAGAATACCACAATTCGGAAAAAAAAGCAAATAATTTTCCTTCCCCGTAAAAAATCGCTTGAGGTTTTTCTCATTTCCGTTATAATATAATATGAACATGTGTGATTGAAAGAGACTAGGAGGATACAAAATGCCAAAAAGAACTGATATTCACAAGGTACTTATTATTGGCTCTGGCCCGATCATCATCGGTCAGGCGTGTGAGTTTGATTATTCCGGCACCCAGGCGTGTAAAGCGCTGCGTAAACTGGGATACGAGATCGTATTAGTGAATTCCAACCCTGCTACGATCATGACGGATCCGGAAACTGCCGATGTCACTTATATCGAGCCTTTGAATGTAAACCGTTTGGAGCAGATCATCGCAAAAGAGCGGCCCGACGCCTTACTTCCCAACTTAGGAGGGCAGTCCGGCCTGAATTTATGTGCGGAATTGAACCAAAAAGGAATTTTAGACAAATATAATGTAAAAGTAATCGGTGTTCAGGTCGACGCGATCGAGCGCGGTGAAGACCGGATTGAATTTAAAAAAACAATGGACAAGCTGGGGATCGAAATGGCCCGCAGCGAAGTTGCTTACAGCGTAGAAGAGGCTTTGGCTATCGCTGACAAACTCAGTTATCCCGTTGTACTCCGCCCGGCGTACACGATGGGCGGCGCAGGCGGCGGCCTCGTTTATAATAAAGAAGAATTAAAAACCGTATGCGCGCGCGGCCTTCAGGCAAGCCTCGTCGGGCAGGTACTCGTCGAAGAGTCCATTCTCGGCTGGGAAGAACTGGAACTAGAAGTCGTACGCGATGCCGAAAATAACATTATTACTGTGTGCTTTATCGAAAATATCGACCCGTTGGGCGTACATACAGGCGATTCGTTCTGTTCCGCGCCGATGCTGACCATTTCCGAGGAATGTCAAAAACGCTTGCAGGAACAGGCGTATAAGATCGTGGAATCGGTACAGGTCATCGGCGGTACGAATGTACAGTTTGCTCACGACCCAGTCAGCGACCGGATCATTGTCATCGAGATCAACCCGCGTACGTCCCGTTCCTCCGCCCTCGCCTCCAAAGCGACCGGCTTCCCGATCGCGCTCGTGTCGGCGATGCTGGCTTCCGGCCTGACGCTAAAAGATATTCCGTGCGGCAAATATGGCACGTTGGACAAGTACGTACCGGACGGCGACTACGTCGTGATCAAATTCGCGCGCTGGGCATTTGAGAAGTTCAAAGGCGTGGAAGACAAACTCGGCACCCAGATGCGCGCGGTCGGGGAAGTGATGAGTATTGGCAAAACCTATAAAGAAGCGTTCCAAAAAGCCATCCGCAGCCTGGAAACCGGTCGCTACGGCCTGGGCCACGCGAAAGATTTTGATTCTATGACGAAAAAAGAACTCCTCCAGCTTTTGATCACACCATCGAGCGAACGGCATTTTATCATGTACGAGGCGCTGAGAAAAGGCGCTACGGTCGAAGAAATTTACGATCTCACAAAAGTAAAAGCCTACTTTATCGAACAGATGAAAGAGCTGGTCGAAGAAGAAGAAGAACTGATGAAATCCAAAGGCAGCCTGCCGCCGGATGATCTTCTCACCACAGCGAAAAAGGACGGCTTTTCGGATAAATATTTGAGCAAGATCCTGGAAATCCCGGAAGAAGACATACGGAACAAACGAATTTCCCTCGGCGTCTGCGAAGCGTGGGAAGGCGTCCATGTCAGCGGCACGGAAAACAGCGCTTACTACTATTCCACCTACAATGCGCCGGACAAAAATCCGGTGACATCGGATAAACCGAAGATCATGATCCTCGGCGGCGGCCCGAACCGCATCGGCCAGGGAATCGAGTTTGACTACTGCTGTGTCCATGCGGCTATCGCCCTGAAACATCTGGGCTTTGAAACGATCATCGTCAACTGTAACCCTGAGACGGTATCCACCGACTACGACACGTCGGATAAATTATATTTTGAGCCGCTGACACTGGAAGATGTGCTGAGCATCTACAATAAAGAAAAACCGCTGGGCGTCATCGCGCAGTTTGGCGGGCAGACGCCGCTGAACCTCGCGGCGGAGCTTGAGAAAAACGGCGTGAAGATCCTCGGAACGTCTCCTTCCGTGATCGACCTCGCGGAAGACCGCGACCAGTTCCGCGCGATGATGGACAAGCTGGAAATCCCGATGCCGGAATCCGGCATGGCAACGACAGTAGACGAAGCTGTTTCCATCGCGGAACAGATCGGCTACCCGGTTATGGTACGTCCTTCGTACGTACTCGGCGGCCGCGGCATGGAAGTTGTCTATGATAACGACAGCATGGAAGAATATATGAATGCGGCTGTCGGCGTCACGCCTGACCGCCCGATCCTCATCGACCGCTTCCTGAACCATGCGATGGAATGTGAAGCGGATGCGATCAGCGACGGAACAAACGCGTTTGTTCCTGCCGTGATGGAGCACATTGAGCTGGCCGGCGTCCATTCGGGAGACTCTGCCTGCATCATTCCTTCCGTCCACATTTCACCGGACAATGTCAAAACGATCAAAGAATATACGAAACGGATCGCGGAGGAAATGCACGTAAAAGGCCTGATGAACATGCAGTACGCCATCGAAAACGGGAAAGTCTACGTATTGGAAGCCAATCCGAGAGCATCCCGGACCGTGCCTTTGGTTTCCAAAGTGTGCAACATCCGCATGGTCCCTCTCGCTACCGATATCATTACCTCCGAACTGACGGGACGGCCGTCTCCGGTCGTCGGGCTGAAAGAGCAGAACATCCCGAACTATGGCGTGAAAGAAGCTGCTTTTCCATTTAATATGTTCCAGGAAGTCGATCCGGTACTCGGCCCGGAAATGCGTTCTACCGGCGAAGTTCTCGGCCTGTCGCACTCATACGGAGAAGCGTTCTTCAAAGCGCAGGAAGCTGTTCAGTCTACGCTTCCGCTCGAGGGAACGGTTTTGATCTCTGTCAATGCCAAAGATCGGAACGAAGTGGTGGAAGTGGCGAAAAGTTTTGCCGGTGACGGGTTTAAGATCGTAGCGACCGGGCACACGTATGAATTGATCCATGAAGCCGGCATTCCTGCAGAAAAGGTGAAAAAGCTCTACGAAGGGCGCCCGAACATACTCGATATGATCACGAACGGCGACATCCAGCTGATCATCAACTCCCCGGTCGGCAAGGACAGCGTACATGACGACAGTTATTTGCGCAAGGCCGCGATCAAAGGGAAAGTGCCTTATATGACGACGATCGCCGCGGCGAAGGCGACGGCGGACGGAATCCATTATGTGAAGACGCATGCGAGTACGGAGGTGAAGTCGCTGCAGGAACTGCATAGTGAGATATGTGATCTGTGATATTCAAAATATAACGTGAACAGAGACAACTATAAAAAAATAGCATCCAGCCAGAACGTTGGATGCTATTTTTTGAATCCATTCTTTATTTCATTTTTACAGTTTTAGCTACTCCTTTTTTCCTCAACCATTTTTGATAGGCTTTCTTTTGCTTTGGGGGTACTTTAATTACAGCTTTTTTATGAATTCCTTTAAATGCCTTTGCCCCAACAGATTTGTCTTTCAACTTTTTCGATTTGATCGCAATGGATTTCAATTTGCCGCATCCGTAAAATGCTTTTTTGCCAATGCTAGTAACATTTTTTCCTACGGTTACAGATTTGAGCTTTTTACATCCTTTGAATGCGTGGTCCGCTATCGCAGTTACATTATATTTTATGCCGTCGAGCGTAATTGTAGACGGTACAACGATGTTCGTTGCAGCTGTATTCCCTGCTCTATAGAATCCTATTGTTTTATCCTGAGTAATCACCTTATATAATACATTATTCTTGTCATCTTTTTGTATCGTTCCAGCTGATGGACTTTTTACATTTGGGGTAACAGTCGCCGATGGTTCTGTTGCTGCAGGCGTAACCGAACTGCTTATTGGTTTTTGGTTTGTATTCTCATCTGGGCTGTTTGTCGAGGTTGGTTTAGTCGTTGGCAATGTACTTACTTCTGGCATAGTGCTAGCTGTAGGAGTTGACAACACCGGGGTAGTAGTCGGCTGCGGGGTCTCAGTTTTTCTCCCGCCGGAAGTAACTGTACCGGCATATGTCCAGCCTGAATCAGAGGCCGCATCCAAATGCAAAGCCGGACGAACAGCAACACGATCACCTACGACAGAGTGGCCAATCTGGTCCACCTCGCCATTGGTATCCACAATACCAGCAAAGTAACTATAGTTGCCAGGTGACCGGAGCCACCACCGACCATATCTTGCCGGACTTCCTCCGGTTTCTACCCCCTTCCTTGTCGCATAAGCGGTTGTCCCTGCCCTTTTCGCTTCCATCTCCTTTTTTAAGGAAAATCCAAAAGTCGGATTCATGATCTCATCGATCGACAACAAGTACACTCGGTCTGACGTATCGTTTCCACCTTCCGAACTATATACCGGGTTATCCTCATTCACTACATTTGATATTTTGATGAATGACTTCTCTTCTGACGTAAACGCATCATTAAAAAATCCTCTTCCACTATAATTCTCCCCTCCTGTATTCGCTTCCGCCCCATAGCCATTCAGCCAGCTACGCATCGTGCAAGTCTCCCAGGTAACGCCGCTCCCGCTTTTATTGTACAGCTGCCGGTCAAGGTTTTTATCTGCCAGCAGAAAAACATCATCTCCTTCCACAGACAGCACCCTCC
>ERZ778511.2548-NODE-2548-length-9879-cov-3.843037_pt1 | contig 9879 bp, 6 predicted proteins | sample MGYA00510347_ERZ778511 | MGnify/ENA primary metagenome ERZ778511 (study PRJEB29527, sample SAMN07138967) | mouse gut metagenome | material: feces | host: mouse | place: China:Nanjing | collected 2016-01-25 ...
AAAGGCTAACTGCCAAACCCCGCTATTGAATTAGTGCGTTTTGCTCATCTCTATTTGATAGCGAGTAATGATACACAGATTTGTCCTCACGTAATGCCTTCTAGTATCCTCTTAATCAATTATATGCACGAAAAACAAATTCGTTTTCAGGCGGAAAAAAGCTCCCTTCCAAAAGCGGAAAGAAGCTTAGTCTATCATATAATATTTGACGCTGCAACATAATTTTTATATCTGTATATCAACATGAGGCGTACTTACTGCCAGCACATGAGCCGTCAAGTCTTTATATTGCTTTTTGTATAATGCTATGTCTTTTGCAATATGTTCTGCCGCAGCATCCGAAAAGCCATTCACTTCCAGATAAGCTGGTTTCATCCAGTTCTGATACTGCATAAAGAACGTCTCAAGTTCATCGCTGTTCCCGAAATCCAAGGTGGAAAAAACACTACGAAGAGAGCTTGCCAGCTCTGTATTGGAAGCGGATATCGCCATGCCTGGAGCCTCTACGTTTATCGCAGCAAATACACGTTTTGTCTGTTCCGGAAGATCCGAATCTGCCGCCATATCCTTTATGTATTGCTTTAATTTAACCCAAGCGTCACCAGTATACTGCTTTCCATAATAGCGATCCTCAACTACAAAACTCGCCTCGGATTCCTTATCAATCAACTGATCCATATGCTCCGAAACTGCTTTCATAACTACCTCTGTCTGTTCCTCACTCAGGTTCTTTTCCGCATAAGAGCGAACCACATTTTCCGCGATACCCATTTTAGCATAATCAATATAGTCCAGCATTGATCCCGGTGTCTTTACAACAGATTTCAAAGCGCTACTTACAACTTCTTTGACCGCTTTTATTTCATCACTGGAAAACGTGGTGCCATCAATGGCAAATGCCCGGTCGCTGTTTCCATAACGGTCATCAACCAGCTCCACCGCCTCTGCTGAAATCGGAACGGCGTTATATTTCAACCTTTCTCTATCTATGTTCCGTTCCTTCTCGGTCCTTCTCAGCAGCTTGACCTCACCTGCATTCACACTCCCATCTGCCGATTTTTTTTGAAGCTTAACAGCATCCTTTAGAGCACTTAATTTTTGTCCCTTCACAGGCCTATTCCTATATTTATCCTGCAGACTCTCGATCGACAATAATCCCCCCATCTCCATATTTCCACTAATATTTGTTGACATCCTTGTCATCTCCTTCCTTTTTCATATAATTCGGTTCACAAATATAAATCCTTTACGTTCATTGCAGAAACTAGAATATTTTTGCACAAACTAAAACAGCAGTCCGAGAAGTATCCCTTCTTTTACTGCTGCTCATCCAAACAGATCTTTCTTTTATCCACGTTTCAAAATAATATGATGAAAAAAGGCTATATCCCTAAAAGAAGGCACCTCTTCTGCCTCACATTCGAGACGATACATATTTTTAAACCAGTCCTCTCCCGTTTTTAATTCATTTCTTTGTAAAGCAAAAAATATGCGCAGTCCATATACTTTCTCGATATTAAATATGCCTTCACAATAATTCTCCAATTCACGATCATCATATTCATGGATCACTCCAAAATTCGCAGACTCTAAATTTTCATTCTTCAGTAATTTGAATGCCTCATCTATTTTGTATTCAAATACTGCTTTCTGCATGATTTTACCGGCCTTATTATGCTTGATCACAGATATCAAACCATCTGGTTTTAACAACCTGTCAAATTCAAATAGCACCTCCTGCCGGTTATCAATATATTCTAATACATTATGGCAGAAGATCACATCAAAACTTTGACTTTGCATTTTCTTACATTCTTCTATACCACCAATGATCTGTTCATATTCATGATCTGAAAACCGGTACTGCAGCATATCCCGATTTGGTTCAACCGCCACTACGCTGTTATGCTCTGCAAAATGATTCGCAGTAATCCCAAAGCCACTTCCGAAGTCGAGGATCCGTTTCCCCTTGCACTCTAAGTTATGCCACGCCAAGTCATAAAACAATCTTCCCCAGGGTGCATGCACCGTGTTCAAATATGATTGAATGCTTGCTTTATCACTCATATAGTATCTCCTAAAATTGTAAAGTAGTGAATATGTTTTAAAAAATCTATGATAACCTTTCTTATTCTCTGATCAAAAACCGCCCCTCGTATCAACCAATACTTTGGGGCGGTTCATTATACTACAGTAATTCTCTATTGGATTTTTCCAGATTACTCATTTTAAGAGGAATGACCTACTTCTGAGCAATCGCCGCCTGCGCCGCCGCCAACCGAGCAATTGGTACACGGAACGGTGAACAGGATACATAATCCAAACCGATCTTATTGCAGAACTCTACCGAAGACGGATCTCCGCCGTGCTCACCGCAGATACCGCAGTGAAGCGTGCTGTTTTCCGGTTTACCAAGCTTCAGAGCTGTTTCCATAAGCTTGCCAACACCCGTCTGATCCAGTTTCGCAAATGGATCGTTCTCAAAGATCTTAGCGTCATAATAAGCATCCAGGAACTTACCGGCGTCATCACGGGAGAATCCAAATGTCATCTGCGTCAGGTCGTTTGTACCGAAGCAGAAGAAGTCAGCTTCCTTCGCGATCTCATCTGCTGTCAGGGCAGCACGAGGAATCTCGATCATCGTACCAACCTCATACTGGAGGCTGCTGCCTGCTGCCGCAATTTCCGCATCTGCGGTCTCAACAACGAATTTCTTCACATATTTCAATTCCTTCACGTCGCCGATCAATGGAATCATGATCTCCGGTTTTACGGTCCAGTCTGCATGTGCCTTCTGAACGTTGATCGCTGCACGGATGACAGCTTTTGTCTGCATCTTCGCAATTTCAGGATATGTCACGGCAAGACGGCATCCACGGTGTCCCATCATCGGGTTGAACTCATGCAGGGAAGCGATGAGCGCCTTAATGTCTTCTACCGATTTGCCCTGTGCGTCAGCCAGCTTCTTGATGTCGGCCTCTTCGGTCGGAACAAATTCATGCAGAGGCGGATCTAAGAAACGGATCGTAACCGGATTTCCTTCCAAAGCCTCGTAAAGCGCCTCGAAGTCACTCTGCTGATATGGGAGAATCTTGTCGAGAGCAGCTTCTCTCTCTTCTACTGTATCGGCACAGATCATCTCACGGAATGCAGCGATCCTGTCCTCTTCAAAGAACATGTGCTCCGTACGGCAAAGGCCGATACCTTCCGCGCCAAGCTCGCGGGCTTTCTTTGCATCTGCCGGCGTATCTGCATTTGTGCGGACTTTCATCGTGCGGTATTTGTCTGCCCAGTCCATGATACGGCCGAACTCACCGGCGATCGTAGCATCTACGGTCGGGATGATGCCGTCGTAAATATTTCCGGTAGAACCATCGATGGAAATGGAATCTCCTTCGTGGAACTCTTTGCCATTCAAAGTAAATTTCTTATTTTCCTCATCCATGTTAATGTCACCGCAGCCGGATACGCAGCATGTTCCCATACCACGCGCTACAACGGCTGCATGGCTCGTCATACCGCCGCGGACAGTCAGGATACCCTGGGAAGCCTTCATACCGGTAATATCTTCCGGAGAAGTCTCAAGACGAACGAGAACGACTTTCTCGCCGCGGGCATTCCACTCTACAGCGTCTTCTGCTGTAAATACGATCTTACCGCAGGCTGCTCCCGGAGAAGCACCAAGTGCTTTTGCCATCGGTGTTGCTTTCTTCAACGCAGCAGTGTCAAACTGCGGATGAAGAAGCGTATCCAGATTACGCGGATCGATCATGACAACAGCTTCTTCCTCTGTTCTCATTCCCTCGTCTACGAGGTCGCAGGCAATTTTAAGAGCCGCCTGTGCTGTTCTCTTTCCGTTACGTGTCTGGAGCATGTACAGTTTCTTGTTCTCAACTGTGAACTCCATATCCTGCATATCTCTGTAGTGGTTTTCCAGTGTGGAACAAACATCCTTGAACTGCGCGAATGCCTCTGGGAACTCTTGCTCCATCTGTGCGATTGGCATCGGTGTACGAACACCGGCAACCACGTCCTCACCCTGCGCGTTCTTCAGGAACTCACCCATCAGCTTTCTCTCGCCGGTAGCCGGGTCACGGGTAAATGCAACGCCGGTACCACAGTCATCGCCCATGTTACCAAATGCCATGGACTGAACGTTTACTGCTGTACCCCAGGAATACGGGATATCGTTGTCGCGGCGGTATACATTTGCACGAGGGTTGTCCCACGAACGGAATACGGCTTTGATCGCGCCCATCAGCTGCTCTTTCGGATCATCCGGGAAATCAGCGCCGATTTTCTCTTTATACTCTGCCTTAAACTGGTTTGCCAGCTCTTTTAAGTCGTCAGCCGTCAGCTCCACATCCTGCTGTACGCCGCGGTCAGCTTTCATCTTATCGATCAGTTCTTCGAAATATTTTTTCCCGACTTCCATTACGACATCGGAATACATCTGAATAAATCTTCTGTAGCAGTCCCAAGCCCAGCGCGGGTTGTTTGACTTCTCTGCAATAACTTCTACTACTGTCTCATTCAGTCCGAGGTTCAGGATCGTATCCATCATTCCCGGCATGGATGCACGGGCACCGGAACGAACCGAAACGAGGAGCGGATTCTCCTTGTCACCAAATTTTTTACCTGTAATCTCTTCCATCTTTACGATGTACTCGTTTATCTGACCCTGGATCTCATCATTGATCTCACGGCCGTCTTCATAGTACTGCGTACAAGCCTCTGTCGTGATCGTAAATCCCTGCGGTACCGGAAGACCGAGCGAGGTCATCTCGGCAAGGTTTGCGCCTTTACCACCCAAAAGCTCACGCATGTTGGCATTTCCTTCACTGAATAAATAAACCCATTTGTTTGCCATGTCTATAAATTCCTCCTATAAAATATAGTATTGTGATTTTGACCTTCAAAATTGCATTTGAATGGTCGCTGTGAATATTATAACACAACCTCTGTGGAAAGATAAAGCACTTTTTAGCAAAAACTCCTTTTTTTAATAGTATTTTCATTATCTGCGCTCTTTTTTCCATCAATGGTTTTGATTACTCTCCATAATTAACGATCTTACCAAAATCGGCTTTTAAAGAAGCGCCGCCTACCAGACCGCCGTCGATGTCTGGTTTTGTAAAGAGTTCTGCCGCATTCCCCGCGTTGACTGAACCGCCGTACTGGATGCGTATTTCGGAGGCGGTTGCCTCTTCATATACTTCCGCGATACAGTCGCGGATCGCTTTGCATACTTCTTCTGCCTGATCAGAAGTCGCTGTTTCGCCGGTTCCGATTGCCCAGATCGGCTCGTAGGCGATCACGGCTTTCTTTGCCTGATCGGCTGTCACGTTTTGGAAGGCGATCTTGATCTGCATGCGGATCCAGTCAATGTAGATTCCCTGTTTTCTCTGTGTGAGGGATTCACCGCAGCAGATGATCGGGGTGATGCCGTGTTCAAAGGCTTTTAATACTTTTTGGTTTACGGTTTCGTCGGTTTCGGCGAAGTATTCACGGCGTTCGGAGTGGCCGATGATGACGTATTTCACGCCGGCATCCGTGAGCATGTCAGGGGCGATTTCACCGGTGTAGGCGCCGCTTTCCTCGTAGTACATGTTCTCGGCGCCGATTTGGATGTTCGTGCCTTTTGCTGCTTCGATGCAGGGGATGATGTCGATGGCTGGGACGCAGAATACGACGTCGGCGTTTTCGGTTGCTACTAAGGGTTTTAATTCGTTGACAAGTGCTACTGCTTCACTTGGGGTTTTGTTCATTTTCCAGTTTCCTGCGATTATTTTTTTTCTTGACATATTTTTAGAGGTTCCTTTCTTTTTTTGGGGTTATAGATAGGGCTCCGGGAGTCCGGAGGTTTAGGGAGGTTTGGGGCTAGATGAGTGAGGGGCTCCGCGAAGGGGTGGCCTTCAGGCATCCTGCTCCGCTTCGCTCCGCAGTCTGCACGCGGGCAGTCGCCCGCTAAAATCCAGGACAGAAGCAAGAAATGATGCGAGCATCATTTTTGTTTCTGTCCTGGATTTTGAAGGGCTCGTTGCTTACGCGTTGTTCGCTGCTGCTACGCCTGGTAAATCTTTTCCTTCCAAAAATTCCAAAGATGCTCCGCCTCCTGTTGAGATATGGGTCATCTTGTCGCCAAAGCCGAGCTGGTTTACGGCTGCGGCGCTGTCACCGCCGCCGATGATCGTCGTGGCGCCTTGCAGGTTCGCCATTGCCTCGGCTACGGCTACGGTTCCTTTGGCGAAGTTCGGCATTTCGAAGCATCCCATCGGGCCGTTCCATACGACGGTTTTGGCTCCGGCTATGGCTTCCGCAAACAATTTCTGTGTTTCCGGGCCGATGTCAAGGCCTTCCATATCTGCCGGGATCTCACCGCGTCCGACTATTTTTGTATTGGCATCGTTTGAAAAATCGTCTGCCACGATCGTATCGATCGGAATCAAAAGTTTCACGCCTTTTTCTTCTGCTTTCTTTTCCATATCGAGTGCGTACTGCTTGTAATCTTCTTCGAGAAGGGACTGGCCGACTTCTTCGCCGTGCGCCGCCATAAATGTATACGCCATACCACCGCCGATGATCAATGTATCTACTTTATCCAAAAGGTTCTCAATAACAGAGATCTTGGAAGAAACTTTAGCGCCGCCGAGAATGGCTACAAACGGTCTTTCCGGGTTATTTACCGCGTTTCCGAGGAAATCGATCTCTTTCTGCATCAAATAGCCGACAACAGCCGTATCGACATAGTCAGTCACACCTACATTCGAGCAGTGTGCACGGTGGGCCGTTCCAAATGCGTCATTGACAAATACATCGGCAAGGGAAGCGAGATCTTTCGAAAATGCTTCCTCGTTCTTCGTCTCTTCCTTACGGTAACGCGTGTTCTCAAGAAGAACAACATCTCCGTCCTTCATCGCGGAAACGGCTGCCTTCGCATTGTCACCCACGACGTTAGCGTCGGCTGCAAACGTAACTTCCTGGCCGAGAAGCTCCGAGAGACGAGTCGCTACCGGAGCCAGTGAAAGTTCCGGCTTCGGCTCTCCTTTTGGCTTTCCGAGATGAGAGCATAGAATCACTTTCCCTCCGTCCGCGATCAGTTTTTTAATGGTCGGGAGCGCTGCCACCAGACGATTTTCGTCCGTGATCTTTCCGTCCTGTAAAGGAACGTTAAAATCACAGCGAACCAGCACTCTCTGGCCCTTTACATTAATATCATCCACAGATTTTTTGTTTAACATTATGTTATCTCCTTCCTTTAAGCTTCATAGCAAAAACGGGTTCGGTCCCATTGACAGACCGGACCCGTTTGGGTTTCAATCAAATGCGAATTTCAAATCAGGAAAGTTCGCTGAAGTATTTGATCGTTCTTACCATCTGGCTTGTGTAAGAGTTCTCATTGTCATACCAGGAAACAACCTGTACTTCGTAAAGATCGTCGCCTACCGGGTTCACCATTGTCTGTGTTGCATCAAACAGGGAACCATATCTCATACCGATCACGTCAGATGAAACGATTTCGTCTTCGTTGTATCCAAAGGACTCGTTTGCTGCTGCTTTCATCGCTGCATTGACATCCTCTGCGGTAACGCCGGCTTTTTTCACTACTGCTGTCAGGATCGTCGTAGAACCTGTCGGTGTCGGAACACGCTGAGCAGAACCGATCAGTTTGCCGTTCAGTTCCGGAATAACAAGGCCGATCGCCTTTGCTGCGCCCGTGCTGTTTGGCACGATGTTCACTGCAGCGGCACGGGATCTTCTGAGATCGCCTTTTCTCTGCGGGCCGTCCAGTGTCATCTGATCTCCTGTGTAAGCATGGATCGTAACCATGATACCAGACTGTACCGGAGCATACTTGTTCAGCGCATCTGCCATCGGAGCAAGACAGTTCGTCGTACAGGAAGCAGCTGAAATGATCGTATCCTCTGCTTTCAACGTCTCATGGTTTGTGTTGTAAACGATCGTCGGAAGATCATTTCCAGCAGGAGCCGAAATAACAACTTTGCGGGCACCGGCATTGATATGTGCCTGCGCTTTCTCCTTTGATGTATAGAATCCGGAACACTCAAGAACAACGTCTACGCCAAGTTCACCCCATGGGCAATCATTTGCATCTGGTTTCGCATAGATTTTGATGGTCTTTCCGTCAACTGTGATGGAATCCTCACCAGCGGATACCGTTTCTGCTTTCTCATATTTACCCTGAGAAGAATCATACTTCAAAAGGTGAGCAAGCATCTTAGGGCTTGTCAGGTCATTGATCGCTACTACTTCGTATCCTTCTGCTCCAAACATCTGTCTGAATGCAAGACGTCCAATACGTCCGAATCCGTTAATCGCTACTTTTACTGCCATTTGTCGTTTCCTCCTAAATAAAATGATATACTTTTCTTCGTGTTTGTTAAAAAATTTACAAACTTCTAAAACCTATTCTACCCAATTTATCCAAAAATTTCAAGGGTAAATATGATTTTTTTCAGGGAATTCGTTCCCTTTTACATGCTTCGGTACAGATCCTCATACTTTTTCGCAGAATTTGCCCACGAAAAATCCCTCGCCATGCCTCTGTCAATGATCTTATTCCAGTCGCGGCGCTTATCGTAATAAACGTATTTCGCGTAGCGGATCGTATTCAGCATTTCATGTGCGTTGTAATTCGCGAAAGAAAAACCTGTCCCCGTACCTTCATATTCATTATATGGCTCTACCGTATCTTTCAGTCCGCCCGTCTCGCGCACGATCGGCACCGTGCCATAACGCAGGCTCATCAGCTGGCTCAGTCCACACGGCTCAAACAGTGACGGCATCAAAAACGCGTCACACGAAGCATAGATCTTATGCGACCGCTCGTTCGAGTAGAAAATATTTGCCGATACCCGCTCTGGGTATTTCCATGCAAAGTGGCGGAACAAATGCTCGTACTTCTCATCTCCGGTTCCCAAAACGACGAGCTGCGTATCTTCTGCGCAAATCTCTTCGATCACGTAGTCGATCAGGTCAAATCCCTTCTGATCTGTGAGACGGGAAACGATACCGATCATAAATTTCTTATCATCCTGGGCAAGTCCCAGTTCTTTCTGCAGCGCCCGCTTGTTTTTGATCTTTTCCTTACGGAACGTCCTCGCGTCATAATTTACCGCGATCAGCGGATCTTTGGCAGGATTGTACTCATCATAATCCAATCCGTTCACGATACCTGTCAGACAGTTTGCCTTGGCATTGATCAGGCCGTCCAGCTTTTCTCCATAAAATGGCGTCTTGATCTCTTCGGCGTATGTATCGCTCACCGTCGTGATCTGGTCCGCATATACCAAACCGCCTTTTAAGTAGTTCGCATCGCCATACGCTTCCAATTTATCCGGTGTAAAATAATACGCATCCAGTCCGGCCGTATCCATCACGGTCTTCTTATCCCAAATTCCCTGGAACTTCAAATTATGGATCGTCATGATCGACTTGATCCCGCGGAAAAACTCTCCCTGCTGGAATGAGTCTTTCAAATATACCGGGATCAACCCCGTCTGCCAGTCATGACAGTGGATAATGTCCGGCCGGAACCCGATCAGGGGAAGAGAGGATAACGCTGCCTTCCCAAAGAAAGCAAATTTCTCAATGTCCTGATAAATTTCCCCATAAGGAGTATTTCCGCTAAAATAAAATTCATTGTCCAAAAAGTAGAACGTCACTCCCTGATATTCCATCTGGAAAATACCTACATACTGTTTACGCCAGGCGAGTTCAAGATAAAAATGCGTGATAAACTCCATCTGGTTTTTATATTCTTCCGGTATCGCCATATATTTTGGCACCATAACCCGTACATCAAACTCTTTTTTGTTAAAATATTTTGGCAGGGATCCAACGACATCAGCAAGTCCG
>ERZ778511.2553-NODE-2553-length-9847-cov-5.205984_pt1 | contig 9847 bp, 9 predicted proteins | sample MGYA00510347_ERZ778511 | MGnify/ENA primary metagenome ERZ778511 (study PRJEB29527, sample SAMN07138967) | mouse gut metagenome | material: feces | host: mouse | place: China:Nanjing | collected 2016-01-25 ...
TGACAATGGGGGCGTTGATTGGTCTGCCGCCCTCTCTTGTTGAAATTTACAGCAGCGATATTAAAAAGGTTTACAAAGCGAATGGTGTTCCATTATATCTCGGTCTTGCTTTAACCAATATTTCAGCATATATTCATTTGTTCCTTATGAGTATTATTTTATATATTGCCGCACCGCTTGTTTTTCATGCTGAAATACCAGAAAATCCGGGGAGATACTTTATCAGCCTTGCTGTTTTTATTGCGGTATCTCTTAGTATTGCCAGTATAATTGGTTTGGCAGTAAAAGACCAGGCAAAAACTTCTATGTTTTCTATTATTATTTTTATACCTTCTACCATGCTTTCTGGAATTATGTTCCCTATGGAACTACTTCCAAAAGCGTTTGAAACAATAGGAAAACTATTTCCAGCTTCATGGGGATATAAACTGATGACAGAGAGTGTTTTTAAGTTTGAAAGCCTTTTACCATTCCTTTTGATTTTTGTCTTAGCTGTTGTTACGTGCAATATTCTGTTGCGAAGAGTTGATAAATAGCAAATCCAGTCCTGTCCGTCTTTGCTGGTTGGTAAGCAAGAGGCGGCAGTAAAAAGTGCCGCCGCCCTGCTATCTCTGCCGGAGTACGACCGGGTATCAAATCCGTATAATATCTTGTTAAAAAGCAAGAACTAGGGTATAATGACTGTCAGATTCAAAAGAAAATCTATACGAGGAGAAATAGAAATGGCACTGACACCACTACAGCGGCTTGAGTTAAATAAACGGGTGGACAAAATCTTTCATGCGCCCTCCAATGCGCCTGCGAATGGGCATCAGCCGGAGATTGCATTTGTGACACCAATGTCAGGTGATATGAATGAAATTTACAGTTCACTCAAAGATGCCGTGGCATCGCTCAAGGCGCATGACAAAATGTTTCAAAATATGCGCAGCAATATGGTGTACTGGCACACCGATAAAATCACCTCAAAAGTGACACCAATGTCATTTATTTTGATGGGACGCGCGTTTGAGGAAGTGACACAGGACAGTAAAAATAATATAATGTGTAGTGATATGGTGGACAATCCAGAGTCCATTGTGGATAAGTCGCAGCATTTCGAAGATCTCTGTGCATATCTAAAGCTATATCACGCCAGATGCCGCTGTATTCTTGTTTTGATGAACTGTACTTACGCCAATCTGGAAGCGCAGGAGTTTGGGATCGCTGACCGTGAGGCGGCAAAGCAGCAGCTCAATCCTTTTCTGAAATACAGATTGCTTATTATTACAAAGGATAAAATGATGACAGGAAGTGAGCTGATGATGCAGCTCGTGCACTGAATGTCACTGTACTTTCATGGCGCGGCGGCTGTAGCAAGCCGCCGCGTTATGACAGGAATTTTATGCTTTTCCTTCTCTGATGGCATTGTGCAGTCCAGAGAATACTTCCTCGCATCGGTTACAATCCTTTAGACGCACCGTAGTCACATGCAGATTGAGAGGAATCTCCTGCTTTTCATAAGAAAAGGTATCGCCATTCTTGTTTCGGATGGACGCCGCAATCTGTTCTGCGTAGGCGGGGTCGCTGCTGTCTGTCAGAATACAGAACTCGTCACCGCCGATGCGGAACACAAGATCTTCCTTTCCAGATGCCGCTGTCATGCGGCGCATCTGTTCTAATATCGCCAAATCACCTGCTTTTCTGGAAATATCATTGATGGTTATCATATCTTTAATGTCACAAAGAACAAAGAAGCAGTCTGTTCTCTCCTGAAATAAATCATATAATTCGCCAAGATCAATATGGTATCGTTTCATCATATAATAGTCTCCTTTCGTGGGAGGTACAATGAACCTCGGAAATAATTCTGTGAATTTTGTGTTGCGAAACGCTGAAGGTTTACAGTTCCATACTTGTTCAAATGCACGCGCAAAGGATTCGTGTGTACTGTATCCGTATTCAATCGCAATGTCCAGAATCGAGCGCTGCGGCTGCATAGACAGCTTCTTTGCCGCCAGCATCATTCTCCTGCGGACAATGTATCCATGGACGGAAATATGATATACACTGCGAAATAGTTTCTCGAGAGCAGACTTTGAGCAGAAACAGGCGCTTGCAATCGTATCTGTTTTGATGTCATCACACAGATGCATTTCAATATATTCAAGCACTGTCACTAAAAGTTCTATATGCTGCATCATCTACCCTCCTTTTGCTGCGGCGCGTGTACGAATTACTGCGTCTGGCAGCAGTTTTACGATATCGTAAGTTTATTATAGCAGAGAGGCGAAGCGGAAGTTTGATATTTTGAGTAAAAAAGGGAACCTTTTTAAGCTGTTCTTTCTCTAATAAATAGAATCCAAAGAGGAAAGGAGAGGACATAATGAACAAAGAAGCATTTGCCAGTGTAGTGCTTTCTTCTACAGACAGTCTCTACCGTATTTCAAAAAGTATATTGAAAAATGATGCGGATTGTGAAGATGCAGTGCAGGAGGCAATCGCCACAGGATTTAGTAAATTAAATACCTTGCGGCAGGAGGCGTATGCTAAGACATGGCTGACTAGGATTTTGATTCATGAGTGTTACAGCTTGCTGAAAAAGCGGGAAAAAAGTGCTGCCATGCTGGCAGAGCCAGATAATCAGGAATGTATTCATTCAGACTATTCAGACTTGTATGATGCGTTAAACACGCTCAAAAAGGAATTTCGGCTGACAATCGTACTTTATTATCTGGAAGGATATTCAATCGAGGAGATCGCTGATCTCATGAAGCTTCCTTCTGGAACTGTAAAGAGCCGTCTGAGCCGTGCGCGCAGAAGACTTCGGAGTATCATGGAGAGAGAGGTTTATGAGAAGGAGGATAATTATGAGAACGGACTATAAGGATTTTGCAGCACAGTTGAACAGGAGTTTTCCCAAAACGCCGGAGAGATTTCAACAAATTGTATCTCAAGAGGTCTGTGCACAGATGAATCATAGTAAGAACATCATACGAAAAAAAAGATGGAAACTCCATAGGGTGCTGCTGCCAACGGCTGCCTGTCTGATATTGGCAGGAGGTACTGTAGCGGCTGCGCAGCTTCCAGTATTTCAAAACTGGCTCGATGGATTGGGAATCAATGCCAAGACGGCAGAACAGTTGATAATCCATAGTGATGAGACGGCAGAAAAGATTCGTATGGAACCAGAGACATCAAGCAGTGCTGAGCAGGAGAATTTATCATATGAGGAGAATTTATCATTTGATGTGACAGATGCTTATTATGATGGAGCCACGCTGATGTTCTGGGTTGCATCTCAAAGTGATTTTTTTGATTTGAGTGATCATGTCTATATCAATGAGATTGACAGCCGTCTGGAATATGTGGTGGAAAAGGAGGAGGGAAGTGGTGTCTATGAATGCAAGGTTTCAGTGGTGAATCCAGCGCTTCAGAAAGCTGACATAGACCGCCTTCACGTAAAAGTAGGTGTTTATACTGCTCCTGACAAAAAAAATGACTATTCTTTTACCATAGAAGCGGACAAGTTTGACGCTGCGTTACAGTGTGAAGGAGCAATATCTGATTTGGACTTTGGTAAAATTGTTTCTTATACTGCGACAGTTAGTCCCTCTGTTCTCAATCTGCACCTTGACTGGGAAGTCTATGAGGAGGATATGGTGCAGGTTTTACAGTGGGGAGGATATATCTTGGAGGATGCATCTGGAAAAAGACTCATCGATGCGGAATGGATGCGATCTTGCGGCAGCTCTGTTCCAGAATATGACAAGGAGGACAAATGCACTCGGTTTACTCAGGATTTGGAGATTGTCGGATTTGATGCTTCCTCCGCGACAATGAAATTGATTCCTGTGCGTGTGCAGTGGGATGCAGATGGTGCAATGATACCGGATTCAGAGGAGATTCTCGAAGCTTATGCCATAACAATTGATTTAAAAAAGTAGCATGGAGGAATTGATTGCGTTTCTATTTTCATAACAGTTCCATATTGATGGATTTATTCGTGAAGCCATAATTTGTATACATTTTGTAGGCAGCTTCATTTCTGGCGTTCACCTGTAGCTCGATTCCGTCTAATCCCTTTTGTGCCTTGAGTTCTTTTAGAAAGTCAAAAAAGGCATGTCCGATTCCTTTCTGACGGTAAGGCTGATCCACTGCCATGGAATCGACATAGATCACATCTCTTGTGACCTGCGTGGCACTTTCGACATGGCGGTACATAATCAACAAAATACCTGCCACGCGTCCCTCATATTCTGCGACAAAAAAAGTCTGGTCGCGCACCGCCTGTTCATAGACTTCCATGGGCAGGACTGTCGCACTTTGCCTGTAGATGTCTGGCCGCCAGTCAATATGTAGCTGCTGGACCTGCCGCATGATGGCATCGACAGCCGGAAAGTCATGGATTGACGCGGTTCTGATTTGTATTTTCATAATAATCCTTCCTGCCGCCTCTTGGCGGCTCAAATAGAAAACAATCCTCCCGCATAATCGTTGAGATGGTAATGACGGATGTGCTCATGTTTCCAGAGCCATTCATATTCCTTTTCATATAACAGTTCCAGCTGCTGATGAAAGGCAGCCATCTTGGTATCAAAGACAAAGTGAATCTTAGGGTAATGCTGTCTCAGCGCACAAAAATGTTTGATCGGGTGGTCTGTGGTGCATACCACGTTTTCCACACATAAGTCAATGTCATAGTTATGTGCGATTTGATCGAGTGCGGCATAATGATGAAGATTGTTGTGAAAAGCCGTGTCGGAAGTTCGTCCGTCCCACAGATGAAGTACCATTTTTTCAGCGCCGATACTTTTTGCGAGATAACAGTTTTGCTCAAATTGCTCGCATAAATTCATAGCCTTCATACAGCAATTGTGCTGAGAGGGGTTCTAATAGATGATAGTCTCCGCCATATACCAGCAATGCGCCGGTAGAGCATAGGATTTTATTCATTCGTGGCTCAGACCTTCTCTTACTAAATCAATGTTCTGATTCATTATACTATATGTGTGACAGTCAGTCAAGAAATGCATGGAATGTTGTTCGTGTCAACATTGCTGCTGTTCCGATTCGGGGCGATATTCAGAATTTTGCTTCGCAAAAATTGCCACTCATTCCTGACCCGTGAATAGTAATGGTATTTCAGATGACTGAGCCTGATAAACTACAGTTCCTAAGTTGACGGTTACAATTTGTAGATGTATAATGATAGCATAAAAAACGCTTTTGAAAGAGGAGCGCAGCTAGCAATAATGGAGGGGAGACATATAAACAGACACAACAATAGTTCAACACAGAAGGCATTGCCATCAGAAACAAAGCGATTGCGGGGACAGTGGTTTGACAGAACACTAAGAAAGATGTGGCTCATGTATCGATTGATGATTGGGAAAGTAAAATATATGACAGGGCTGGCACTGATCCTCTCACTAGCCGCCTGTCAGTCGTCAGTTCCACAGCAAGATACACAGCCGGAACGCTTTTCGGATTCGGCAGCGCAGCTCTGGGAAGAGCATTCTTTGGAATCCTCGGCTGAAACGGCAGAGACAGCAGAAGAAAACGGCGGGGAAACCTCTCTTGAAGAACCGATTTTGATATACACCGGCATTCAGGCTACGGTAACAGAATACAATGCAGAATACGCTCATTATACAGAGTTAGCAAATTACTTAGATGAAAAGCAGTTTACACTGATGAGAATTGCACATAAAGAGACAACGGAACTTTTTGAGGGGCGCGAAGCGCTGGAATGGAATGCAGAAGACTGGGATCTGGTAAATCCTCTGGGTAATATCAGTGCTTACGACTGCGGATACGGAAAGATAGATTATAACAACGATGGAAAAAAAGAAATCATTTACCGCGCAATTGGCACCGACAAACGGATTACCGCAACAGGTTATCAGACGGACGATGCGTCAAAACAGATCGTGGCAGAATATGATCTAGTGCATGTTTTTCAAAATACAGACCCGCAGGAGAGCACACTACAGCAATTGTGGTTTGAACAAATTGGCGAAGATATTGTAACATTCCGCCTTCTGCGGAAGAACGACAGCGAAGAATTTGTGATACACAGCGATCTCGTGACCACCAATGACAAAGAATCCACCTGCTCCCACCTCGAAACGCGGAACCTGACCATGACAACCAAGCTGGCGGACACAATAGAACAGGCAAACGGGCAGGATATTTTTCATAGTCGCATTTTAAACCTGGCAACAGGAGAAGGCGAAGCATTTCAGGCACTGCGCCGCGAGCAGCTGATCGCCTTTCAGGAAGAACGTTCAATCGACGCTGCACTCAGGACAACCATACTGCCAGAGGGGCTTCTGAACCTTTTTAAGGACGTGTTGGCTGGCACACAGCGTTATAATAATGCATGGAATATGGAAGCGCTTGCTGCCTATGAGGACCAGACGCACCAGGTGACGCCAGAACAGGTACGGACATATCTTGGGGAGGAATTCTCATATTATTACGGCTGGGAAGAAAATATTTTGTCCGCATACCTCGTGGACTTGGAGCAAAATGGCAGTGAAGAGCTGGCGCTGTTCTATGATTCCGGCGGCACCGCAGGATTTGCGCAGATAGATATATGGCAGGTGCAGGAGGACCAGACAGCAGAACTATTACACAGCTTTCCTATGCTGCGCGGATATGCAAAACTGCTGGACTATGACGGTGCATTCTATTTTGTTGCCCATCAATACGATTTTAATACCGGTGAACCAGATGGATTATACATTCTGACCGCAGATACAAACAGCACATTACAGCTGTATCGTCTTAATTTGGAAGACAAGGAGAACCGAAAGCGCTGGATTGAAACTTATCGCAATCAAGAAATGGATGCCCGCCTAGAGCAGACACTGATGGATTATATCGAGACAAGAAAAAGGGAAGTGGAGGAAAAAACAGTTTCCGACGGCGATTTTGAACTGATTGACGGCAATGCAGAAATACCTTACCACGAATCAGATATCACCTTCCCGCTTGATGCATTCTCTCTCGACAGCTTCGACGAACAGTTTTGTCATATCGTGGACTTTGACAATGACGGCAATGCAGAATGCGTCCGTAAAACAATCTGGTATCCAAGCAGCCAAGGTACAACGCTCTGTTTGCTCGCTGATTTCTACAAGGAGTATGATTCGTATCTACACGAAACAATGGTACGTTTTCCATGTTTCGTTGATTCAGACAATGCATATAAGTATAATTATAATGACCCTTTTCATTCAGGTACTGCCGTGGACTCCGATGAAATGTTTGACACAATGCCTGTTCAGCTATGGTTCGAAGAATTTGACCAGAAAGTGTACACGTTTTATCTCAAACGAGTCGAGTACACCTCTGATTATCTGCTAGAAGTCAGTCTGATCGAAGGAGAACAGCTCCACCCGCTGCTACAGTATCTGCTGATTGCAGAAAAGAAATACACTTTTACATGACGAACATGGTATTCTGGCTCTGGAGATAAGCAGGAACTGATTGCCAAAACTACAAGAGGTGAGATTCTGGACAGCGATAATTCTTTTGTGGATAATTATTCCATATCAGGAAATAAGATTCATATTGAATACGAAATAGAATTTATTTTGCAGACGTTTCTGGATTCCGAATTTATCTGGAGAGTACAGGCTTGTGCCCGGGTAAAATTTACCATTCCCGGACCTGATTCGGTAGACTGGTTCGTTTTTGATGCAGAGGATCATGATTTTTTTGAGGAGTATGAAAAATACAAAGAATTTGTACATGTTGAAAAGATTACTTATACTGATGTAGAATGTGATACGTTTATTGCAGTCTTTTATACGGGGCTTGGGGCTTCACTATCATTAGCAGGGATTCTTTTTGGGAAAAATTGGAGGACAAGCAATGCAGCAAAATAATAAAATGGACGATAAAGAGTATTCAACGGGGATGTTGGTCAGGCGGTTTCTTCCGTATTTTCAGCCGTACCGCAGGACGTTATGCGCAGATTTGTGCTGCGCGGCGCTGACGACAATGTGTGAGATCGTATTGCCGCTGATCATTCGGCAGATTACGAACACAGCGCTTGAAGATGTGGCGCTCTTGACAACGCGCATGGTTCTTGGGCTTGCTTTGCTGTATTTTGTGCTGAGAATTATAGATGCGCTGGCAAATTATTATATGGCGGATATGGGGCATGTGATGGGTGCGCGGATTGAGACGGATATGCGCCGTGATGCCTATGCACACTTGCAATTGCTGTCCAATACATATTTTAATAATACCAAGGTTGGTCAGATTATGGGGCGCATTACCAATGATTTGTTTGAGGTGACAGAATTTTCACACCACTGCCCGGAGGAGTTTTTTATTGCGGGGATTAAAATTGTGATTTCTTTTGTCATACTCGCGCAGATTCATCTGCCGCTCACGCTGATGATTTTTGTATTTGTGCCGGTGATGACGATCGTGTGTCGCATCATTAACAAAAAGATGCGCAGAACGTTCAGTGCGCAGCGTCATCAGATTGGTGAGCTGAATGCGAAGCTGGAGGACAGTTTATTAGGGCAGAAGGTTGTCAAGGCATTTACCAATGAGGCGCTTGAGTCGGAGAAATTCGAGCAGGGCAATCAGGATTTTTTGAAGGTAAAACAGCATTCCTATATGTTGATGGGGATATTTAGCACTTCCACCAGAGTGTTTGATGGATTGATGTATCTGACAATTATTGTCGGGGGCGGATTTTTCCTGATGGAAGGCAGGATTCTGCCGGGGGATATGGTGGCGTATGTCATGTATGTGTCTACGCTGATTGCGACAATCCGCAGGATTATTGAGTTTGCAGAGCAGTTTCAGCGCGGAATCACTGGCATTGAGCGGTTCTTGCAGATTATGGATGCTGATATAGAGATTTTTGATGAGCCGGATGCGCAGGAGTTGATACAGCCGAAAGGTGAGATTGTATTTCGCAATGTGAGCTTTGAGTACCCTGATGATCATAACAAGGTTTTTGCAAATCTCAATCTACAGATTCATGCGGGCGAGAAGCTGGCGATCGTAGGTCCGTCTGGCGGCGGAAAGACGACGCTGTGCAATCTGATTCCGCGCTTTTATGATGTGTCCTGCGGGGAGATCACACTGGACGGGAAAAACATTAAAAAGCTGACGCTAAAGAGCTTGCGGCAGAGTATTGGTGTTGTTCAGCAGGAGGTGTATCTTTTCTCAGGGACAGTGTATGATAATATCGCATACGGCAGACCGGGGGCTGCGCGCGAGGAGGTCATGGAGGCGGCAAAGCGTGCAGGGGCAGATGAGTTTATCCAGAATCTCAAGGACAAATATGACACGTATGTCGGTGAACGCGGCGTGAAGCTTTCTGGCGGGCAGAAGCAGCGCATCAGCATTGCGCGGGTGTTTTTGAAGAATCCGCCGATTTTGATACTTGATGAGGCGACCTCGGCGCTGGACAATGAGAGTGAGTATGCGGTTGCAAAGTCCTTAAATGAGTTGGCAAAGGGGCGCACGACGCTCACGATCGCACACAGGCTTTCGAGTATCCGAAATTCTGACAGAATATTGGTACTGACTGAGGAGGGGATTGTCGAGGAGGGAAATCACGAGAAGCTGATGGCACTGGAAGGGATTTATTATCATTTTTATACAATGGCGAATGAGATCAAATAAATAAAATGTTTAGTAAATCTATATTAGAAACGCCCTTAGCTTTGGGTAGGAACTTATAGCTAAGGGCGTTTTTCGTCTTTATCAATCTTAGGGCAGTTGTAAATAACAGTGGCAGGAGTTTAAAGATCTGCTGCCATAAATTTGAAAAATCATTATATTGACATTGCTATTGTTCGAGAATTAGAATATAATAAAATTACTGAAA
>ERZ778511.2560-NODE-2560-length-9833-cov-3.572612_pt1 | contig 9833 bp, 5 predicted proteins | sample MGYA00510347_ERZ778511 | MGnify/ENA primary metagenome ERZ778511 (study PRJEB29527, sample SAMN07138967) | mouse gut metagenome | material: feces | host: mouse | place: China:Nanjing | collected 2016-01-25 ...
CATTAAATGAGAAAGTCAGTCTGCTGGTACGCTACTGTGCACAGCATCAGTCCCACGGGTTTATGATGGACGAAAGAAATACGGATGAAAGTTTTCATGTGAGTCTGCCGGAAGAGGAACGGATACGCAGTTCTATTGATACAATCCGTGTGATTCTTCTTACCGGCGAAGCGGGGGACGGTAAATCACGGATTTTGCGCAACATCGGCCCTCTGCTTGCCGATCATGGTTTCAGTCCGCCCTGTGGGGATTTTTCGGCCCTGCCTGAGGAGCGCAAGAAGGAGCTGATTTTCCGTCTGCGGAAGGTGCTGGACGGAAACTCTGATGAGAAGCTGATGATACTTGCCAATGTGGGCGTCTTTACCCAGACGGCCATCCGTTATGATATTCATCTGATGGAAGAACTGACGGACGGGCGGGAGGATGTCTTTATCTGCAATTTTGAAAAGCGGAATCTGGCGGAGGATAAGGATGTTTTCCGAAAGATTGTAAACAGTTTCCTTGCCTGTGACCGGTTCTGCGCCAGGGGGGACTGTATTTGTTCCGGGAACTGTGCGTATGGAAAAAATATAGAAAAGCTGCTGTCGGACAGCGGTACGGAAGGGCTGCGGGCAATCTGCAATGCGGTTTATCTGACGGGAGGGCATCTGACGTTCCGGGAACTGTTATCTCTGCTTGCCTATGCGGTTACATTCGGACAGGACTGTGGGGAACGGGAGAGGTATATTGCAGAAGGCCATGATACGGAACCGTTTCTCTATTACAATATATTTGAAAAAAGTTCCGATGTGCTTTTGCGGAAAATAGCGGATATGGATCCGGCTCTGAAGCGGGGGCCGTGTAAGGGGATTGTCAAAACGAACAGAGATTATATCCGCTGCAGGCGCATGGCATATTTTGAGGAACAGAATGAACAGTATGAGATGCTGCGGGTGGATTATCTGCCGGAATTCCATGGGGTACTGGAGTATATGAACCAGAGGCCCTATCACTATGATGCCTCCAGGGATAAAAACGAGATTTTGCAGATGCTCAAGCGGGGCATCAATAAGATGAGCAGCCAGGGACGGAGCGATACGGGGCTGGTGGTAATGGATACACCGCCGATTTTTGACGGCAGGATCCGGATGGAATTTCTGGGTCTTACGGATGTGGCGCTGATCTGGAACCGTTATGATCTGCGGGCGGGACGGGCATCGGATGGGAGCAGACTGTGGAACCGGTTCTGTCTGAGCTATATGGTCAATACAAAGGAGAAAAAGGAACTGATCAGCCTGGTCATTGACTATCGCCTCTTCCGGTATTTGATGCTGTGCAGTCAGGATTATTTTATGAACCGGAACGCACTGAGTACGGAAGAAAATGCGGTCAATACCTTTTACAGAAAGATCCTGCAGCAGCGGGAACAGATTTACAGTTCCATTGCGATCCGGTTTGAAGAGAAAAGTGAAGAAATCTGTGATTTTTCCCTACAGGTACATGAGGAAGAAGATTTCTTTTCCGGAGAGACTTCGCGGTCAATCCGGATTCGGAAGGAGGACTGAAGGTTTGGCATCTCAAACAGCAGGAGGGACACAACAGAAAAGAAATGAGGGCATCGCGGCGTATGTTGGTATTTCTGCGCCGGAAACGCCCAGATATCTTCTGACCAATAACTTTCTGGCGGATTATTTTGAAACTTCCAGAGAAGAGGAAGTGTATGATTTTGATACCTTTCTGGAACGGGGCGTATTGTATACGGAAGATGAGGCAAACAGGGAACTGTTAAAAGCGTCCTTTGATCTGTTCCTGAAACGGTATCTGGGGGAAGAGGCGATCCGGGAAGAGAACCGTAAGCTCACCGAGAACAAACACTTTTATTTTCCCCTGATCCCGGAAATGTTAACGGACAGCACAGCCAACCTTCGCCATGTCCTGTATCGTCTGCAAATGCTGGATCAGAAATTTGATTATGACGCCATGCAGAGAAAGCTGGATTACTATATGTTTGCGGATGTGTCCGGGCTGAATTATATCCTCAAAATCCTATTTCAGGGTAAGGAGCATAAAACCCGATATAAAAGTCCGGAAAGGCGGGAGACGACGGAGGAATACTGGAGTATGCTGGATAAGGCGGAACGGGGGCGTATGCTCCGTCTTGGCCAGAGGCTGAGCGGGGATCTGGATACGCTGCTGACCCATCCCTATTTTTTGCAGCTTGATTTTTACCGCCGATACCATTACCTTTCCATGCTGCTGACCAGTTATGTCATTCAGTATATTGTGGTCAGGAAGGACGGGACCACTGGTATTCTGTGCAAAGGAAACCCACTGGACAGCCGTCTGGGCGGCATGCTGCACCGGGCATGTTGCAACAATTATGACAATATCCGCAATCTGTTTCCGTCACTGTTACAGGACTGCTATGAGCAGATGACCAGGAAACTGGTGACGGGAGAGGAAAAACAACTGCACATTGTGGGAAAAGACGGGAATGTGAAAGTCAATGGGAAACCGTTTCAGGATTTTACGGCGGATGTTACAGGACGGAAGGTGAGTAATCATATTGCCTATGACAAACTGATACAGGCTTTTGAACTGGAGGAGGGGAAGGAAAAGACGGTGTCGGTGGAGAATTTTGTGTTGCGGTATATTGACCTGACCAAAACCAGACGCGGCTCCACGCTGACGAAACTGTCTTCCACCCTGACGACAAGCGGAAAGCAGATTGGCATGATTTATCCCCGCAGCAATGTAAGACAAAAGTATTTTGCCATGTCGGAAAATCTGGCGGAGTTTTATGTCAGGCTCTATCTGGCCAGACAGGGGAGGCAGTACGATTATCTGGAACACTTTCTGGCGGATCTGCAGGAGCGGTACCGGATTGTGATCGCAAAATCCCCGGAAGGAGACAAGCGGTTAAAAGCGGTGAAGCCCAGGCTTTCGGCGCAGGATTTTGCCAGGAATCAAGCGGCGTTTATTGATACATTAAACAGTGTAAACTGCCTGATCAAGTTATCGGACAGTGGGTATGTGGTTACGCTGCCGGAGATGAAAGGGGACTTTCGGCTTATATGAAGGATGGGAAGGCGTTACAGCCTTATTTTATCAGATATATACAATGTTACATAGAAGGTCTGACAGCGGGAAAAGGAGAATTTTTCCTGTCTCTGTGCGATATAGAAGAAGAATTTCTGGAACAGACAAAAGGGTCCGATTTCTCCGGCTGTCAGGTAGTGGTGGTGGACAAGGCGGATTATTCGGAGGCGGTTCTCTGGCGGAATGACAGCCGTGTGGGAAAGATTGTGCTGTTGTCAGGGGAAGGGGTGAAACAGATCGACTCCCTGAAGGACTTTAATGAGTATTCTGTGCTGCCTGGCGATATGGAATTGTTGTGGCATTGTCTGGAACGGACGTTTGACATTTCATTGGGGCAGAAGGCCAGGGCATTTCTGGAGGTGATTCTGGAACAGAGCGAAGTTCTGTTTGGGGATCTGTTTGAATATTTGTATAAAAGCATTGCAAAAGGGCGGATTGATTCCGTTAAATTAAATAAGAATCTGCCGATGTTGGAGATTTGGAAAAGTAATAAAGACCGTGTGCTGAATAAGGGAGAAATCCGCAGAATGATTGTCAACTCCCGTTATTCTGTTGTGGAGAGCCGGCTGACCAGAGCGCTGATGAGTCATAAGATTGACAATGAAGAGCAGAAACGAATCATATCCCGTGCCTTATCCGAGGGGGATATGCAGCGCATTTTCATCAATATTGATTATGAAGATATAAAAGAGCATTTAAGACAGATGCCCAGGGAAAAATCATCCCCTGCCTCCGGAACAGATTCCGGGGAAGAAAAATCGTTTCGAAATTCTTATGAGTATCAACTGAGTGAAAATGTGCCGGCTCCCATTGAGAAAACAGAACAGGAATGGATGGCTGAACGGACAGGGGAGGATCAGGACATTGAGAATGACTGGAGCCGGTATCGGATTCCCTGGAAGGATGTGCAGGCGGATCAGAGGCGGATCAGACGGCTGCTGGAAAGCCTGAGAGACAGTAATCTTCCGGCATCCAGAATTGGGGCTTATATGGAAAAACTGGAGGGGCTGCTGAGGGCTTTTTCAGGTGCACAGGAGGAGGTGCGCAGGGCTACGCCCATTTGTCTCCGGACATTCTGTCGGGCGGCGTCAGGGTATACCCAGATATATCTGGAACTGCTGGCGGCCCTGATTACTGATGAACTGCTGCGTGATCTGGATGCGGGAAGAGAATTGATCAGGAAAGTGCTTTTGCTTTTTGGCAGGGAGGAGAAGGATAAGATCCGTATGCCCTATTATCATCCGATCCGGGTGTTTTATTATATGACACTTTGCGGATTGTATGAAGGGATTGGGGCGGAACCGGAGCGTGATGAACTGAAAACGCTAGTACTGCTGAAACTGACGGAGCGGGTGGCAATGGAGTTTCCGGTGGAGTTTATACAGGCGGACGGGAAGCGGTTTGCGCTGGATCAGACGACCATTGAACAGGAATATATGGATTTTGTCGATGTGAATGCGGGGACCGTCTATTCCGTAACGGACTTCAAAATTGTGCAGCAGCAGATCTTGCAGTATATTATGCGCAATCCCTATCTGACCGGTTTTACATTTTGTCTGGTGGATATTTCGGACTTGTCAGGCCTGACCGGGCTGGTGGCGCGGATCCGGGAGATGGCGGGCCGGGAGGAGTACCATATCGGTCAGGTGGACTTTTTAATTCTTTCGTCAAAGGAAGAGGACTTGAAAAAAAAGCTTTCCCAGATGTGGGATACCATTGGATCAGATGATATAGTGCGGTTCCGTTTTGCGAAAAAAGCCTATTCTTCCAGCGGGAAATATGATTTGGAACGGATTGCGCGGGATGCAGATATGGTCATTATGGCAGACAATTCCCTCCTTTACAGGGAACCCCGCCTGGTGGCCGACAGGGAATCCGCCAATGGGTTATATAACCGTCTAGTAGGGTTTGATCTGGAAAAACAGATAAAAAGCTGTATACAAAGCGGCAGATCGGATATATCTGTTATATGGGATACCATGCATCAGATTGTCTCAGGGGGCCAGGAAGGTTTCTGGAAATGGAAGAGCCGGGAACTGGACAGCAGGATTCTGGAGTTTATCAACCGGACGATACAAGAGCAACCGGGCAAAGCCTTTGTTGTGCTGAGTTCTAATGAGCAGATTCTTTCTGAAATATACCAGGCGGAGTATATGAAAGTATTCCGCAAACGGTATAACGGAAAAAATATTACCATTCTGTGCTTTGACGCAGAGCCGCAGGCGGATCAGGAAAGCGGGGACGGAAGAATTTCCTGTTCTCTGACGGAATTGTATGATGAAGGCCTGGATCTGAAAGCGATGTCTGAAAAGCTGGTTCCCGGTGTGTCGGATATTCGTCTGGATATCCGGTATGGGCAGGAGAATATCGTCTGTCATTGTACGGCGTTTGTGAAGGAGGAAGAGACGGAGCTTCCCCCTGACTGGAGAGAAATTTGCGGGCAGTGGCTGAACTGGCAGTTTTCTGCATTTTCGGACAGAGGGGATGTGCTTGCGGAATACTTCCGGGAGATGTGGAAAAATCAGCTTTATGCAGGGGGCAGCGGGCTGCTTTCCATATTGCTGGCGGAAAATCTGTGCGGCAGCGGCCGGTTTACCTGTACTTATGAGGCGGCCTTTGCAGACACACGGAAAGGATACAGGCAGGCGGAAACAAACTGTATTCGGGCGATTACAGTACATGAACTGTTACAGTTTGTGAACCGGAAGGCTGTCATCGACGAAAAGGCGGCCAGCCAGTTCCGGGAACGCTTCACGCCTGAACTGCTGAAACATGTTCTGGAAACAGAAAACGGCAGGACACTGCTTGGAGAACGGGAAAAGGCGCAACTGATAAAACTCTGGGAAAGGACAGGAGATACACCGTTATGAAACATAAAATACTTTTCGTAAATTCCTTTAAAGGAGGAGCCGGCAAAACGACCCTGTCGCTGATGCACTGTATCAGCAATCTGTTTGACGGGAATGCTTTTGACAATGTGATTTATATGGATCTGGACATATTGGGGACGGCCACCAGTTATCTGTTTGAAGATGGAAAACTGCCAATGGATAAATGCTTCAATCTTACCGGGGAGACGGTTAAAGTGGAACTGACAGCAGATAATGCCACAAAGGATCTGTATGTGGCTTATCTGGATCCGGGTTTTAAGAACGGGGATTTTTCAGGTGAAGAGGGGTATCTTCACCACAAAGCCCTCAATGAGGAATTGTTAAAACATGGCGTATTGCGGTTTATCAAAGAGAATATGAGCACGACAATTCCCACACTCATTGTACTGGACTGCGCGCCGGGATTCTCAGAACTGGAGCAGGAACTTCTGAGAATCTGCTATGAACATTCGGAAACATGGGATGCGGAAATAGAAGAAAATTATGTGATGACACTGGATGGAGCCCATATCCGGAAAAGCCTGAACTGTTTAAAGAGCAGCAGAGTCTCCTATGTCATCGGGCCAAAGGACAGAACCATCCACCTTGTGCTGCTGGATCTTCAGAATTACGGCAGGTGGGTGAGAAAAGTAGAGAGGCGTGATATTTCAGAGGAATGGCAGGAGATGAACGACCAGATAACCGAAGAATTAAAAGGGCTGAAAGTATCTGTTTACTGGTGCAGATATTCGGAGGAGATTGCTCTGAAAAATACATATTTGCGTGAAGAAAAGGTGGAAAATCAGGTGGATTGTTACAGGATGACACAGGCCAACTATTGGCAGTTGTCCTGATAAAATAAGAGGAGCCACCAGCCGGGCAGGGTATGAAAAGCCACAGAAATCAGGGTTGGTGAACAGGGGGCAGGCAATCATATGAAAAAAATGAAAATCAATGACAACGGAATGTATCAATATTTTGATTGTCTTTTTTATGGAAGCAGTGAGACCAGATCTGAGTCACCGCAGCGGGGGCTGCGGCAGGAGTGGAAAAAGACAGGTCTGATTGAGCCGTATGATCTGACAAATTATGATGTGTATGAGATGCTTGGGGCAAAACGTCTGCTGTATGGCGGGAAGGATGCAAAGTTACAGCTCTGCGTCCTGGACAGTATGCAGAAACTGCTGCATGAATATGTGGGCATCAGGGGACTGGAAGAACTGCTGATCAACAATTATGGTTCCATCGAGAATGCCATTTTTTTTGAACATGACGCAAAAGGAGATCCGGTTCACATCAGAGAACATGCCAAACATCAGATGAAAAATGCTTATCTGGGATCCCGCCTTTTGCTGGAGTGCGGTTATCTGGAAGATGCGGCTAAAAATATTCTGGCGGGTGAGAGCTCTGTCACTGCCTACCTGACCTATCAGGCGATTGTGACTGTGGTGGGAAATGCGGACAGCACGCAAAGTCATGAAGAACTTATGGCCAGACTGAAAAAACACAATCTGTATGAAAATGTACTGGGTAAACTGGAGGAGTGGGTTTACAAAATTTTCATGATCAGTTCAATGCTGCATGATATTGGGTATCCGTTGGAATTTTATCTCCGCTCAGCCAGGACGCTGGCGGAATATCCCCCATATCTGAATATCCTTTCGCCTGCGGCGAAAACAGACTTTGTGGTCATAAAATCAAGCCTTTTGGAAAGTCAGCTGTTCCGTCTGACGGACCACGGGGAGATCCGAATGAAGTATGATGCAAATAACCATGGCGTTCTTTCCGCAGTCAGCCTGCTGATGTATTTCTATCACAATGGAAAGATTTATTCCATGAGCAGAGAAGAGCGCTGTCTGATTGAGGTATCCGCCATTGCCATCTATCGCCATACAGATAAATTTAATGGTAAATCCCGCTTTGTTTACAGAAAAGATCCCATCTCCTACCTGGTTCGCCTCTGCGACGATCTGCAGGAATGGGAGCGGTTTAAAGTCATCCTGAACGATAAACATAATTATCTGCAATGCGGAACCTGTGGGAAACTGATCTTATCGAATGAACGGGAATATCAGTGTGAATGCTGTGGACAAACATATTATAAGGTGACGCAGATCAATAACCGAAAGGTGAATTATATCTGCCTGTGTGACGAACTGGAAGTGGAACAGGAGGAAAACCGGCTGCTCATTACAGTGAAATTTGATCTGATGAAACAGTTTGAAATTCTGCCCGATGATTATATGGCAGTTTTACGCCATAAGGACAATCTGGATAAGATACGCAAGATGCTCCGGGATCAGAGCATGGAGCCGGAACTTGCGATTGACTATTTCGTTTCCAACAATCCGGATGTATTGATCGAACAGATGCTGGAGATGGCGGGGCTGGAGATGAGCGATGTGCTGGAGTGGGCCGAAAGCTTTCCGGAAGAGAAGAGAAGAAAGAATATGATCCGGTTCGCAGAGGATTATATCCGGAATGGGAACAGCGGCCGCTTTGGCGAGGCACTGGAAAAGAATGGCCTGAAATACCGGGAAGCGGTGGAAACCTATGTGAAATCCTATTACGGGGAAGTATACAGTCTGTATGTATATTGCCAGGAAATGGAGAAACGTCTGGAATCATAACGTAAAAACGGTATACGAACCCCGGCGGAGGAAGGTAAACTCAATTATCAGAAAAATCTCTTCGGGTACCATCCCTGTCACCGCTTCCGCTTCCACCCGCTCCGCGCAAGGTGTGGGTGGATGACGGAATGCAGGAGACGATGGCTTTGCTTTCATTCATGACAATAGGTTTGCTGGCGAAGCCTGCAATCTATTGTTAAGGCAAACGGCGTGATGGTGCCATAACAAGAATGCGGGCGCTTCCTTTATACAATTATTCAGCCCTTATCACCATAACGGATGTATCATTCATAACCATATAAAAAACCTTTTCTTCTTCATCGAGACAATATCGATAAAAAGAATCCACTTCTCCATAAAAAGTCATATTCTTACCCATTGCAGATAAATCGATTTTTTCCCCGGACAACAGTTCCCTCACTTCTGCTTCATTCGCATATTCTTCCTCATAAAACTCCCATCCATTTTCATTTAACACCTCTTGTGCGGTTGTATATTCCACACCGGCAAGAGCATCCAATAATACGCACATCAGATATTCAGACAATGTATTTGCAATTAATTTCCAATCTGCTAATTCATTTTCTTCATGCAACATATAGACAGGTGGATTTTCCAGCACCAAATCCTTTTCCTTTATACCATAAAATACAACTCCCGCCGCATAATCGCTCCCAATCTGTAAATAGTTTTCCAACAATTCCGGCCATTGTTCTTTTGGAATCTTTGAATATGGATAAAAAGCATTTTCTTTGCAAAACTCAGGATCATCAAAATCCGACCTGCAATCTTCAATTCCTTCTGCAATATATTGATAGGAAAAATAGGGAAGGTCATCACTATCTACCCAAATATCTGCGGTGGATAATAATTCTTTCGTTCTAACGAGACTTAAAAAATCAAATAATAATCTGGGGAGTTTTAGGTCATTGTTTCTTTCAAACAGTTCTAATTCTTTTTTTGCTATGGGTTTTGTATATCCAAATAGTTTTATGATTTCTACTGGTGTCGGATGATATTTTATCGCCATGCTTCTGCTACCTCCGGTTTATGTAAAGGTTTTTTGTTGATTGAATGTAACGTTTTATAAATACAAGTATAGCGTATCTTTTTGGCGAATACAATCCCTGCTTTACAGGCGAAGTCACGGAGGACAATTCGTACTGGACTAAATATGGAGACGTTGCTCTATTGTGCTTTGACAGCATTTTTTATATTATCTTTGCGTGGCCAGCCCAGGCTCAGAACATGAGCA
>ERZ778511.2564-NODE-2564-length-9816-cov-4.577093_pt1 | contig 9816 bp, 6 predicted proteins | sample MGYA00510347_ERZ778511 | MGnify/ENA primary metagenome ERZ778511 (study PRJEB29527, sample SAMN07138967) | mouse gut metagenome | material: feces | host: mouse | place: China:Nanjing | collected 2016-01-25 ...
GTCACAATGCCAAAATATGGCATTCTGTTCGGGCAAAATAAAAACGTGGGCTGAAACTTATTTGCTTATTGAGGTATCGCCAAACACCTTGCTGCCAAATAAGTAAAGCCCACGTCGGAATACAACGTGAACATCAACCTTATTCTTGACAGCTTTTTGATTTGGCGATTTTCAATAAGCAAGAATAAAAGCTAACGCTTTAATTTTCGATATGTTGAATTTTCGACTACATTTTACGGTTTATAGGACAAATATACGATTTTCATCAAAAAAGTTTGTTTTTGTCGATTATTATCTTCAAAAACGAGGTCCGCGGCAATAATTGGGAGGGTGTATTGTTTTTTGGGGGATCGGCATAAAGAATCTGACAGATTGAAGGACGGTAAGCTCTCACACAACGGCAAGCGACAAGCCACGATTGCCAGTTGGGCCGACCTCAGTACATGGTCGGAATTCGTATACCGTCCGTATCCGACACCCGAAACCGCCGTTCCCGAAGTATCACCGCGGACCTGATTATCAGAAGGAAGCGAGGATGGCTCTTCAACCGCCCTCGTCCTCCTCGAAAGGCATCTTCCACTGGGGCAGGAAATGCTGTTTGATGACAGCCTTGCGGAAGTTGCCCGAGAAGTCGAAGTATTTGCGCAGGGGCGAATCCGAAAACTGCGCTTTCAACATCCGGAATGCCTTGAAGTGCACGAAGTGTCCGCAATAGGAATTCAGCACGGCCCGAATCTCGACCAATCGATTGTAAGCGACGGCTCCGTGCCGGCACTCGGCCTCCAACTGGCTCATGCGGACGTGGAAACGCTTGACCGAAGACTTCGTGGCATAACGCCGGAACGGCTTGACGTAAGCCCCCAAGAATGCGACGCCGTAATTGTAGGGTTGCAGGACGATCTTCTTGGGATGGATCGTCAGATGCAACTCCGCCTCCAAGAACTCCTTCAACCGCACGACCAACGCTTCGAGATACTGCCGGTCGGGATGGATGACATAAAAATCGTCGACGTAACGCCCGTAATGCCGGCAATGCAACTGGCGCTTGATGAACTGGTCGAAATGATCCATGAAGATGTTGCTGAACAACTGCGAGGTGATGTCGCCGATGGCCAGTCCGACGTTCTCGGGGGTGTTGAACAGGCTCTTCGACGCAGGCAGACCGTCCCAGTCGGAGGCACGTCCCAAGACGTAACATCCTTCGGTGGGATTGCGGAACAGAATGACTTCGATCAGATAGTCGATCAATTCGCGGTCGAGACGGTCGCACCACCGACGGCCGTCGCCCGAAGGACGGGGCCAGTACTTGTCCAGACTCTCCATCAGGATGCGGTGCAGGATGCGTTTGTCGATGCTCATGAAGTAACCCCGCAGGTCGAGTTTGAGAACGTGCGCCTTGCGGGTGTAGTTGTGGGTGCAACTGCGCAGATGATGCTCCAACCGCTCGATGCCGACCAGTACGCCCTTGCCCTCGCGGCAGGAGTAACTGTCGAAGATCATGCGTGCCTCGAACATCGGCGCGATGTAATTGTACAACAACCGGCAGACGATGCGGTGGGCGAAAGGCGAGGCGAAGATTTCGCGTTTGACCGGCACTTCCGTGATGAAGCAGATGGCCGGATTGGGTCGATACGTCCGGGTGACGATCTGATTGCAGAGTTCGACCAGATTGTGTTCGAAGTTGAATTCGAACTTCAACTGACTGTTGGTGTTGCGTTTGTGCTTTCGTGTGTCGAAATAGGCCCGGAAGAGATCGCCCAATAGTTCGGACTGACTCTTTTTCATAAATGCAATTCTCTTTCAAGCAGCGGTAAATACTCGGACACAGCGCACCGTTAAGCCGTTCGCACGGTTCGTATTGTTGAGCGGGTTCACGTTCGAGGAGTTGAAGTTCAAGTTTCCTGCGTTCGTCGAACCGCCAGTCGGAGCGCTACTCCAATAGTCGCCTTCCGAGCCGACATTCGTCAATGCACCGGAGGTACGGTGGCGAAAGCCAGAGAGACGCGCGAGGTATAAGTAACCGCTTACTAAATTATGCAGGGGGCGTCCTTACGGAACAGACCCTGCCACAAATTAATTTTCATTACCGGCGGACGAGCAGATATCGGATCCGTCCGTATGACGCCGGTGGGTCACTGAATTTACAAGACACGCTTCCGAAGGTCTGTGACCTTGACGGAACTCCGATCCTGCTCTGTTTGAAGAGAATGGCCTTGTAGATCAGTATGTGGTTAACAAAAATTTTCCTTTCAAGCAGCGGTAAATACTCGGACACAGCGCACCGTAAAGCCGTTCGCCCGGTTGTTGTTGTTGAGCGGGTTCACACCGCCGGAGTTGAAGTTCAAGTTTCCAGCGTTCGTATTGCCCGCAAACGGAGAACTACTCCAGTAGTTGCCATTCTGAGCGACATTCGTGACAGCCCCCGTCGAGTTGTTGAGGTACCCCGCGGCGAAAGCAAAGTGCTAAGATAGTAACCGCTTGCTATATTGAGCGGAGGACCTCCACCTCGGGAGGAACACCGCGACTAAATTGGTTTTTCATTACCGGCCGAAAAACAGACGGCATAAGCCATCGCGGGCCGGTGGGTTACTGAATTTACAAGACACGCTTCCGCAGGTCCGTGACCGTGCGGAACTCCGATCCTGTTCTGCCTGAAAAGAAAGAACTTTTTTTATCGCGGTCCACGTCCTATTCGTCGTCGGATTTGTTCTCGGGCAAAGCCTCGCGCACCCGTCTGAGTGTCTTGGCATGCCATGCCGCCAACTGCTTGGAGACGGACTCCACCTCGACGGCCAACGTCTGGAACAACTCCGGATTGATGTGGTGCAAATCGAACAGTATCCGGAACCGCGCCTTTATACCCGGGATCAGAGCCCGAGCCTCGGTCAGAGGAGCGAGCTTCCTGTCGTCGGTGATATAATGGGCCTTGTAGATCAGTACAAGAATTTCTAAGATGTCTTTTTTTAAGGTTTCGATGAGCGTGAATTTCACATCACGCGGAACGCTTCCGATGCTTTTATCCCTGTAAACGTGTTGTAAAAGGTCGTAAGCAGCTTTATAAACGGGCAAATGATCGTATTCGGCCATTCCACATCAACGGTTAACAAGCATATTCTTCAATTCGGAAATAAACAGCATACACTCCATCGGCGTCTTGTCCGCCAGATTGAAGTCCTTCAGAGATTCGGCGATCCGCCGCTCGGCGGATACCGTGGCACTATCGGTCGACACGACACTGCGCGACGAAAACATGCGCACCAAACGCTGCAACCATGACCTCTGAAACGAAAACTCCGCACCAGAACCAGGTGTGAGTGAGCCGGCGGCGCTGTCGACTGCACGGGCAGAACTACGGGCGGCGGGCGCGAGGGTCGCAGAAGCACCGACCGCAGAATCGCCGCCCCCGACACGACAGTCCGAAGCCGTGGCGACGGTGCCGGTCGGATTGTCGCCGGGCCCCGAACCCGGAGCTTTCGGCCGCACGGACTGCGGCTTGACAGGTACGGAGGTCTTCCAGATGCGGAACTCCTGCTCGATGATGTTGCGCGGAGCCGCAAGCGTCAACCGGTCATCCGAACGTTCGAGAACCGACAACCGACCGATCGTAGCAGCCTCGGCCGAGACCGGAAAGCCTACCGAAATCAGGTCGCCGCCCCCGAGCGTCTTCAACGTCTTGCGCGTCGGCTTCAACGGCCGCACCTGCGAACACAATGCAAAGGCCGACCGCTCGTAGGCCTTCCAGAAAAGACCCTCACGGTAGAGGACGATGCGATCCGTGTTCGCGGATTCGGCGGATAGAAAGTCGCGGCTGGTCATCGATGCGGGTTAGTTTCGTTCGTTGCGCTTCGTGTGTTTGTTTTGCGCTTTGCGCTTTGCGTTTTGCGCTTTACTCTTACTACCAGTATTAGCAGTAATAAGTTATATTAATAAAACCCTTATTGGGACGGGAAAGGTGCCTGTCTTGCAAGGCGTCGTAACCGTTTTTACGCAGTGTCGCGAGAAAGTGGATGTTGTGTGCAAATCGTGTGCTCGCCCGAATAAAAACCGAAATTTTCGACCCCGCAACACTCCTGATTTTCAAACGAAATCAAGGTGCCGACGGCAATCAAAATTTCGGAGAAAATTTTCGACCGGCTCACGCCGGTGTCCCACCCGCCGAGCTTTCAATGCTCGGCGGGTAAAACATCGGATGCGTTCGCTCGCTATTTGCTCGCTCTCTGAACTTCTCGGACACAGCGCACCGTTAAGCCGTTCGCACGGTTCGTATTGTTGAGCGGGTTCACGTTCGAGGAGTTGAAGTTCAAGTTTCCTGCGTTCGTCGAACCGCCAGTCGGAGCGCTACTCCAATAGTCGCCTTCCGAGCCGACATTCGTCAATGCACCGGAGGTACGGTGGCGAAAGCCAGAAGCGGGATAGAAGTCAGTATTACCCGTCTGCCACATCTTCGTACCGTTATCGTTCATACCGTAGTAGAAGTGATAACCGCGCTGCGTCGTCAGCGTCGTGGTGTGCGTCGTTCTATTCAAGTTTGCGACGTTGAAGTTGTTTTCGGGGTAGTTGTCCTCGCTCGAAGTGTTCGCCGTGAAGTTGTTACCCGTCTTGGTGAACGCAACCCACAAGTCCTTGGGAGCCACGCGGTAACCGGCCGGACACGGATCGAAGATCGAACGGTGCAACGTGGCTTTGCGCGGGTAGTTGTAACCCTGCGGGTTGCCCCAAAGGTAGTCGTTCGTCTTACCAGCCCAGTCGTTGCCGTACTTGCCGTCGGGAACAACGATGAACTCGGTCGGATGTGCCGTCACGTAATCGATCATCCATTCGTCCACCGACTTGCCGTCTTTTTCCGAAACAGCGTCGCCGTTGAGCACGTCGGCAGCCGTGATGGTCTTCTCGTGCGAACCCAAGTTATAGGCCGTCGTACCCGTAGCACCGGCATAGGTGGGGACGAAACCTTCGGCACCGGCCGTGATGGTTGAAGGACGACCCAGCGGGTCCTTGCGGCCCCACTGATAGTAGAGACCGAACGATTTCGCGTTGGTGGCGTCGGTAGCCGTACCGGTCGTGGTGACGGTAGCCTTGTTCATGGCACCCAATGCGATGGGCATCACCTGATACTGGCCCGAGTTGGTGAACTTGTAGTCCAACAAAGCGGTCGTCGGATTGATTTCCGGCTTCCAGATGTGGTACGACCACAGGAGTTTCTTGGACGAAGTGTTGTTGTTGTAGATACCGACGACTGCGTTACCCGTACCGGTGACACCGCTGATGTTCAACGTGTTGTGGTCGGAGGTGAGGCCGACGGTGATGGCCGTCATCGTGCTTTCACGCCAGATGACCTCGGCGTAAGTGGCTTTCTTGCTGGAATCCGAAACGAGGCTGCCTTCATCCATTACCCAATAATAAGGGTTGGTCTTGAAGGGGCGGATGTCGAGCGAACCCGTAGCACCGGTGAGCAACAGACAGTTGGCCTTACCATAGTAGATGAATTCCGGAATGTCGCCGTTCTCGACAACGTTGTAAGCGAAGTCCTCGGAGGTCTCTGCCTTGTGGAAATTGTCGTCGACGTTGAACGGGAAACGCAGAATCGTACCGGCACCGAACGCCTGTTTCGGCGTAGCGTAGAACGTGAAAGTGTGCAACTGCGTCTTGACCTCGACCTTCAACTGGTCGCCGTCGACCGCAGGGAACAACATCATCGACTTGGTGAGCGTCGCCGAGCTCAACGAACCCGTCGTCTCCCACTCGACGGCATTGGTCGTACCCTCTTTCAATACGGGCTGGTTGGGGTCGGTGAAGTCGATCTCGGCAGTACCCGAAATCTTCTTCGTGCCGTTGGTGGTCGTCACCTTGATCGACTCCATAGCCTCCATCGCATAGGTCTCGTTGCTCGTGAAGTTGAACACGAAGTTGCACCACGTAGCCAACTGCCGGAACTTGAAGTTCACGGGAACAGCACCGTTGTTGGAGGTGAAGTCGGCCGATGCCTTATACGAAACCTTGATGTCGTTGTTCGTGAAGGCGTAAGCCGACGAATTCTTCGTCCACGAAGTGATACCCACCTTGGCGAGCTCTTCATCGGTGTACTCCTTGTTGATCGAAACCGAGATCTTACCGCTGGCAACCGACGCAGCGACAGCCGGATAAACGGCTTTCACATCGTCGAGCGCATTGAACGTAGCAGCCGTGCTGATCGGCTCGAACTTACCGATCGGCGTACCGGCGCCGGCCGAGAGAACGTAATAAAAAATCTTATTGGTTTTCGTGTTGACGATGGCGAGCTTGTCGTTGTTCGACCAGTTCACCACGTTGTTGGTACCGAGACCGGTACGCGACTCGATGTCGTCGAGCGAAGCCGTGACTGCGGGAAGCGTGTACTTGCCCTCGGCTACCGGAGTGTCCAAGCCCTCGGCATCCTTGCTGCAACTTGCGCCCATCACCGTGAACGCTGCAAGTGCGTAAAACAATAACTTCTTCATAATTTTTATTAATAGCTGTTTGTAATTTTATTTACCGTGGGTAAAACTGCACCCTGTGCGCTTCTACCAAGCCGTACCGCCATCGGTATAAGCACCGTCGTTCTCGACTTCGCCGTCCCATGCGGAACCGCCGTCTACATAGTAGGCGTCCGGCGAACTTTCGTCGTCGATGACAACGCTGATTTCACGATCGAGGAAGTAACGCGTACCGGCTTTGAAACCATCGGTCGGAAGCTCTTTGTCCTTGATCGTCAAACGAGTATTGGTGTTCGTATAGGCGGCAAACGAAATGTTGCCCGATACACCGGCCGACGTCGGCAAAATCACGGCGTCGATGTACGGATTGCCATCGGCATTCTTGGTGATCTTGACGGGTGTCGACAAGCTCACGTTGACCGAATGGGTATTGCCGGTGGATGTTGCGGCAGCGGTCAATTCGTGAGGGAATGTCAACGTGCAATTACCGCAAAGCGTCGCATTGTTGGCTGTGAGCGAAAGCTGCTTGATATAAACTTCATCGACAGAGCTATCATCGGTCAACACCAGACGGATACGGATCAACGACGAAACGGGCTTGAAGGCGAAACGAACGTACTTCTCCTTCTGAACGTCGGCATAGGCCATCGTTACGGCTTCCGAAGAGCAGATCTGATGGCGTCCGAACTCGCCCGTCTGTGCAGCGGGAATGTTCAACAATACGGTGCCGCTGTCATATGTCGCAGCAGCTCCCGACTCGGGATAGTAGGCGTAGAACGAATACGTATCGGAAGCCGATGCGTTCGAACCGAACCACGAAGAGGCTTTCAGAAAGTTCTTAGGCGTAAACTTACCCTCATTGGTGCCCACGCTCTCATTGTTAATCACGCAAAGATCGCTGACAATCGCAGTATTGAAAGTGCTGCCTTTGAAAGCGTAAACACCGAGATTATCGTACGAGGACCAATGCATCAAACCCGAGGTGCCCGGAAACGAAGAACGGGTACCGGGCGCATCGGCCATAAAGGTGATCAAACCATCCTGCCCCTCGGGCCCGACGGAATCACCTTTACTGCAACTTATGGCCGTCAAGCCGATAAGCGCGACAATGAATGCTTTTTTCATCTTAAAAACAGGTTTGTTAAAATACATTTCGTCTGTTATTTCCACTCCTCGTCATCGTATTTACCGGCAGGAATACCTTTCTCGACGATCACGCGCTTGTCGTTCTCGTTGATACCAAGAATCGTTACGGTAACTTTATACGCATTGTTGCGGATCAGATTGAAATCGGTCGAATTGTTCTTGCCGAGGTAGATCCGGTAGGTCACGTCCGTCGTTTTTTCGCCTTGCGTATATTCGCCCGAAACATCGATGCAGGTACTGTATTCGGGAGCATGCTCGAGGTCTTTCGTCTTGTCAGTCAACCCGGTAACGACACCACGCAGGTTTTCAGGAATATAAAGGATCTTCGTAACGGAGTTCTTATCCGCTTCAGGTACGGCGATTTCAGCGAAATCGAAAAAGTTGTCGCTTGAAGCAACGGGATAAAGTCCGGTCTGTGCGGTCGGCACGGCAGGTTTCTTGAAAGCGACCTTGGAGGCAGCGCTTACAACCTGAAGACGATCGATTTCGAAAGTTCCGAGCCCATTCGGAATATTGACGTTGCAAGTGAATTCGACTTTGGAAACGACACGAGTAAGTTTAATCGTGATCGATTGCGAAAGATCGGCCGCTCCCGAATAACTTCCGACCATCGGCAGTGCGGTATCGGTCAATGTCACATCGTTTTCATCGGCAAAATCGAGCGTCATGGCTTCGAAGCTACCGAGCGTAACGTCTTTGTCGACTTCGAGTTTCGCGAGTTTCTCCGAATCGCTGTTGGCGATGACATAGATGCAGGTTTCTTCTTTCTCGAAGAGTGCAACATACAATTTTTTGTTGTCGCCATCGGTAACAATCTGATCGGCTTTGTAGAACTGGTTGAAGATCAGTTTGGCTTCAGTAGTCTTACCGTCGAACTGCAACACACGCACGTTTTTCAACTCCGATTCACTCACGGCCCGCGTGGCTTTCGCACTCGAAACGGTGGCGGACAACGGATTCTCCATCTCCGCGGTCGTGAAACAGAATGTCACTCCCTTTTTCTCCGGATCGGACGGCCCATCGATTTCCCCGGACAGTGCAGCATCCTTGTTGCAGGATGCAAACAGCAACACCGCAGAAAGGATCGGCAATGTTTTTCTTAAAATTTTCATAACCGTTTTTTTTATTTATACATCGTTCATTCTTTGCTCTTATTGAAAGGATGTACCCCAATCGTACTTATCGCCCCAGTCATAGACTTCGGAAACGAAAGAGAGGTAAGCTCCCAATTCGGTCGACCATTCAGGATTGGAAGCCCAATCCTCTACGGATGGTATCATTACCGGATAACCGCCGACATCCGTCGACCATTCCCACGTGACATTCTCCCATTTTCCGATTTCGATGGAGGTCGACGGATATCCGCCGAGGTCGGTATAACTCCAATCAGCAGGAGTCTCCCAAGGTGTGATCTGAAGTAAGAGCACAATCGAACCTCCTCGTAACAAAAGATCAAAGCTGTATCTCAGACCGGCAGAGAAAGCCATCGCCGGGATCGTTGTGGCCAATTTCGTCGTATCGGCCGCATCATTGAACGTGATGCCCATTTTCAAATCAAAAGAAGCACTACTTTTGGGCAAGACCTCATCTGCAACCGAAAACTGATAGTCCTCTTTTCCTTTGATGAAATTTGCTTTCGGAATTTCATGCTTGCCATCATTCGTGCCAATGGATAATGCGGCCTGAGACAATGTGGATTCGACCGGTGAATGGGCGATTTTCGAGAGAGTGACTTCTTTAATAGCGACTTTCGTAACATTCTCAGCCTTTCTCGTAATAGAAAAATTGAGTTTGCAGCACTTTCTGTCAAGGATGATGAGTTCGACCTTACCGCCGGTCTGCGTCTTCTTGCTGCCGACATTGGCCGGATCGGGCTGTCGAACGGAGCCGTCCGACAATACCTCTACTTCACCCGTCAAGGACGATGCGAAGTCGTCGCCGTGATGCACCGAAACCTTGGCAGGAACAGCCAACGTCGATCCGTCCGTCGCATCCTTCTCAAGCGCCAATGCAGGGGTGATGGCGTAGAAATCGTACGTCCCTGCCATTAACCGCAACGGTGATGCTCCCTCCGTCTTGATGCCGCTCGGATCGATACGACCCGTATCTGCGTCGAATGACATCGTACAGGGCTTCAATACGATCTGAGAACCCTCTTTCACGGCTATGTACGTCGCTTCGTCGACGTACGAGTCGCTTGATAAGTCAGCAAGGGGAC
>ERZ778511.2565-NODE-2565-length-9814-cov-4.685419_pt1 | contig 9814 bp, 5 predicted proteins | sample MGYA00510347_ERZ778511 | MGnify/ENA primary metagenome ERZ778511 (study PRJEB29527, sample SAMN07138967) | mouse gut metagenome | material: feces | host: mouse | place: China:Nanjing | collected 2016-01-25 ...
GGCAGCTTTCCGGAGGGGAACAACAGAGGGTGGCGCTGGCAAGGGCATTGATTAATAAGCCCTCTATTTTGTTAGCAGATGAGCCTACGGGGAATCTGGATCCTAAGAATTCCTGGGAGATTATGAAGCTGCTGGAAGAGATTAACCAGAATGGGACCACTGTGCTTGTGGTAACCCATAACCGGGAAATTGTAAATGCCATGAAGAAGAGAGTCGTTACAATGAAAAAGGGTGTGATTGTAAGCGACGAAGAAGAAGGCGGTTATATTGATGAGGATTAGTACACTTTTTTATACGATAAAACAGGGTTTTGTAAATATACTCAGGAATAAATGGTTTTCACTTGCGTCTATTGCTACTATTTCGGCCTGTCTGTTCCTTTTTGGGCTGTTTTATGCCATTCTGACCAATTTTCAGCATGTGGTGCGTACAGCGGAAGAGGGCGTGAGTGTTACGGTATTTTTTGATGAAGGTATCAGCGATGAACGGATACGGGAAATCGGGGATATGATCAGTAAGCGGGTGGAAGTGAGAGAGCTGAAATTCAAATCTGCCGAGGCAGTATGGGAAGAGTTCCGTGTAGAGTATCTGGGAGAGTATGCGGATGGTTTTACCGAAAATCCCCTGGAAGACTCAGCGAATTATGAAATTTATCTCAGCGATGTGTCCATGCAGAGCACCCTTGTCACTTATCTGGAATCGGTAGAGGGAGTGCGGCAGGTGAACCGCTCGGAGATTACTGCCAATGCCCTGGGAGGCATCAATGTGCTGATTGGATATGTTTCGCTGGGGATTATCATTATTTTGCTGGCGGTTTCCATTTTCTTGATCAGCAATACGGTTATGATCGGTATTTCCGTCAGAAAAGAAGAGATCAACATTATGAAATATATTGGTGCCACAGACTTTTTTGTCAGATCGCCTTTTGTGATCGAAGGAATACTGATTGGCCTGATGGGTTCCGTGGTGCCCCTTGTATCCATTTATTATATTTATACCAATGTCATTGTGTATATCAATGACAGATTTCAGATCCTGTCCGGGCTTTTGAATTTTCTGCCTGTGGAGGAGATTTTTTCCAAACTGATGCCGGTTTCCATTGCAATCGGTGTGGGCATCGGATTTTTGGGCAGTGTCACAACAGTTAGAAAACATTTAAAAGTTTAATTGAGGGCATTGCATGAAGAAGAGGCGGAATATACTGGCGTGCCTGTGTACGGTTTTTCTGTTGGCCGGGACGGCGGCGCCCTCGTTTACGAGCCAGGCGGATTCCAAAGCGGATAAAATCCAGGACAGTATCAAACAGAAACAGAGCGCGATAGGAGAGGCACAGAAGCAAAAACAGGCTCTTGAGTCCGGTCTGACAGATGTGAAAAAGCTGGTGCAGGAACTGGAGAACACGAAACAGAATCTGAAAGATTATGTGGAGAAGCTGGATAAAAATCTGGACGAAATAGAAGCGAAAATCAAGGAATTGAAAGAGCTGATTTCCGAAAAGGAAGAGGAGATCGAAGAGACGCAGCAGTCACTGGCTGAGAGCATGGAGGTGGAAAAAGAACAATACGCCGCCATGAAAAAGAGAATTAAGTTTATGTATGAACGGGGGCAGACATTCTACCTGGACATGCTCTTTACGACCGATAATTTCGGAGATGTATTGAGCCGCACGGAATTTATTGAGAAAGTGGCGGCTTATGACAGAAAGAAGCTGGAGGAATATCAGGAAACGGTAGCCCAAATAGAAACTTTTAAAGAAGAGCTGGAAGCGGAAAAGCTGGTGCTTGACGCGGCAAAGGAGTCGGTGGAAGAGGAAGAAGCGGCGCTCAATGCCTTAATTGCTTCGAAAGAGAAAGAAATCAAAAATTATGATGCGGACATCAGCAATAAATCACAGGTTGTACGGGAATATGAAGCGGAAATTGCCGCACAGAATGCGACGATAGCGGCTTTGGAACAGGCTGTGGCAGCAGAGAAAAAACAGCTTGAGGAAGCCAACCGCCCCAAATATGACGGCGGCAGATTTAAGTGGCCTGCGCCATCCTATACAAGAATTTCCGATGACTATGGAAACAGGATTCATCCAACGCTGGGTGTGCAGCAGTTTCACAATGGGGTGGATCTGGCAGCGCCCAGCGGGTCGCCTATTCTGGCAGCCTATGATGGAGATGTGGTGGCGGCAGATTATAACGGGAGTATGGGTAATTATATTATGATAGACCATGGAGATGGCCTGTATACGATCTACATGCATGCATCTGCATTGTATGTATCGAAAGGCACTCATGTGGCAAAAGGGGATCAGATAGCGGCAGTAGGTTCTACGGGACGTTCTACAGGTCCACACCTGCATTTCAGTGTACGTCTGAATGGCAGTTATGTAAGTCCGTGGAATTATTTGTCGTCATAAAGAATAAAATCTTTTTAGAGGAATTGACAGGAATGGGGAACATGTCAGATAAAAGAAAATTTGTAAACGGGCTGATTGCGGGCCTGCTTCTGGCGGTCATTATTGTATCCGCCACATATGCGGGTCGGGAAGCGGTGACAGCATGGAAACGGCACAATGATACAGACAGTGATGCAGGCAGCGGCGAGGTTGTCAGTGCAAGGACAATGCAGAAGCTGCAGCTCATCGAAGAGATAATTGAAGAGAACTATGCATTGGATATGGTGGACAGCAAGGCCATGGAAAATGGGATTTATCAGGGATTGATCAGTTCTCTGGGGGATCCGTATTCCGCATACTATTCCGCAGAAGAGATGCAGGAGCAGCAGGAAAAACTGGATGGGGTATATTATGGTATAGGCGCTTATGTGCGTCTGGATGAGTCGCTGGGGTTTGCCCGTCTGGGTGAGATTTTCCCTGACAGCCCCGCCCAGGAAAGCGGGCTGCAGGAAGGCGATCTGATCATGCGGGTGGACGATCAGTATACGAAAGGTATGAGTCTGGAGGATGTGGTCAGTCTGATTAAAGGTGAAGAAGGAACGAAAGTTACGCTGACCATTATGCGCGAAGGAGAAGCCGATACAAGAGAGGTGGAAGTGGAGCGCAGAGAAGTACCCAAGCAGACAGTTTCCTTTGAGATGATGGAGGATCAGATTGCCTATATCAGAATCACGGAATTTGATAAGGTTACAGTAGATCAGTTTACCGATGCCCTGGCGACGGCCAAAGGTTCCGGTATGCTGGGTCTGGTGCTGGATCTTAGGGATAATCCCGGAGGCAATCTGGCGGCAGTCATAGATGTGGCCAGAAAGTTACTGCCCAAAGGGCTGGTGGTCTATACGGAGGATAAGGCGGGCAAGCGCCAGGACTATAATTGTGACGGAGAAAATGAGCTGACCGTACCGATGGTCGTATTGGTCAATGAGGGCAGCGCCAGTGCGTCGGAAGTGTTGGCAGGCGCCATCAAAGACTATGGAAAAGGGAAACTGCTGGGAACCACAACCTTTGGAAAAGGGATTGTGCAGAAATATCTGGCTATGTCGGACGGTTCCGCGGTGAAGCTGACGACCAGCAAATATTATACACCTAAAGGTAATAATATTCATGGAATCGGGATTGAACCTGACGAGAAACTGGAACTGGATTTTGAACGGTACGTGGAGGAAGGGTACGATAATCAGTTGGAACGTGCAAAGGAAATATTGGTGACAGGAGAGTAGGGAGCAGAAATGCTCCCTTTTTTACTGTCTGGCAGCAGGACATGATAAAAATGCGAAAAAACGAACATATGTTTTGAAAACCGTGGACAAATACAATGGAAGATGATACAATAATAGCATATTTCACTGAACATTCAGTTCTGTTTTGAATCATTCAAACTTGCAGTGATTTGCTGTTCATGACATATAGAAAGTTCGCAAAGCAGGACTTCTGCTGTTTAAGATAATGGAAAGTTCGCAAAGCATATTTTGTATTGTTTATAGAAATGAAAAGGAGCCATCATGAAATTTCTCCATATTTCGGATCTGCATTTAGGAAAACGTGTCAATGAATTCTCCATGACAGAGGATCAAAGATACATTTTGTCACAGATACATTCTATCGCGGAATGCGAAGCCGTGGATGCTGTGATTATATCAGGGGATATTTATGACAAGCCAGTCCCTTCAGCAGAAGCGGTACAGATATTTGACCAGTTTCTGACTGCGCTGGCAGATTGTAAAAAGCGTGTGTTTCTTATCAGTGGGAACCACGACTCTGCAGAACGGATTGCCTTTGGGGCGCAGCTTATGAGTGGCAGAGGCGTTTATGTATCGCCGGTTTATGACGGGCGTATAAAGCCCGTTACACTGACAGACGAATATGGAGAACTGTCCGTATATCTGCTTCCGTTTATCAGGCCGGCAGCAGTGCGCCGTATAGTGGAGAAAGAAGCAGAGCAGGGCCAGGAACAACATCTGCCCGAAAGCTATCAGGAGGCAGTGGAATTTGTGATAAACCGTATGCAGGTTGACAGGGAAAAACGGAATATCCTGGCAGTCCATCAGTTTGTAACCGGAGCGAGGCGTTGTGAATCTGAAGAGATTGTGGTAGGCGGCCTGGACAATGTGGACATGGAAGTGTTTGACGCATTTGATTATGTTGCCCTGGGCCATATCCACAGTCCACAGTTCATCGGGCGGGAAACAGTCCGCTACTGCGGGACACCGCTGAAATACTCTTTTTCCGAGGCGGAGCAGGAAAAATCCGTTACCATTGTGGAATGCAGGGAAAAGGGACAGACACAGGTGTATACAGTGCCGTTGCATCCTCTGCGTGACCTGCGCCTGATCAAAGGAACCTATCTGGAACTGACGGCCAGATCGTTTTATCAGAATATGAATACGGAAGATTATATCAAAGTCATACTGACGGACGAAGAGGATATTCCGGACGGGATACAGAAACTGCGCATTATTTATCCCAATCTGATGCAGCTATCATATGATAACAGCCGGACAAGACAGGATCGGACAATCGCAGCGGTGGAAGCGGTGGAACGGAAATCAGAACTGGAATTATTTGAAGAATTTTACCAACTGCAGAACAATCAGCCAATGAGTACAGAACAGAAAACATACTTTACACATCTTCTGGAAGGAATACGGAGCCTATCATTATGAAACCAATCAAACTGACCATCAGCGCATTCGGACCCTATGCGGGGAAAACAGAGCTTGATTTTAACTGTCTGGGCGGACAGGGCCTGTATCTGATAACAGGGGATACGGGAGCCGGAAAGACCACGATTTTTGATGCAATTACCTACGCGCTGTACGGGGAGGCAAGTGGTGATGTGCGGAAGGCGGATATGTTCCGCAGCAAATATGCAAAAGAGGAAATTCCCACCTATGTGGAACTTTTGTTTGACTATGGCGGCAAATACTACACAGTCAAACGAAATCCGGAATATTTGCGGCCCAAGGGAAGGGGCACCGGCTATACGATGCAGAAAGCGGAGGCGGTTTTACTGTTTCCGGATGGAAGAGAGCCAGTGACCCGTGCCAGAGAGGTCACAAAGGAGATTACCGCTCTGATTGGGCTGGATCGAAGACAATTTACGCAGATTGCAATGATTGCGCAGGGGGACTTTCAAAAACTGTTGTTTGCGAACACAGAAGAACGTGGTGCCATTTTCCGCCAGATATTTCATACAGGCGGATACCAGATGATTCAGGAACAGTTAAAGGCTGATGTGAGACGTCAATGGAAGGAATACGATGAACTCAGACGCAGTATCAAACAATCTATGGATGATATTGTCTGCATGGGCGATACCCCTGTTTCTGCCAGATTACGACAACTGGGCAAAGAACAATTTGACGGAAGAATTGGCGATGGCATGACATTGCTGGAAGAACTGTGCGAGGAGGACGGACAAATACTGGAAGAGCTGAAAGCAGAAATCCGGAAACGGGAATTGCAGATTCAGTGTGAGGACCAAAAGCTCGGCACGCTCTACAAAGTCCGTCAGCAGAAAGAGGCACTGGAAAGCAGCCTCGTGGAATTGAAAGAACAAAAACCCAAATTACAACAGGCAGAAGAGACATTCCGGGAAGCGGAACGCAGTGCCGGTGTATGTGAATCAATTACCCGGCAGGTGGACGAGCTGACAAGTAATCTGGAACTGTTCGATAAACTGCAACAGGAACAGGAAGAGAAGGCAAAAGGAGAACAGGAACTGCAACGGCAGGATGTGGAGAGACAACTACTGACAAGGGATAAACAAAAGCTGGAAACTGAACTGGAGGCGGCGCAAGAAGCGTTGCAGAAACTTGCTGTGGCGGATGAAGAGGGAAGACGTCTGGCAGAACAAACAGAGACTGTTACCCGGACCCGCGTTCTTTTCAGGCAGCAGCGTGAAAGTCTGGCCCAGGAATGTGATGCCCGGAAACAGGCTGAGACAAGCCTGGCGCAAAGGGAAAACAGACTGACAATGCTGGTGGAAGAAATCCGGCAATATGACACAAAGCTGACAGAATTGTCCATGTGCGGTGGGGCGCTTACAGAAGGGCAGGGCATCCGGGAAGATATGGATGAAATCGGAGAAGCGCTTGCAAGTGAGGATACACAATACAAAGAATTAAAACAGAGCATATTACAGGAAGAAACGCTTATAAAAGATTTACAGCTTGCAGAATCGCGTTTACGGGAAGCGGAGGAAAGATGCCTCAGCGAGCAGGAAAAGCTCCAGGGCGTTGGGGAAGAAGAACTGAGATGCCAACACATGGTAAAAGAGTGCCAGGCGCGTCTTCTGGCTTTTCAGGAACTTTCCCGAGGTCTCTCTGCCCTGAAAAAAGAGGTGTCAGAAACGACATTTGCATATGAACGGATACAGAAGCAGATGCAGGAATGCGAGGGGGAACTGTCTCTTCTAAAAAAAGAACAGGCACAGATATCCGGCACAGACAGCAAAATTCTGCAACTGAATCAGCAGAAGCAGAGTCTGGATGAACAGAAAAGAATGCTTGTAGAATTGTCTGCAAGTTATAGAGAGCTGGAGGACGTGCAAAAGAGACTGTCACAGATGCAAATGGAGTATCAGCATGCACTTCAGGAAAAAAGACAGGCGGAATCCGCGTATCATAGCATGGAACAAATGTTTCTGAATGCGCAGGCGGGGCTTCTGGCACGAGATCTGAAAGAGGGCGTAGCCTGTCCTGTATGCGGTTCCATCCATCATCCCATACCGGCAGCAATTCCGGAAACCGTACCGGAGAAAACAGAACTGGATCAGGAAAAAAAGAAACTTGCAAAAGCGCAGGCAAAAGCCGAGCGCCTGAGCGCTTCGGCAGGCCATCTGTCCGAACAGCAAAAGAACTTGAATGAGAAAACCAACTTGCTGGCAGTACGGTTTTTCGGAGATGAAGAAAGTAAAACCGTTCTTCTGCCCCAGGCACTGCAGCATGAAAAGGAACGGCTGGAAAAAGAAGAACAGAAAATCAATGAGAAGCTGGACCAGGCAGAACAGTGTAAAATTCGAAAAGAGAAATTGGAAAAACAGATCAAAGAAAAAGAAACCAGCCAAAAAGAGTTGATGCCTGTTTATCTGGAAAAAGAGCAGGATTTTTCGGCGATAAAAGGCCGCTATACGGAGAAGAAGCGGCAGTGGGAAACCGAAATCGCTGCGATGCAGATCCCGGATACCATCCCGGTGAATGGGGATGATATAGAAGATTACTTAATCCGGCAATTACAGGAATGCGAAGAAAAACGGGAGACAGCGCAGTCAGAAAAACAGCGTCTGGACAGCCTGATACAGGAGCGGATAAAACAAGAGGCGGAAAAAGAGACATTACAAAAAAAGGTGGAGGAAAGCAGGCGGAGAAAGGCTGATTTTGAAGGCCGGGAAAAATTTCTGCAAGAGCGGATCAGGACGGACAGGGAAAAGGCAGGACGGATTTTGAGACAGGCAGAAATATTCCTGCATTGCCGACAGGCGAATGAAACTGACAAAGCCGATATAGATTTCCGGACTGTTTCCACAGTGGATATGACGGGTTTACGAAGCTATATCAGCTCATACGCCAAACAGCTGAAAGAACGGGAACATTTTCTTACGGGGGAAGTAAACAGGCAAAAAAACATGGAAAAAGAGAGACAGGACAGGGAGGAATGCCGGAATCAGTGTACAAAAGAAGTACATGAGCTGGAAAAAAAGCTGGAAGGCATCAGAGGCAGACTGACTGAAAAGAAGGAGAGCCTTTACCAGTCGCTTATGAACCATGGCGTTGTGTCACAAGAGGAATCCATAGATGTGTTGACTCTAGGCATGACAGAGGATGCTTTGCATGATATGGCCTCTTCTGTGGAGGAAACATTAAATATGAAACTACATGCCCTGGAAGCCGCCCTGGAACAAAACCAAAAAGATTTGCAAAGTAAGGCAAATCTTGAACAGGAGATTTTGGAGAAACACAGACAGCAGCAACAGCTTGCAGAAAAACTCAGACAAATGGAACTGTCTGTCACAAGAAATACCGAAAAGTTATATGCCAGAAACGAGAAAATCGAAGAACTGACAAAGCATCTGAAAGCGCAGAAGAAAGAAGAAATCGTGGAAAAGATCCGGTTTCTGAGAAAACAGAGGGAAGAACTGGAACATATACTCCGGTCTGCGGAGGCAGAATATAAAGACTGCCAGAGAATTTACGAACGACTTAATGCCACTGTGGAAACATTAAAAAAACAGATGGCCGAAGAAGGAGACGACGAACCGGTTTCCGAAGCAGAGACGGTGTCCCGAAAGAACCAGTGGCAGCAGGAGAAGCGGGCGCTGGAAGAGAAACGGGATGAAAAAAATGCGGCATATGTAAGGAACCATGCAATCTTCCGGCAGGTGAAAACAAAGCAGAGCGAGATAACGGAAGTGGAAAAAACATATCAATGGATGAAATCGCTTTCTGATACGGCGAACGGTATGTTAACCGGAAAACAGAAAATAGAATTTGAAACCTATATCCAGATGACCTTTTTTGACAGGATTATTCGAAGGGCGAATCTGCGCCTGCTTACTATGAGCAGCGGCCAATATGAACTCAGGCGCATGGAAGAGAATGAATATGCCAGTAAAAAGGAAAAGGCCGGACTGGAACTCAGCGTTCTCGATCATTATAATGCAACAGAGCGCAGCGTAAAGACACTGTCCGGTGGAGAGGCTTTTCAGGCGTCACTTTCTCTGGCGTTGGGGCTTTCCGATGAAATTCAGTCAAACGCCGGCGGTATCCGCCTGGATTCTATGTTTGTAGACGAAGGGTTCGGATCTCTGGATGAAGAATCACTGAGCCAGGCGATCAGGGCGTTGGCGCGTCTGACGGAAGGCAATCGCCTGGTAGGTATCATCTCCCATGTGACGGAACTGAAAGAGCAGATTGAGAAAAAGATCGTTGTCACGAAACACCGGGGGAAAGAGGGGATTAGCAGTGAGGCGGTGATTGTGGCAGGGTGAAAAGGAAAGACGCCGGCTGTATTGCAGCCCCCTGGGTGCCTGACCTCATGGTCTCTCTCATAATCTCATTCATAGTTTTCATACAATCCAACGAAACAGTCTTGTGCTTGTGGTTTTACGGCCCATGGCACAAGACTGTTTTTCTGTCGCTTAACCTATAATTGTGTTTCTGAAGCCGTTTGATTGTTGACAATGAACAGTGTTGTAATTGCTCGTTATGTTCGTTTTTCTTGTTGTAATTATAAGATCAGCAGCTCTGATTCTCATAATCCATATCAAACCTTCGGATTTGTTCAAAAGTTATCTGTCTTTTTTCTCATAATAGAAAACCACGTCTGTTTTCTATAGAGTTCAAATCCATATTTTTCATAGAGTCTCAC
>ERZ778511.2568-NODE-2568-length-9807-cov-3.913659_pt1 | contig 9807 bp, 6 predicted proteins | sample MGYA00510347_ERZ778511 | MGnify/ENA primary metagenome ERZ778511 (study PRJEB29527, sample SAMN07138967) | mouse gut metagenome | material: feces | host: mouse | place: China:Nanjing | collected 2016-01-25 ...
CATTTCCCATAATCTATAGGCAAAACAATATCTGCTTCCAAAGATACCAGGCGTTCAAAAATGGCAGGCTCACAGATCGTATCTGCATGCAGATAAATAAAATCCTCCTGTAATGCTTCCATCCCCATATAAAAGGATCCCAATACATTTACCATTTCATAAAAGGGGTTATAGACAAGGCGGATGTTTTTCCTGCCCTCCACCAGCTCTTCAAATGCTTCATTGCAATACCCTGTCACAATCACAATCTTTTCTATCCCATATCGGTCAAGAAGTGCCAGATTATATTCAATCAGCTTTTTTCCTCTGATTTCTGCAAAAGATTTTGGCCTGCCTGCCGTCAGGCTCCCCAGCCTGCTTCCTCTCCCCGCTGCCATGATAATTGCCTGCATTGTTCCTCCCCCTCTTTTGGCTGTCGCCGTACCTGCATCTACTGCCACGCCGCATCATACAATTTTTGTATCACGCTCCCTCCGGCCCCTCGGGCCGCCGGATCATTTCCGATGTTTCCCGAGACTTCCGCCGCCATTACCGGAAGCAGTTCCCTGTCCACCCCCAGCTCCGATAAAGAGGTCGGAAGTCCCAGACTCCTGATGAATCTGCCTATCGCCTCCCCACATGCATCGCTTCCATGGACGGCTTCCCTTGTAAGGAGTCCTGTGATCCGCTCCACCTGTCCCGGTTCAAACGAATATTCCTCCTTTATCCATGCCGGAAACAGTGCTGCCAGCCCCGCACCATGACAGGTGTCCGTGTGGGCTCCCAGAGGATACTGAAGCCGGTGCGGCAGACATGTGCCTGCATTTCCCAGGTTTATTCCCATCAGCATACTTGCCAGGCTCATATATTCCCTGGCCTGCAGTTCCTGCAGGTTGTCACGCAGGACGGGAAGGCATTTCCCCACAATCCGCACTGCATATTCAGACTGCATCCGCGTATAAGGCGTGGCGGCAGCACAGAGATAACTTTCCACTGCATGAGCCGCTACATCAAAACCGGTTTCCATTGTTGCCTGCAACGGTACCGATTCTGTAAACATACAGTCAACAATCGCAACAGACGGAAATAACGCGGTTCCCCGGATACCGCCTTTTATTTTCCGCTCATCATCTGTGAGTATGGCCGCCCTGCTCAGCTCACTCCCGCTCCCTGCGGTGGTGGGCATTGCTATGATCGTTCGCGTTTCCGGTCCTGGCTCTCTGCCCTGGTAAAAATACGCCCCAATATCATCCGTTGCCGGAATCCCTGCCGCCACAGCTTTCGCGGCATCCATTGCGCTTCCGCCGCCAAAGCCTACAACAACATCAATTCTGTTTTCCCGGCCCATGCGTATTCCTTCCCGAATCTCGGAAAGCCGCGGATTCGCACTGATACAGTCGAACATACTTACATGTTTCACATAACGAGCGCTTTTCAGGCTCTCCTGCAGTGCATCCAGGTACCCCAGTCTTTTCAGAGAACGCCCGGTTGTCACGATCATAACGTTTCCCTGCAAAATGTCTTCCTGCTCCTTCAGGGCCTCTTCCCATATATTTCTTCCGAAACAAATCTTTGTTGGAATATGCAAATGATACGGTTTCATTGATCAATTCTCTTTCATTTTGTTTATGTAGCTGCCATATGTTACAGATTTTCGATCCGGATTCTTCTGCCGCCATACAGCTTTTCCGTCAGTTCCAGTCTTTTAGGAAACAGAGGTCTGAGTGTCCTGTAAGTCTCTTTATACAGCCCGTACAGTTTTTTGTATTTTTTGTGATTCTCATCATCCGGCCGGATTGTCATCCGGATTTTTACAAATCGCTTTGCCGCATCCTGTAACGAATCGTATACTCCCTGCCCATAGAACGCCATCATTGCCGCGCCTGTGGCCGTTGTCTCAAATTCTGACAGGACATGGACTTCACGCCCGGTCATATCCGCCTTTATCTGAGAAATCAGGCCAAGTCTGGCAAGTCCTCCTGACAATCGGATGGACTCTATGGCAAGTCCGCTTTCTTCCACAGCCGCTATCATATCAAGATCAATAAATCCGGTACTCTCAAATACAGCCCGCGTCATTTCCTTTCGGGTGTGCATCCTTTCCAGTCCGAAAAACACCCCGCGCGCACTGCTGTCCCAGATCGGAGCCCTCTCTCCCAATAAATACGGCAGAAAAATAACACCGCCGGCGCCAATAGACGCTTCTCCCGCATCCTTTTCCATTTGCTCATAGGGCAAAACCTCATTGCGGTAATAGCATTGCTTTACCCATTCAATCAGCCCGCCGCCCAGATTATTCGAACCGCCCACGATATGCATGCCGCCTTCGTAATATGGTATCTGTTGTATCTTTTTCTCTGATATACTGACTTTATTTCTGGAAGCGGCACGAAAAACAGTCACTGTCCCTGACACATCGCTGGCCTGTCCTTCCTCCAGCACTCCGCTCCCTATAAAAGAACAAATCGCGTCGTATGTGGTTACAATCAGTCTGGTTTCAGGCATCAGCCCTGTCTCTTTCACCGCATATCCGCTGATCTTTCCGGCACATGTGCCTGGGGGCACAACTTCCGGCAGCATTGTTTCCGGTATCCCCACCTCTTTCAGCAGTTCCGTCGCATATCGTTTCTGCTGGATGTCATAATGCCACTTATGTGCATTCATATAGTCCGTTACATATGTTCCGGTAAACTTCGCAATCAGATAATCATTGGGTGAAAGCATTTTATATATTTTGTCAAACACTCCGCTTTCATGATTTTTGATCCATAACGCCTTAGGAATCATAAGGGACGGATCGGCCCCTACTCCCGTCCGCGCATACACCCCGGGAAAGGAAACGGCTCTGCTCATAAATTTGCTTTCTTCACCGGCTCTGCGGTCGGATACCATCATACACGGAAGCAGCGCTTCTCCCTGTCTGTCCACACATACAAGGCAGGACGAAGAAGAGGTTACCGTAAGAAAGTCTACTGGTATGCCCCCAGCTTCCAGAATGGTTTCCCGGATGACTCTGCATGCCTTCTCCCACCATTCCTGTGGCTGCTGTGTCACCATCTCGCCTGTCAGGGAAGTCTCTATTGGCAGCGATGCAAAGGCCAGCCTGTATCCTCTGTCATCAAACAGAATACTTCTGATACTCTTCATACCCATATTCAGTACAAGAATCGTTTTCACTTCCATCATCCCCTCAACAGTCTCAGTTTTTTCATTACCATATCCGTAAGGCTCTCCCGTATCAGTTTCTCTGTCTTCAGCGGGTCAAATCCTTCTTTTTCCAGAGTCCCTTTTTGCCAGCTTTCTCTGATCCCCTCCCGGTACGCCTGTTTCACCTCAGTGGAAATATTTATCTTTTTTACATTTCCATAAGATAAAAGCTGTTGCAGTGTTTGGTCCGTAAGCCCGCTTCCGCCATGAATCACGACTGGAATATCTGATATTGCCTCTGTCTGTCTCAATAAATCGTATTGCAGTGCTATCTGTCCATCATATTGGCCATGCATTGTACCAATGGCAACCGCAAGCATATCTGCCCCTGTCTCACGAATCATCCGCTCAATGTCTTCTATGCGTGCGGCTCCTGCCATTGCCCCGGATACGCCTTCTTCACTGCCGCCAACCCGGCCCACCTCTGTCTCCACCAGAACATTCTTTTCCGCCGCGATTGCACATACTGCATTCGTCAGCCGGATATTTTCTTCCAGTGTTTTGCCGGAGGCATCTATCATAACCGAATCCCATCCCTGGGCTACCGCCTCCTGAATTGTCTCAAGATTTTCCGCATGATCCAAATGCAGGTATGCATGTATCCCGCTTCTTTTCGCGCTATGGCTGACCGCCCATCTCAGTTCTTCTTTGTCCACAAATTCAAACGCTTTCACAGATGTTTGCAGGATCACATCCCGTCCTGCACAGGAGGCTGCCCTGATCACTGTATTGGCAGTTTCCACGCTCCATATATTAAATGCAAACATCTGCATCGAATCTGTGCTGATGTATTTCTTCACGTTCCGCTTTTCACCTCTGTCATCTTACCCTTGCAGGTATCTTTCCGGCTCATTCAGGAATATATCTGTGATACCCTGATTCTCCAGCGGCTCCATATCAAGTACGGTTCCCGTAGGCTTTTCCGGATATAAATGGCCTGACAGCCATGCACGTACTGTCCGCCCTTTCAGTCTTTGAACAGGCAGATCCATTCCCCGCCAGAACGGATGTAATGCATCCGCTCCCAGTGCCTCTGCTTTATACAGGCAATCTGATACCCGGCTGTCCAGAACCCCCGTCTCTGCGGCAGGATCCAGCTTTCTGATCCGTTCCAGCGACAGGGCAGAAAAAGATGAATATACAACAGACTTTTGGAACCCCCGCTTATAAACCAGCTCAACAATCTTTTCTTCAATACCCGGATATGGACAGACACCTGTCTTTAATTCAATATTCAGCTTCATCCCTGTCTTTATCCCTTTTTCCATTACATCGAAGACTTCGTCCATAGTCGGTATGAACTGGGATGGCGCTTCGTCTGCATAAATGTGCAGCCGCTTTAATTCTGTCAGTGTGTAATCTTTTACACAGCCAATTCCTTCCGTTGTCCGATCCACTCTTTCATCGTGGATTACAACCAGCTGGCCGTCTCTGGTCAGTTGAATGTCCAGTTCTATTCCTGTCAGATTTTTAATTTCCACAGCCTTCTTAAATGCCAGAAGCGTGTTTTCCGGATACCTCTGGCTGCACCCTCTGTGTGCCCATATTTTCATCTTATATTACACCACCTGATATTTTTGCTTTTACAAAGTAATGTATATTTTCTCCACATGTCCCTTTTGTATTTGCATTTATTTTCTCAAACGCTTTTAGTTGTCTTTCCTTATCAAACTGGTTTCCTGTTATGTTATTATCCAGCAAATCCTTCAAAGAGTTAAATACATTCTCATTCAAGCAGTATTGCAGCCACTCTGATTCCTCCATAAAGCCTGGCTCATTTGCCAATAAATCTGCATAGTCATAAACGATCTCTACTTCTTCGTATTTTTTCGTATGCATATTAATATTATAAAGTCGTCTTTCCGGAGCATACCATATTCTACAATCTGCTTTGCCTATCTGAGTTTCTAAAATAACAAATCCTCCTACATTACCAGTCAAGAAATAGTCATTTGCTCCTCTATTTATTGTCCCAAATGGTAGTTCCCATTCCTCCATTTTTCCACTTTCCACATCAAGCGTTACATACATATTTCCCAAATTTGGAGCTATCACAATATTTTTTTTATCTTTGTCTTTCCAAATCACCATGCTTCCAAAAGGCCGTTCATTACAAATACATTCATATGGCCATTTGATTGAGTGAAAATTTTCTGGCAATTCATTATATTCCCTTACTTCTCCAGTATCTGGATTCCAGCATGTAAGCGTCATACCCTTTAATGGAGTAAGCCACAATTCATCTCCATCTGGAATAATTCCCTGTGTTCCTAAATTACATTTAGAATGGCTATACATTCGTTTTATTTTCAGTGTATCTATATCCATAAAAATAAATTGGCTATCCAATGGTGAGGCAAAAATCAATTCATTTCTCCATGAACTTGCACCGCCAATATACCATTCTCCATGGACTTCTTTTACATAGAATTGCTTTATGTTATCTATATAATCAATTTTTTCTGTTTCTATATGAAACCTGATCAAATACGGATAACGAAATGGAATTAAAAATATATATTTTTGATTATACCAGCAACTTATAAAGTTTCCGCTCAATGGAGTTTTGTCTTTAAATTCTATTTTTCTAATTTTTCCATTTGCAATCACTAACATATGACCTGCATTTCTAGGAATCACATAAATCCTCTTCCCAATATCCAATGCCCGCATATAATAGGACCCTCCAGAATACCCGCTCCCTAAATCCATTAAAAATTTATAATGATAATCATTATTTTCTGAAAACCAAAGCTGATTATTGGCTGTTACCTGATACCGATCATTCCCCCATACATCCAAAACAGGACTAACTCGTTCCCCTCTCCAGTCCCCTTCTTCCGGTAAACTATGAATCAGATTATTCATAATAAACAGCGGTTTCCCCGCAACCCCAAACAACGAAGTAACGCTCGTCCCGGAATCTCCAATATACACATCAGAAAGTGCAATGGTCTGTTCCATATCCGGCGTATCATCATATATCCCGATACCCTCCCGGATAAATTCCCGCTTCAATGCATCAAACTGTGGCTTAAACCCTTTGCGCATAGACTCAAATGTCGATTCCAGCAATGGATGAGGTCTCCACAGCAGGCAAACATCTTCCCGTCCTTTAAAAATATCAAAGACATATCGCATTTTCTTCAAAAACGCATCTGTCTGTCCCAGCATTCCACCAAGGCTTGTATTGTAAAAATATACCTTCTTATCTTTTATCTTTTCCGCCCACCCGGCAGGAGGCTCCGGGGGATTCTTGCACAGCCGTATCACACGGTCAAATTTGGGTGACCCAAGGGCCACAAACTTTTCCTTTGGCAGGGCAGGATCAAAAAATTCCCGATACTTCTCTGCCTGAATGATAATATAGTCTGCATTGTTATAAGCAGGACACTGGGCCTGAGCTTCACTCATACCACCCGCAGTAGAATAATAAGGTATATACACCAATAAATCAGAATGCTTTTTTAAGTTCCCGGAATAAAACTCCGGAGGTACGCTTGTCACATAGTTGACATCATCATAAGGGTTATGAATAAAAGTCACATCCGGATGCTGGCTCTCCAGATCAAAGGTCTGGTAGTCCATCACTGGCACATAGTCCGGATACTGGCGCCCTTCATAATGCATAATCCCAAAACTGCCATCCGGGTTTCTGTCATAATAGGGAATTGGTATCACATATGCATCACAGTCCGGATCTGCATCGGCCGCCATCCAGACACTCTCCAGAGAATCCCACATGGATGCCTTGTATGGCAGAAACACCATTTGATAACGTACTTTGATCTCGTTCCGGATACTGTTTTCTATCCGGATCAACTGCTTACGGAGATTCTTGTAGATTCCGCTGGCATTCAGCACACTGCCCTGACTGATTTCCTCATAAATCTGCCACACCAGTTCACAGTATTCTTCCAATACGGTAATTGTTGAAAAGCCCTCGCCTTCCGTACTTTCAATCAGATTTCCCAGCTCAATGGCACCCTGCTGACACTGTCCCAACAGTTCCATTGCCTGTGTGGCTTCTCTCTTTTCAATATTCTTTTTCACTGTATCATGTGCCTGTCCCAGCAGTTTTACAAAATCCAGTGCCTGTCGTTTCTGTGCCTTTCTCATAACTTATACCCTTTTCAGCTACTTTTTAATCTCATGCAGATTTTTTGTCAACCGGCATTTTCCGGCATGAACAGTTCGACCCATTCATTTGAACAAAAAACAAAAGAAAGTATGCCTTGCAGACTTTCTTTTGTCATAAACAGCAGAAAGCAATCTCTGTAAGCCTTCTGTCGCCACAAAGTCATTCCTCCGCAGAAAACTGGCGACTATCAAAACGACAGCCATATTTTAAACGGAATTTTATCACATATTGTTACTGCCGTCAAGCCGACGGGAAAATTTCCCACGATGGGCAGGCCGCTTTGGCAATGGCTTTCAACCTGCCGCTGTGCGTCCTGCCCACCATGAGAAGTCGCTCTTTATCACTTCCGCGGGAGTTTGACAGTTGAACAAAGCCAAAAGTCCTTCAGGCCTTATAAAGCCTGTATTTTTTTGTCAAATTTTGCCTGTTGTTATTGCGTGATGTTACGTGATGTGTTATAATATAAAGAGATTGGAGTTGTTTCTTATGCGTTTAAAGGTTTCTCGTTCAAAAAATGCTGCCTCTCTTTACGTTACTAAAACCATCTATGAGGGAAAAAAGCAGCGTACCATCACCGTGGAAAAATTAGGAACTGAAAAAGATCTGCGTGAAAAGCTAAATGGTGCTGATCCATATGAATGGGCACGGCAGTATATTGAAAAATTAAATCTGGAAGAAAAAAAACTGCACAGGGAGGTTATCCTAAAATTCAAACAGCCGAAACTCATTCCCCTGAATGAGCAGCGGCTTTTTAATGGCGGTTATCTTTTTCTCCAACAGTTATACCATTGCCTGGGCCTTCCTAAAATCTGTTCTGAGATTTCCAGTAAATACAAATTTACTTATGACTTGGACAGTGTCCTTTCCAGGCTCATTTATGGCAGAATATTGTATCCTTCCTCCAAATTGAGTACATTTGAAGAATCCGGCCGACTCCTTGAACCACCGGATTTTCAGTTGCAGCATGTTTACCGGGCCTTGGACGTCATTTGTGCGGAAGATGGTTATATCCAGTCTGAACTGTATAAAAATAGTAAATCTATCTCCAAACGAAATGACAAGATCTTGTTTTATGACTGCACCAACTTCTTTTTTGAGATTGAACAGGAGGATGGGCTGAAACAATACGGCCCCTCCAAAGAACACCGCCCTAACCCGATTGTAGAAATGGGGCTGTTCATGGATGGGGACGGTATCCCTCTTGCCTTTTCTATCCATCCTGGAAATAAAAGCGAACAACAGACGCTCATCCCATTGGAAGAACAGATCATAAAAGATTTCCAACATGCAAAGTTTATCGTCTATACCGATGCGGGGCTGTCTTCTACGGATAACCGAAAATTTAATAATAAAAAAGACCGGTCTTTTATCACAACACAATCTATTAAAAAACTGAAAAAACATTTAAAGGAATGGTGTCTGGATCCAGCCGGCTGGAAGCTTGACGGTTATGGACGGGATAAAAATGGAAAACCAGCCACATTCAATATCAACCAGTTGGAAGAGCCAGAATTGGCCCGGAAATTCTTGAAGTCTACTTTTTATAAGGAACGGTGGATAAAAAGCGATGGATTGGAACAGAAATTAATCGTAACGTTTTCGCTAAAATACAAATTTTATCAGCAGCGCATCCGTGAAAGGCAGATTGGACGGGCTGAAAAAATGCTGGAAAGCAGTCTTTCTTCTCTCAAGAAACACAGCCGGAATGACTGTAAACGTTTTATCAAAAAGACGGGCGTAACTGCTGACGGCGAGATCGCCGAAAAGGAAGTCTATGAACTTGACCAGAGCGTCATAGAAGATGAGGCAAAGTATGACGGTTTTTATGCGGTGTGCACAAACCTGGAAGACAGACCTCCTGCAATAGCAAAGATCAATCATAACCGCTGGGAAATCGAGGAATGCTTCCGGATCATGAAAACGGATTTTAAATCAAGACCTGCCTATGTCCATACAGACATCCGGATCAAAGCCCATTTCATGACCTGCTTTTTGGCCTTAATCATATTTCGATATTTGGAAAAGAAATTAGAATATAAATATACATGTAAAGAAATACTTGATACAATACGGGATATGAATTTTCTCAAAGCAACAGGAGAAGGATATATCCCAACATATACAAGAACAGAATTAACAGATTGTCTGCACGAAGCATTCGGCTTTCGGACTGATTATCAGATTGTCAGTGAAAAGCAAATGAAAAAATTTTTTCGAGAGACAAAAATGAAAAAAAGTACGCATAAAAAATAAGACGCATAAAATGCCAGAACCCCCAATTTGCAAGGAATTCTGGCATTAATCTTTTCTGCAACTGTCAAAGACAGGATTTTATCACATATTGTTACTGCCGTCAAGCCGACGGGAACTTGAGTTTCCGCAGATTTATCCACAGAACCCTAATACCTTCAGCTTTATTATAAACAACTTTCAAAAAACGCCCAAAATATAAGGAATCCTATTCCTTTTTGATGTAAAAT
>ERZ778511.2570-NODE-2570-length-9804-cov-13.845830_pt1 | contig 9804 bp, 8 predicted proteins | sample MGYA00510347_ERZ778511 | MGnify/ENA primary metagenome ERZ778511 (study PRJEB29527, sample SAMN07138967) | mouse gut metagenome | material: feces | host: mouse | place: China:Nanjing | collected 2016-01-25 ...
ATATCCATCTCAAATCTTTCGCTCAGATTTTAACTATTGTTATGAAACACCCTCTTAACAATAGCTTGGCAATAAATGATTGCTTAATCCGCGAAAAATTCGTAAATTTGTGCTTACTTATCATAACTGATACGTGCCATGACCGAGAATGACGAATTAATCCACGATGACATCGAGACTCCGGAATCAGCCGGGGCCACTCCAGCCCCTGTCCCTGACTATGATGAAGACGACATCAAGACCCTTGACTGGAAAGAGCACATCCGCCGGCGTCCCGGCATGTATATCGGCAAACTCGGCGACGGATCGAACTTTGACGACGGCATCTACGTGCTGATCAAAGAAGTGCTCGACAACGCCATTGACGAATACATGATGGGCTTCGGAAAGCAGATCATAGTCGATGTAGCTGACGGAACCGTCACCGTGCGCGACTACGGACGCGGTGTGCCCCTCGGAAAACTGGTCGATGTATCATCCAAGATGAACACCGGCGGCAAATATGACTCCAAGGCCTTCAAGAAATCCGTAGGCCTCAACGGCGTCGGCATCAAGGCCGTCAACGCCCTCTCCACCGAATTTTTCATCTGCAGCGTGCGCGACGGCCAGATGAAAAGCGTGCTCTACCGCTGCGGCGACAAGGTGGAGGAGAGCGACATCGAGCCTACCACCGAAGCCAACGGCACACTCGTGCGCTTCACTCCTGACGCAAGCATATTCCGCGACTATGCCTACCGCAACGAGTTCATAGTCCCGCTGATCAAGAATTACACATACCTCAACACCGGCCTTGCCATGATGTTCAACGGCAAGCGCTACATCTCGCGTCACGGTCTGCTCGACCTCCTGCGCGACGCAATGACCACCGATCCGCTCTACGCGCCCATCCATCTCAAGGGCGACGACATCGAAGTGGCCATAACCCATGCCAACCAGCGCGGCGAGGAATATTACTCGTTTGTCAACGGCCAGCACACCACTCACGGCGGAACCCATCTCGCAGCCTTCAAGGAATCGGTGTCACGCACACTCAAAGAATACTTCAAGCGCGACTTCGACTACTCCGACATACGCAACGGCATGATAGCCGCCATCTCCATCAAAGTAGAGGAACCGCTGTTCGAATCGCAGACAAAGACCAAACTCGGCAGCCGCGACATGGGCCCCGACGGACCTACCGTGGCAAAATTCATCGGCGACTTCATCAAGACCGAACTTGACAACTATCTCCACCGCAACACCGACGTTGCCGACATAATCCTGAAAAAAGTCCAGGAGAGCGAACGCGCCCGCAAGGCTATGGCCGGCATAACCAAACTGGCCCGCGAAAAGCAGAAGAAAGCCAATCTCAACAACAAGAAGCTGCTCGACTGCCGGGTGCATCTCAACGACAGCCGCGGAAACGAGGAAAAGAAACTCGCATCATCCATCTTCATCACCGAGGGTGACTCGGCTGCCGGATCAATCACCAAGATCCGCAACGTCGAGACCCAGGCCGTGTTCTCGCTGCGCGGAAAACCCAAGAACTCCTACGGCGTTCCCGCCAAGATCCTCTATGAAAACGACGAGTTCAACCTCCTCCAGGCCGCGCTCAACATCGAAGAGGGCATTGACGGCCTGCGCTACAACAATGTGATCATCGCAACCGATGCCGACGTCGATGGCATGCACATACGCCTGCTGCTGATGACCTTCTTCCTCCAGTTCTTCCCTGACATGATCAAGAAAGGCCATCTCTACGTGCTCCAGACCCCTCTCTTCCGTGTGCGCAACCACAAGACCACCAAGCGCGGCGCCCGCGGAGGCTCAGCCGCCGGCGACGACACCTACTACTGCTACACCGATGAGGAGCGCATAGCCGCCATCGAGAAACTCGGCGACAATGCCGAGATCACCCGATTCAAAGGTCTCGGCGAAATCTCGCCGGAGGAATTCCGCGGCTTCATCGGGCCCGACATCCGTCTTGACCGCGTCAGCCTCCGCAAGGAAGATGCCGTGGCCGAGCTGCTGGAATTCTACATGGGCAAAAACACTATGGAACGACAGAACTTTATCATTGACAATCTTGTTGTTGAGGATGACTCCCAGATCGGATAGCACCTCAGACCGTCGGTCAATGTAACCAACTCAGAAGATGAATACAATCCTGTTTCCCGGTTCGTTCAACCCGTTCACCGTAGGCCACCGGTCGCTCGTAGAGCGCGTGTTGCCGCTTTTCGACCGCGTAGTGATAGCCATCGGAGTCAATTCTCAGAAAGCCTGCGAAGCCCGGACCCGTGAGCGTCTCGACGCCATCCGCGCCCTTTATGCCGCAGAGCCTAAAGTCTCGGTCATAGCCTACAGCGGTCTCACCGTCGATGCCTGCGAGGCCGAGGGCGCGCGCTGGATGCTGCGCGGAGTCCGCTCGGTTGCCGACTTCGAATATGAGCGCAACCTCGCCGACATCAACCGGCGCATCTCAGGCATAGAGACCTTGCTGCTGTTCACACTTCCGGAATACGCGGCCGTATCCTCTTCGGTGGTCCGCGAACTGCAGGCCTATGGCCGTGACGTCAGCGAATTCCTGCCCGAAGGGCCCGGAAAGCCATGACCGGACCAGCACACACGCGCGCGATATCTCAATACAGAACAAACATCACATATATACTGATTTTACCGACTGATGAAAAAACTGTTTTTTTCCTCCATACTCCTCCTTGCCGTCTGCCTGACCTCAGTAGGGCAGATTGAGTTTACCCCTGAGCGCAAGCTGCGCTATGCCGAGCAGATCATCGAGTCATACTATGTAGACCGCATCGACACCGCCAAGGTGGTCACAGAAGCGATCGTGGCCATGCTCAAGACCCTTGACCCGCACTCCACCTACTCCTCGCCCGAAGAGACCCGCGAGCTGACCGAACCGCTTGACGGCAACTTCTCCGGAATCGGAATCCGCTTCCAGATGAACAACGATACTCTCTATGTCATCGAGTCAGTGGCCGGCGGACCCTCGGAAAAGGTAGGCATACTTCCCGGCGACCGCATCATCTCATGCAACGACACCGTAATTTCGGGAGTCAAGATGAAGAACAACGACATCATGAAAGTGCTCCGCGGCCCCAAGGGCACAATAGCCGCCCTCAAAGTGCTCCGCAAGGGCAACCCGCAGCTGCTTGAATTCCGTGTGGAGCGTGACAACATACCCATCTACAGCGTCGAGGCCACCTATATGATCAACGACTCCGTGGGCTACATCAGCGTCAGCCGTTTCGCTGAAGCCACAGCCGAAGAAGTGGCCGAAGCTATGGGCAAGCTCAAGAAAAAAGGCATGCGCCATCTGATACTCGATCTCACTGACAACGGCGGCGGCTACATGCGTCCGGCCACTGATATCTCAGACATGTTTCTCCGCAGAGGCGATCTGGTGGTCTACACCGAGTCACCCAAAAACGGCACAGCCGAATATATCACCCAGAAAAACGGCTCCTTCCTTGACGGGCGCGTGGTAGTGATGGTCAACCAGTATTCCGCCTCGGCCAGCGAGATCCTTTCAGGAGCGCTCCAGGACAATGACAGAGCCGTGATAGTGGGCCGCCGCACCTTCGGCAAAGGCCTCGTGCAGCGTCCCTTCCCCTTCCCTGACGGCTCGATGATGCGACTGACCGTATCGCGCTACCACACCCCATCAGGCCGCTGCATTCAGAAACCCTACGTTGACGGCGATGACGAAAGCTATCAGCTCGACATGATCAACCGCTATAACTCCGGAGAGTTCACCAATGCTGACAGCATCCATCATTTCGCCGATTCGCTGCTCTTCCATACCCGCCGGCTCAAACGCCCCGTCTATGGCGGAGGAGGCATCATGCCTGACCGCTTTGTGCCTATTGACACCACCATGTATTCCACCTACTACCGTGACCTTATAGCCAAAGGAGCGGTCAATAATTTCACTGTCGATTATGTAGATGCCAACCGCTCTAAAATCAAGAGCGCCTATCCGACAGAAGAGAGCTATATTGCCGGATTCACCGTCACTCCTGAAATCATGCAGGGCCTCATAGACCGCGGTACGGCTGACGGTGTGACCTATGACGAAGCGCAGTTCCGCCGTTCCGAACCGATGCTCCGCGCCATAGTCAAAGGCCTCGTAGGCCGTGACCTCTATGACCAGTCAGTCTACTCACGTGTGGTCAGTCCGCTCGACCCCACGTTTGCCGCCGCGGTAGAGATCATCAACAGTCCCGCTCTCTACAACTCCTATCTGACCCCGAAAGAGTGAGCAGGGCCTGACATGCGTAAATGATAAAAACAGCGAACGCTGTGCCTTTCAGACGGGCACAGCGTTCGCTGCTATAGAGCGGAGCCTCTGACAGCCCCGGTGGAGGTTTATGGATTGGGATCAGGCCTTGGAGTAGAGCGAGAACTCGCAGCCGTATTCATCCACAAGCTTATTGTCAAGATCGTCGGCTTTCTCGGCAAGACCTACAATGTTGTTGAGAATGCGTTCACGCGACTCTTCGGTGAGGTCGGCGAGGTGGATGCGGTAGCACAGATAGATCTGGCGTCCGTCAACTCCCATCTTGTAGGGATAGAAGTCAGTGTCGAGCATGAAGTCGAGCACTTTCTCTACATTCTTCTTTGGCAGAAGATTGATCGGCGACACGGCAAAGAGATAGTTGCGGTCATAGACAAAAAGCCGGATTTCGGAACTGCCTCGGTGGAACACCCACACGTTGTGGCCGCTGCGGGCAAGCACCGGGTTGATGCCCATGCGGGCAATGGCGCTTTCGCAGAACTCTCCAAGGGGCGACATTTCGTGGGTGGCAAACACCCTTTCGTCAAGATGCGCGCCGCATGAGGGGCAGTATTCCTCGTCACCGCTGATCAGTTCATCGCAGCTGTCGCACTGCACGTGAAACTCGCTGCGGTCAAGATCCTCGATGGCGTCAAGCAGCTGAGCCAAGGCCTCGATGCGTACGCCGAAACCCATGTTGTCAGCCGATGAAGTCGCGAATTTGCTGACGGTCACACCGATCACCTCGCCCTTGTCATTGACAATCGGGCCTCCGGAGTTGCCGGGATTGACCGGGGCATCGACCTGGATGTAATATTTTCCGTCCATCAGCTGGCGGGGTGAAGAGAGAGAGCCTTCGGTGATGGTGAAAGGCATGCCGAAAGGATAGCCTGCAACGTGGACTTTCGATCCGATGGCCGGATCATCGTCTCCTGCGAGAGGGAAATCGGGAAGATGGCTGAAATCGGCGTCGACGGCCAGCAGAGCAAGGTCGAGTTCGGGATTGACGGCCACTACTCGCGCTTCGTATGGGTTGCGGTCATTGTCATGGATGGCCACTGTGCGGTAGCCGGCCACTACATGGTAGTTGGTGACGAAAATGTCGTGATTCCGGAGGTAGAAGCAGCTGCCTGACCCATCGGCATGGGTCACTTTATATATCAGTTTGTTTATTTCTGGATTCATAAGGCGTAGAGAATGATTGGTTAAGAGGTCGTTTAAGAACAAGCTCTAAAAAATTGGTTGAAGCATGGCGTTTCAGCCTACGTTTCATGAGCCGAGAGAGCTGAGCATACGCATCTGGAGTTCGGTGGCGAGACGCATGTATTCGGTCATGTTGCCGGCTTTCAGAGCTTCATCCATCTGACGCTGGATCGCCACGATTTCTTCGCCGCTCATGGCTTCGGCCAGTTTCTGGTGTGCGGCCATGATGTTGGCGTGAGCCTCGGAGAGATCTTCTTCATCGTCCTCATCGTCTTCATCGTCCTCATCGTCCTCATCGTCCTCATCGTCCTCATCGTCCTCATCGTCGTCCTCGTCATCCTCGTCATCATCCTCGTCATCTTCGTCCTCATCATCTTCGTCCTCGTCATCATCGTCGTCATCATCCGGTTCGATGTCGCCGTCCATGATCTTGTCAAGGGCTTTGAGCAGGATTTCAGCCGCCTCCTTAAGCGGCAGGCCTGCGCTCTCGCGCAGGGCGGTGATGATGAGATATTCGAGCAGCAGAGAGATATTGCTTTCGGCGAGCAGCTGATAGAATGAGAAGTAGATGCGCACGGCCACCTGGTCATAGTCTCTCTTCTGCATGGCTTCGGTGACACCTTCGTGGAGACTCTCGAAATCATCCTGCACACTCTGGAGTGGTGCGTTAGGCTTTATTGACACCATCATCTCGACCGTGTAGAGGTCTTCGGCCAGTTTTTCCTTGGGCATCGACAAGAGTTTCTTGAGAAACGATGTGCCGCGGGAGACAAGTTCTTCGATCGGCCGCTCGTCATTCATTGACTCGATGGCCTTTTCGATTTCGTTGATCAGCTGACCCTGCGGGTTGGCAATGAATGTGAACTGGTGGATGGCACCGCTTAAGATTGTCCAGGCATAGACGTAGCGCCGCTGAGAACTGTAGTCGGCGGCTGCATTGAGAGCAAGCTGTCCGATGGTATGGAGCGCGTCATAGACAGTGTCGACTTCATCCGGAGTGAAAGGTGTCACTTTGGGAGTGTAGCAGCGCTCGGCATTGAAGCGGGTGCAGAGTTCATCGTCATATTTGTCGCCGATGAGGCAGATGTTGTGGATGATGGCGTGGATCTTGTGGGGATGAGTGTCAGTCAGCGGGCAAGAGTATTCCATCTTCAGATAGTCGCCGCTCTTGACGAAACGGGCGAGCATGAGATTGTTGATGTTCATTTCCGCGATCTGGCGCAGCATGGCCACGCGCCCTTTTTCGGGCAGACGCAGGAAATCGGCCGAGATATGGAGTGTTTCTGGCGTTATGTTGATGCGGACCACTATCGAGCCGTGGGGAATTCTGAACGAAGTGCCTTCCGGATTGCCGTAGCGTTCGCGGAAATCGCAGTCGAGAGCATCGATCAGCAGTTGCAGTGACTTGAGGTAGTCGTGGTTTTCAAAAGCCTCGACAGCCTCGTCCATTGTCTCTCCGTCTGTGTAGACCTGTTGTGAGTCAGTGGCAGGCGGAATGTATGGGAATGACTGTTTCATGTTGCAAGTGTTTTCTGATATAGAGAATGTAGTTGTGATTCTGAAAGGGGAGTGTGGTCTGTTCTCCGTTATCTTGCCAGATGGGCCGGGCGGAGAATGAAGGGCAGGGGAGAGCGGAGCACTATCGACTTGTCGGTCTTCACCTTTTCAAGAGCCGTGGCGGCTTCCTGAGGGGTCTGGCAGGTGGCCGTGCAGACGTAGTAGAGCGGTTCGCGGGTGTGGATTATGAATGCGTCGGGATAGCCGTTGGCTTGCAGGCGCGCACGCATTTCGCGGGCGTTGAACTTTTGTTTGAACTGCCCGACAACCACGTTGTAGCGCTTGAGCATCTCGCGTGAGGCACCTCCGTTTTCCGTATAGCCTACATATTCTGTGCGCATGGGCAGAGTGTCTGATCCGGCTATCAGATCAGAGGTCTGCGCGCTGTTGCGTATGCGGGCATAGATTGTCGAATCCACCCCTGAAGCCTCACGGTTTTTGGCAACCGCCGTCTCATAGGCCTGACGGTAGTTGCTTTCACTGGTCTTGCAGCTGACGGTCAGAAGAGTGGCTGTCAGTGCGGCGACAACGGGCAGAAGCCGCATGAATTTGAAGCGTCGATACATAATGGCAGTGAGTGTGTTGTACGGATGAGCTTATATATTATATATGTATAAGGTGGATTCGAAACCGATTGTTCAGACCACGTGATAGCCTGCGGTGGAGAGGGCTTTGCGCAGGATCTCGATGTGTTCGTTGTTGCGGGTCTCGACTTCGACGCGGATCAGACAGCCGTTGATGGATGTCATGTGGGAGTTGCGTTCGTGGGTGACGGAGATGATGTTGGCTCCGTTTTCGCCGAGCACACGGCAGACTCCTGAAAGCTGTCCGGGCTGGTCGGTGAGGTCGAGAGTCAGGGTGCAGTTGCGTCCGCTCTTGACAAGGCCGCGGGTGATGACGCGGTTGAGGATGGTCACGTCGATATTGCCGCCTGAAACCACGCAGACGGTCTTCTTGCCTTGAATGGGGACTTTGTTGAACATGGCTGCGGCCACCGATACGGCTCCGGCACCTTCCGAAACGAGCTTCTGCTGCTCGATCAGGGCAAGGATGGCGGCTGCGATCTCGTCTTCGCTGACGGTCACGATCTCGTCGACATATTTGCTGCAGAAGTCAAAGGTGTTGACTCCTGGTTCCTTGACTGCTATACCGTCGGCTATGGTCGCCACCTTGTCAAGACGCTCGCGTTCGCCGGCCTTGACCGAGCGGTACATCGAGGGAGCGCCTTCGGCCTGGACTCCGTAGACTTTCACGTCGGGTTTGAGCTGCTTGAGCGCGAAGGCTATGCCGGCTATCAGACCGCCGCCGCCGATGGGCACGATGACGGCTTCCACGTCAGGCATCTCTTCAAGAATTTCGAGGCCGATGGTGCCTTGGCCTGCTATGACCTTGAGGTCGTCGAAGGGATGTATGAGTGTGTAGTTGTGTTCTTTCTGAAGTTCGAGCGCTTTCTGATAGGCGTCGTCATAAACTCCGGGCACGAGGCAGACTTCGGCGCCGAGACGCTTTGTGGCTTCGATCTTTGAGATCGGCGCTCCGGCGGGGAGGCAGATGATTGACTTGATGCCGTTGCGGGTGGCCGCGAGTGCCACTCCCTGCGCATGGTTGCCGGCCGAGCAGGCTATCACGCCGTGGGCTTTTTCCTCAGGGGTCAGCTGGGAGATCTTGTAGTAGGCTCCGCGGAGTTTGAAGGCTCCGGTGTGCTGGAGGTTTTCAGGCTTGAGGTAGACTTCTGCCTCAGGATTGATATTCGGCACCCCGATCAGGCGCGGATGACGTGCTATGTCGCGCAACACCTGGGCCGCGCGGTAGATTTCGGAAATTTCAAGTGTTTCAGCCATGATGAATGTTTTTAAACTATATAAGCACAAATTTATGAAATCCCGAACTATCTTCCAAAATAAAATTTCTGTGCGGGTCTGTCCATGAAAAAATCCCTCCGTCATGGCCTGTGGGGTGCATGGCGGAGGGACGAGAGATTTTACGGAAGCTTAAAATTGTTTTCTTTGGCAGCCGCTTGAGGAGGTGTGAAGGCCGGGGCTATTTGCCTGGTTCTTCCTGGATGCGGAGTTTGTCTTCGAGTATTTCAAGCTGCTGAAGACCTGATGCGCGCCACTGTGGCTCTCCGTTTTTGAAGATAATGAGTGTAGGCACACTTCTGATCTGGTATTTGGCTGCGAGGTCGGGATTGCGGTCAACGTCGATCTTTACGATATTGGCGGCGTCGCCTACCTTGTTTTTAAGCTGTTCGAGGATGGGACCCTGCATTTTGCATGGGCCGCACCATGTGGCGAAGAAGTCGACGAGTGTTGGCTTGCTGCTGCCGATTATTTCATTGAAATCGTTCATAGCTAAGGCGTATTATAATAAAGGTGTTTAGTGAAAAATTCAGTTTGGTGCCTTTATAACGCGCCCGGCTGTGTGTTGGTTTGCTTGCTGGTGGCGGAGGAGTTCCCAATAAAAGTTAACGAATATTGGCTGGTGCCGCTCTTAGAGGGTGTTTCATAACAATAGTTAAAATCTTTCGGAGGCGATTGTATTGTTTTTTTGTAAATAGTATATTCCATTTGTGAAAATTTTTAAGTTACCTGAGCCTTGGTGTCTCTTTTGCTAAATTGTTGAAGCTCGTCAGTCGCATAGCTCGCTATGCTTCTTCCTCTCTTGCAACAATTTATCTAAAAGATACACCACTCAGATTTTAACTCTTGTTATTAAACACCCTCTTACGGTTCGGGCTGAAGTCGGGCTGCCACTTCTTTGAATGCGAA
>ERZ778511.2571-NODE-2571-length-9802-cov-3.830922_pt1 | contig 9802 bp, 5 predicted proteins | sample MGYA00510347_ERZ778511 | MGnify/ENA primary metagenome ERZ778511 (study PRJEB29527, sample SAMN07138967) | mouse gut metagenome | material: feces | host: mouse | place: China:Nanjing | collected 2016-01-25 ...
AATATAATCTTCCCCACCCAGGGAAAGGCCTTCCACAATGTCCATAGGATCATCATAGGCCGAAATAAATATAACGGGAATCTCCCTGGTTTCTTCTTTTCCTTTCAGGGCACGGCACAACGCATACCCGTCCATGCCCGGCATGGAAATATCTGTCAGGACAAGCTGCGGATGGGATACGGATACCATCGCCAGCGCCTCTTCCCCGCTCTCGGCCAGCACCGGACTGCATCCCATGCTGTGGATAATCTCCTCCAGAACCAGACGGTTTGTTTCCACATCATCCACAATGAGAATCTTTTCCTGTCCCCATTCCCTTTTTCCGTAAGGCATATCACACCTTCTTCCATATCTTTTTAAGCCTGCTCCGCCCCGATCATCGCTTCCAGATCACGGTACTCGGCCGCTGTTTTATCATAGTTTTCTTTTTGAATCGCCATCTTCAGCCTGAGCGCCTTCCGGCTTACTTCACGCGGCGCTTCCTCCGTCAACTGTCGCACGGTTTCCATAAACATCTCCGCCTTTTCCCAGTTTTCCATTTCCACACAGAGAATCAGTTTGGAAAGATTGCGCTTCAATGTTTTAATGTTTTCCGGCGAACCATAGGTTTTCACCGTTTCCTCTTCCGGCTCTGCCGCCGGCGCTCCCGTCAGCAGAGGCGACCGGATGTCATTTGTCATGGACAGTGTATTCTCATCTTCCTCACAGACTCCGGCCCATATGGAAAAGGAAAATGTACTGCCTCTGTTTTTCTCGCTTTCCACTTCAATCGTGCCGCCCATCAGTTCTACAAGCTGCTTGCAGATATTCAGTCCCAGCCCGGTACCGCCATATTTGCGTGATATGGACGCATCCACCTGTGAAAAGCTTTGGAACAGTTTATCCTTATCCGCCTTGTCTACGCCGATGCCCGTATCCTTTACAATAAAAAACAGTTCCATCCGGTCATTGACCCGCGCAGTACGGATTACTTCCAGTGTAATCTTACCCACTGCGGTAAACTTGAGCGCGTTGGAGAGAAGATTGTTCAGAATCTGTACGATCCGCAGTTCGTCCCCGATCATATACTCCGGCACCTGCGGGGACACTGTCATAAAAAATCCCAGCCCTTTTTCCGTGATTTTGTTCAGATGATGGGACTTAACATAATCCAGCATATTCCGGAAATGGAACCTGCGGGGCTCCAGTGTGAACTTCCCCGCCTCCAGTTTGGAGAAATCCAGTATGTTATTTATAATTTTATTCATATCGCCGCAACAGCGTTCAATCAGCCGCAGAGCTTTCAGCGTATGCTCATCTGTCACGTCATCCATCAGTTCCCTGACATTGCCGAGCACTCCGTTCACCGGCGTCCGTAATTCATGCGTCACATTGGCCACAAACTCAGATTTGACTTTGAGCGCTTCCTGCGCCTCCTGTCTTACCTGTTCCACTTCACGGCTCAGAAATTCTTTTTCCAGTATGTCATTGGCCATACATATGTACATGCCCGCCGCCGATTCGCTGCGCAAAATCCGGGCTTCTACCGGGAAACAGGTGAGATTCCTGCGGTATGCCACCAGATTATGCGGCTCATGCCCGAATGGATAGTCCGTTTCAAAACATCCTTCTGAAGCTTTGAACGTATTCGGGAACACATCGCTTATATATTTGCCACACAGCGCTTCACCATATTCCAGCTTCTTCTTCGCAGCCCCATTGGCATAGAAAATTTCACCCGAAGCGTTAAATATGAGAATCATCTCCAGGGCATCTTCCATGGGAAAAATATAATCTTCCCTCAGATCCATAGCGTTTCCTCCCATAGCATAGAACAATAGATTGCAGGCCTGGTCAGCAAACCTATTGTCATGAAAAAAGGGCAGCAAAAATAAAAAACTTTTCACTGCCTGTTATCCGTTTCAAGAGGGTTATTTGAATTCAAACATCTTAATTACTTCCACGATATTAAAGAAATCTTCCTTGGCAAGTTCGAAGCACTCAAGTATATCCGGTGAGAACTGTCCGCATTCACCGTTTAAAATCATTTCATATGCAGTATCGTTTACAAAGGGCTTTTTATATACCCGGGGACTCACAAGCGCATCATAGACGTCGGCAATGGCCACAATCTGTGCACTGAAGGGAATCGCATCCCCTACAAGGCCGTCCGGATACCCTCTTCCGTCCCATCTCTCATGATGGTGGCGGCAAATTTCATAACAATAGCGGTAAAACTCGCTGGCCTGGTTTTTATAGGAGCGTTCCAATATGCTGCAGCCGATCGTGGTGTGACTCTTGATCACCTCAAACTCCTCTTCTGTCAGTTTTCCAGGTTTCAGCAATATGGCATCAGGAATACCGATTTTACCAATATCATGTAAAACCGATGCTCTTGCAATCATATCAATCTTGGAAGTCGTCAGGCCGTATTTGGGGAAATACTTCATCACATACTTGAGCAGTATCCTTGTGAAGTACTTAATACGCCTTGTATGCTCTCCCGTTTCCGCGCTTCTGAATTCCACTACAGAACTGAGGGCGTCAATCATAAACTCATTGGTCTCACGGATCTCTTTATGCTGTGCCCGAATCTCTTCTTCCTGCATCTGCAGGCGCAGTTCCATATTATGTCTGCTCTGGTAAAGTTCGATAATATTCCTGCTTCTTCTTTTTACAATATGGGGATAAAAAGGTTTATGTATTACATCGGCCACACCATAAGAATATGCCTGGTCATCCGTGTCCAGTTCGTCTTCACTGGTAATGAGAATCACCGGAACAGACTGAAGCATCCCTTCCTTATGCATGTATTCCAGCACACTGAAACCGTTCATAACCGGCATGACCACATCCAGTAAAATCAGTACAATATTGTTGTGATTTTCGATCTGGGAAATGGCTTCCTGTCCGTTTGTCGCTTCCAGCAGCTCGTATCCTTCCTTGGAGTCCCTGAACATTTCATTCAGTATCTCTCTGTTTACTTCTTCGTCATCAACAATTAATATCTGCTGTTTTTCCATCTCTTCTCCTGAATCATTTCTTTATACATTTTTAATTTTTCCCTTTACTAACATAACATTTTTTAATCCATATTGTCAATAATAAGAGAGAAATATCCTGACAAAGGCAAATGGAAATAATTGCACTTTTCCATGTGATAAAAAACGCTGCAAATACCATCCTTCGGTATTTCCAGCGTCTCCGGGTTGGGCTGTATTTAAACAGTCGCAGCGTGTAGGGGAATCGAACCCCTGATTCCGCCGTGAGAGGGCGGCGTCTTAACCTCTTGACCAACACGCCATATTTAACACTTGCTTATTCTATTACATTTTAGCAGAAAAAGCAAGTGTTTTTTTCATTTTTTTTAATTTTTTTTACATCGGGTTCCCTGTCAGATCACCAGATCGAACAGGCTGATCTGATTGGATTCCGGCAGATCCCCCAGAAGATGCAGGCTGTCCATCAGATCCGTAATGGTTTTGGATACTCTGGTCCGCTCCCGGAAATCTTCCCTGGACAAAAACGGTCCGTCTTTTGCGGCTTCCACTATGGCATCCGCCGCCTTATCGCCCAATCCGTCGATACTGCTCAGAGATGGCATCAGTTTTCCTTCCACAATGCGGAATGTCCGGGAATTCGCCGTGAAAATATCAATGGGCACAAAGTCAAAGCCACGGACATACATCTCCTGTACCACTTTCATATCTTTGTAGGAATCCTGCTCCTTTTTGCTCAGTGTATCACTTCTGCGCCGGTAATCCGCCATGACCCGTTCCAGATGTTCCTGGCCCTGACACATCAGTTCATAGGAAAAGGCAGAAGCACGGATACTGAAATAGGAGGCATAATATGCCAGAGGATAATTGATCTTACAGTAGGCTATACGCCAGGCCATCATCACATAGGCCGCCGCATGGGCTTTGGGGAACATATATTTGATTTTCTTACAGGACCAGATATACCAGTCCGGCACCCCCGCTTCCACCATGGCCGCCTCCATTTCCGGTGCCAGCCCCTTCCCCTTTCTCACGGATTCCATAATCTTAAAGGATAAGCTGCTCTCCACTCCCATCCCGATCAGATAGACCATAATATCGTCACGGGTACATATGGCTGTGGAAATTGTGGCTTTTCCCTCTTCGATCAGCGTCTGCGCATTGCCCAGCCATACGTCCGTACCATGGGCCAGCCCTGCGATACGCACCAGATCGGAAAAAGAGGTTGGCTTTGTATCCAGAAGCATCTGCATGGCAAATTCCGTACCAAACTCCGGAATGCCCAGAGAACCCAGCTTACAGCCCCCGATCTGTTCCGGTGTAACGCCCAGGGCCTTTGTGCTTTGAAACAGTGTCATCACCTGCTGATCATCCAGGGGAATCTTCACCGGATCAATACCGGTCAAGTCCTGCAACATACGGATCATGGTCGGATCATCATGGCCCAGAATATCCAGCTTGAGCAGATTGTGGTCGATGGAATGATAATCAAAATGGGTGGTGACAATGTCCGTTGTGGTATCGTTTGCAGGATGCTGTACAGGCGTGAAAGAATTGATATCCTCTCCCAGCGGCAGGACGATAATACCGCCCGGATGCTGTCCGGTGCTCCGCCGTATACCGGTACAGCCCGTTACAATGCGGTTGATTTCACAGTTCCGTTTTCTGCTGCCCCGCTCTTCGTAGTACCGCTTCACATAACCGTATGCAGTCTTGTCTGCCAGTGTGCCTATGGTTCCCGCACGGTAAGTCTGTCCCGCGCCAAAAATAACTTCCGTATACTTGTGAGCCTTGCTCTGGTATTCTCCCGAAAAGTTCAGATCGATATCCGGCTCTTTGTCTCCCTTAAACCCCAGAAAGGTCTCAAAGGGAATATCAAATCCGTCCTTTTTCAGCGGCTCCCCGCATACGGGACACAGCTTATCCGGCATATCGCAGCCTGCCCGTCCCGCATACTGTCTGACTTCTTCTGACGTAAAATCATTGTAATAACAATTCGTGCAATAATAATGGGGACTCAGCGGATTCACCTCTGTTATACCTGACATGGTGGCCACAAAGGAAGATCCCACACTGCCTCTGGAACCTACCAGATACCCGTCCTCCACCGATTTCCATACCAGCTTCTGGGCGATAATATACATCACCGCAAAACCATTGCTGATAATGGAGTTCAGCTCCCGCTCCAGCCGGGCCTGTACAATGTCCGGCAGAGGATCACCGTACATTTCATGGGCCTTTTTATAACAGATGTCCGTCAGTGTCCGGTCACTGTCGGGAATCACCGGCGGACACTTGTCCGGCCTTACCGGGGAAATGGTTTCAATCCGGCCGGCGATCAGATTGGTATTTTCCACCACCACCTCATAGGCTTTCTCACTTCCCAGATAGGAGAACTCTTCCAGCATCTCTTCCGTGGTCCTCAGATACAGAGGCGGCTGTCTGTCCGCATCGGCAAACCCCTTGCCCGCCATAATGATACGGCGGTACACTTCGTCGCCAGGGTCCAGAAAATGTACGTCACAGGTGGCAACCACCGGTTTGTGAAACTGTTCTCCCAGTTCTACAATCCGCTTGTTGATCGCCTGAATATCCTCCATGGAATGTATATTTTCCACCCGTTCAGACGCAATCATAAATTCGTTGTTACCCAAGGGCTGTATTTCCAGATAGTCATAAAAATTTACAATCCGGCCGATTTCCGTATCCGCCTTGCCCCCCAGCACCGCCTGGTACAGCTCGCCGGCCTCACAGGCGCTGCCCAGCAATATGCCCTCCCGGTGCTTCTGAAACAGGCTCTTGGGAATTCTGGGCCTTCTGGAATAATAGGTCAGATGGGATTCCGATACCATCGTATACAGATTCACTCTGCCCACGTCATTCTGCGCCAGCATAATGGCATGATAGGTAGGCATTCTTTTCACCGTGTCCGGGCTGCTGGCGCTCAGGGCATTGATGTCTGCCAGCCCATGGACGCCTTCTTTTTGCAGCATGGAAATAAATTTGACAAATATCTCCGCCGTGGCCTCTGCATCATCCACCGCACGGTGATGGTTTTCCAGGGAAACACCCAGGGCTTTGGCCACCGCATCCAATGTATGTTTTGCCTGGTTCGGAAGCAGCAGCCGGGAAATCCCCACCGTATCCACACAGGTAAATGCACAGTCAAGCCCCAGCCGCCCCGCATTTTCCGTAATAAAACTCATATCAAAGGGCGCATTATGGGCCACCAGCACACATTCCCCACAGAAAGCCAGAAAATCCGGCAAAATCTCTTCAATCCCCGGCGCGTCCATCACATCCTCGTCCCGGATACCGGTGAGCTGTTCAATCCGATAGGGTATGGGTGTCCTGGGATTGACAAAGGTGGAAAACCGCTCTGTGATTTCCCCATTGGATACTTTTACAGCGCCAATTTCGATAATCCGGTTGCTCACAGGCGAAAAACCGGTTGTCTCCAGGTCAAACACCACGAAGTTCCCTGTCAGCGTCTGATCTTTGCAGTTCATAACCACCTCTTTCAGATCATCCACCAGATAGGCTTCCATACCATAGATCACTTTGAAAGAGTCCTGTGGATCAGGATTTTCTTCCCCTGCCTCTTTCCGTCTCGCCTTTTCTCCCCTCCACAGATCTTCCCACACATGGTTTGCATCCGGAAACGACTGTACGACACCGTGATCGGTGATGGCGATGGCAGGATGGCCCCACTTCCAGGCCCGTTTGATAATATCCTTTGCATCAGACACGCCGTCCATATCGCTCATCTTCGTATGGCAGTGCAGTTCCACCCGCTTTCTGGCGCTGTTGTCCATCCGTCCTGTGGTAAAATCGGCCGTCTTTTTAATTCCCGATACAGAGCCCAATGTCAGTTCGCTGTCAAACTTATCAATGGTGGTCACACCTTTTAATTTGATAAAAGCGCCTTTCTTAATATGTTCGGAAATTTCGGGGAGCTGGTCATTATGAACAAAAATCTTGATGGTGATGGTATCCGTAAAATCCGTTATATCAAAAATCAGGATGGTCCGCTCGTTCCGGATCTCCCGCCGATCCACAACCAGAATCATGCCCCGAATGGCCACTTCACCGATTTCGCCTGTTATTTCTTCTATCGCGATGGGATCGTCCTCAAAATCCCGGCCATAAATCACATCCGGATGGTCCGAACGCCGCAGCGCCTTTTTACCGGTATCTCCCCTGCCTTTGCCGCTCCATCCGCTCTTCTCCCGTTCTTTGCCGGAAACGGTGCTCTTCGCTACGCCGGCGTGCTGTCCCTGGGCAGCTTTTTTCTGCTGAGTCTCTTCCGGCGCCTTTACGGATTCGCCTCCCGCCTCAGCAAAGCCGCCCTGCTCCATGGCAGCTCTGGCGGCAATTTCCGCCACCTGGCCGGCAATACGCATATCCTCCTGGGCGGAAGCGCTCTCCCCGGTTTCCTTATATTCGATTTCCACCAGGGCAGGAACAGCAAAACGCTCACCGAATATCTTTTCCAGTATCCGGATCAGTTCCGCCCCCTTCTCCCTGGCAGGTACACTGTCTTTTACAGTCAGACAGAGTTTTCCCTCCTCCGGGAATGAAATCTCGGCCCCCTTAAAAATCATATATTCCATATGGCTGTATTCTTTCAGCTCCAGCAGGATACTGTCCCGATATACATCCATCAGCGTACGCAGGGTGTACTGGGCAGACAGCGCATACTTTTCATAGATTTTAATCACCATTTCCACCTGGGGAAAAAGCTGCCGCCCGATTTCCCGCTCCATCCCCAGTATGGCATCCTTTGTGATCAGATGGGTGCTGGACAGATAAATGCGCAGAAAGTCCCTGCGTTTGGTGGCGGTAATCCGTTCCACCGATACCTGCTCAAACAGCGCCTTTACCTCATCCTTTACCTGTAATGTGGGAAATACCTCAAAAAAAACTTTTGCCATATGCTACTCCTGCCAGCCCAGCAATTCTTCCCTGAGTGTCTGCAACAGCATATGCTCAGGTACTTTGCGAATAATTTCACCTTTTTTTATGAGAAGCCCTTCACCGTCGCCGCCGGCTATGCCGATATCCGCTTCCCGCGCCTCTCCGGGCCCGTTTACCGCACAGCCCATTACCGCCACTTTCAGATCCAGGGGAATATCCGCCACCATCTCTTCCACCTGTGCAGCCAGACCGATCAGGTCAATCTTCGTCCTGCCGCAGGTCGGGCAGGATACCACCTCAATACCGCCTCTGCGCAGGCCCAGCGTACGGAGTATCAGTTTCGCACTTCTTACCTCCTCCTCAGGCGCCCCGGTAAGAGATACCCGGATGGTGTCCCCGATGCCCTGATAGAGAATGACTCCCAGCCCCAGCGCCGACTTGATATTCCCGCTGACAATGCCGCCCGCTTCCGTAATGCCCACATGCAGGGGGTACTGCGTCTGCTGTGCCAGCAGTTCATGCGCCCGGATGCACATCAGCACATCGGATGATTTAATGCTGATAACCAAATTGTCATATCCCATCTCTTCAATCATCCGCACCTTGTCCAACGCACTTTCCACAATGCCTTCCGCTGTCACACCCTGGTATTTGTCAAGCAGTTCTTTCTCCAGGGAACCGCTGTTGACGCCTACCCGAATGGGAATCTCCCGCTCTCTGGCCATATCCACCACAGCCTTTACATTGTCCCGGTTTCCGATATTTCCCGGGTTGATACGAATTTTGTCCGCGCCGTTTTCCATAGCCGCCAACGCCATTTTATAGTCAAAATGTATGTCTGCCACCAGAGGTATCCGAATCTGCTTTTTGATTTCCCGGATTGCCCGGGCCGCCTCCTGGTTTGGCACCGTACAGCGTATTATTTCACAACCGGCTGCCTCCAGTCGGTGTATCTGCCCCACTGTAGCCGCCACATCCTCTGTCCGTGTATTGGTCATTGACTGAATCAGGACGGGATTCCCGCCGCCGATCACACAGTTGCCGATCCGGACCGTTTTGGTATGTCTGCGATGCATTGTATTTCCTCCTGTTCTCCGGGGAATGGCCAGGCCCTTCCCTTCATTCACGACAAATAGAAAGTTCCCAAAGCGCCCTTTCCGTTGTTTCATATGGACTTTATCTTACCATCAATCCGGTGAAATGACAACCGTTCCTCATTCCTGTGGGGGAAACATCCTTGGCAAACCGCCGGAATTTTTTCCGAAAACAGCCGGTTCCCGCTCCCTTTGATTCTCTCGTCTGCGCTGTCTGCATGGGCGATTCTCATTTTTGGTTTTCTGCCTGCCCCTGTTCCTGTGCGCATATCACAATCGTCCGCTCACGCAGGATTCCCGCCTCCCGTTCCCGTTGGCTGATTGTGACCTCGTATTCTCTGCCCGCTTCAAAATATTTCAGGGGCAGTTCAAAAACAGGGTTTTCATCCGTATGGTACACGGCGCCGAAATCCACCAGCAATTTCTCCCCGGCAGTATTTCTCATGCTTACCGGAAGCAGTTCTGCGGCCCTTACCTGCTCACTCCCCGGCAAGCGCCACAAATCGCCGGGCATTTGGGAAATACCGGAAAGAATAACCGACAACAGCAACAGCAGCGCCCGGCCGACATGGCCCGCAGGCATCCCGCGGAACGTCCCTTCTGTCAGCAAAACGCTTCGAACCGTTCTGAAGACCGGAGAGCGTTTTCCCGTTCCATGCCGCATACCGCCAAACCGACGCAGGTTTTGCAGCACTTCCAGGACTTCGTCCATAGAACCGTATCGCCTGCCGGGTTCTTTTTGTGTACAGGTTAAAATCATCTGTTCCATGCCGGCAGAAATGTCAGGATACTGTTCTCTGACAGGATATATGC
>ERZ778511.2573-NODE-2573-length-9796-cov-6.241556_pt1 | contig 9796 bp, 6 predicted proteins | sample MGYA00510347_ERZ778511 | MGnify/ENA primary metagenome ERZ778511 (study PRJEB29527, sample SAMN07138967) | mouse gut metagenome | material: feces | host: mouse | place: China:Nanjing | collected 2016-01-25 ...
CGAAGCCGAATCATTCAGCCAACGACCCAGACGGGCTATTATGACACATCCTCGAAGGAAATCGGGGCGTTCGTTTGTTATAATATTAAATTAAAGGATATTGGCTATGAAAACGCATAAATTATTTTTTTGGAAGAGAGCAGGCATGGCGTTTGACGCTTGCCTGGCGACGGTGCTGCTTGCGGTGTGCTCTGTCGGAGCAGTGGCTCAGAACAGTCTGCCGGCGCCGGGAGCCGGCGGCAGCTTCCGCCCTGACATCGGGCATCCCATGGCTCCCCCAAACGGTATCGGATGGAACCCGGATCCATCGTTTCAGGGCAACTGGGGCAGTCCGTGGAACAGCGGCTGGAACAGCGGGCCGACAATCGTTGTAAACCAGTCGCCTGTGATTCCGGAACAAGGGGTGACAAGAGTTGTCGCTTGCGGATATGACGCTCAGGGAATCTGGCGTGTGCTCCCGCTTACGGTCAGCTATCAATACAACGGCGTCCAATACGTGGTCAACGTATTGAACGCCTGGAATCCTTGGACCGATATGTGGGACAGGGGAGTTGACGCTCCGGCGTATAATACCGATTGTTATCTGCGGGGTGTGGAATACTCCTTCTATACCGTGTTGCCTACCGGCACCTTCTATTTCAATCTATAGAGCACATTTCTTAAAACATCGTGCCTTAGGTTAATCCATTCCTTCGTCATAGCCGGAGCCTCCCATGGGTTCGCCGGAGTTGTCGCGACTCCCTCTTTTGTTCGACTTCATGTTGCCGAAGGAGTATTTTATAGTAAGACCGAGCACACGTCCCATGCGCCAGCGTTTGGAGGTCTGTGTGTATCCGGGTCCGTAGATGGTGCTCTTCCATTTGCGGGAGTCGAATATATCGCGGCAATTGAGGGAGAACGACCAGTTGCCCGCGATTTTGCGTAATCCGGCGTCCACGCTCCATCCTCCTTGTCTCGCACCCTGTGCCTCTTTCTGCTCGGAAGCGTAACGCCCTGTCGCCTGAAATGAGATGCCCAACGGGAGTTTTACGTTTGCCATAAGGCGCGCGTCCCATGCGAAGCTGTTTTGCTTTTCGTTGGACAGATGCGCTATGTTGCCGCTTTCCGTCGGGAAGTCATAGCTCCATCCGCTGATATGGTTGTTGTAGAGATTCACTGTCGTGGTCAGGTCGAGCTTGCTGCGGAAGAGTGAGTTCTTGAATATTATCTCGCACCCTGAGTTCGCCATCTTCGACACATTCGCGAATGTCGAATACATCACGTTGTTGTCCATATATGCAATACGGTTGATCATGTTGTCGGCAGTCCTGACGTAAGCCGAGAAGGAAATCATGTGGTATGTCCAGCTCTTCAGATAGTTAAGCTCGAAGGAGTTGGAGTATTGCGGCTCAAGTTCCGGATTTCCATATGACACGCTTGTGGGGTCGGAAACATTGTGGAACGAATTCAGCTGTCCACCCCACGGACGGCGTATGCGTCGGGTGTAGTTGATCTGGATCTCATTGTCTTTGGGGAGAGAATATGATAAGAACAAGGAGGGGAAGAGGGCGAAGAAATTCTTTTTGAATTCCGGCACATCCTCGCGGTTCTGACCGTATTCGAGCGAGCGGCTTCTTACCTGCCACGATTCAGAACGGACTCCGGCAGAGAAACTGAAATCCTTTATCTTCCCTCCGAGAGTTACGTAAAGCGCCGACACGTTGTTGGAATAGATGAAGCGGTTGAAGAGGCTTTCGTCAGTCTTCAGCGTTCCGTCGGGGCTGAGTCTCATTGTGGTGTTCGGGGTATTCTCGTGGCTGTAGTTGCCGTTGTATCCGGCTTCGAGTTTCAGCCAGTCGTTCAGTTTGTTGGTATAGTCGACCTTAGCCTCCCAGGAGTTGACGTTGATGGGCATGGACTGTTCGCGGTATTGCTCCGTGGTCGAATTGTCTGCCCAGGTTTCGGTCTCGCCGTATGAGTTCCACGACGGACCGCCCCAGTGGTTGAAGCTGACCATTGTCTCCAGCGAATGATTGTCGTTCCATCGGTGCGTATATCCCCATTCCACATGCGCGCCTTTGGATTCTCCGTGGTTTCGTGAGATCTGAAGGTCGCTGAGCCAGTGGTCGGGGCGATTGGCGGTGTATTCGGTTGTTGTCTTTCCGTAGCGGCGTCCGAACATGCCGAATCCGTTGACATAAAACTCGTCTTTATCTGTGAGATGGTATGTTGCACCCAGACGGAAGAAGAGATTGTTGCCGTGTGAGCGGCTGTCGCCGTCGGAGTTGGTGAAAGTGCCGTCATCGAAGGTGCGGCGTGTCTCGGAACCACCTTTGCCATGGCGCATTCTGAAGCCTATGGAGGCGAAGGTGTCCCACTTCCCTGTGTTATAGTTGATATTTGCCGATACGTTTCCGCCACCCCGGGTGTTTCCCCCTATTTCCGCGCTTCCGAAATATCCCCCGCGTCTGTCTTTTTTTAGGATGATGTTGATGATGCCCGCTGTTCCTTCCGGACTGTATTTTGCCGAGGGGTTGGTTATGACCTCTATGCGGTCGATGCTTTCACCCGGGATCTGTTCCAGAATCTGTGCGCGGTTGTCGGCTGTGAGTCCCGAATCCTTGCCGTTGATCCAGATTGTTACAGAGCTGTTTCCGCGCAGTGACACCTCGCCGTCCTGATCTACCTCTACCGATGGAATGGATTCAAGTAACTCACTCGCGCTCTGTCCTGCAGCCGCGATATTCGCGTCTACGGTAAACACCTTGCGGTCAAGCTCGAACCGCATCTGGCTGCGTATACCCTCTACAATCACTTCTTTCAGCACCTTTGAGTCGTCTACAAGGTTGATGGTGCCGAGGTCGATGTTGCTCCCGGAGATATTCACGGGACGTTCCTGGTTGACGCTGCCGACATTCATTATCTTGATTACATATGAGCCGTCCGAGAGGTTCGGAAGAGTGAACTTGCCCTCGCTGTCGGAAGACGCTACGATCTGAAACGGTTTCTTGCCCGTGGAATCGAATACCTGCACTGTCACGAAGTCCATCGGCTCGCCGGTGGCTTTGTTTAAGATTTTACCTATCACTGTGCCTTTTGCACACAAAATGGCAGGGAGCGCAACCATTCCCGCCATCAGAAATAACCTAATTTTCATTACTTTTTAACAACTTCTAAAATGCGTCACCTCTTTTTTGGGTGTATAAAGACAGTTTCCAAATGAAACAGCTTCCGAATTTCTTTGACTCCGAATGTATATAAAGGTTTAATTTGGTTAAGAAATATTTTATTCTTATATTCGCAGCAAATAAGCATGGAACTCGTCTTGACTTATTTTTTCTTGACATCAGCGAGATATTTCCGAGGTTGAGAAAAGAATTAACAATATCATTATTTTTTACTTTCGTAAATAAGTCAAGACGAGTTCATGTATTCGAATTTAAACCGCATCAGGGTGAAAGTAAATCCGAATACTTGCTTGCGGATTTGACATTTATCAACTACTTAACCTGACAGATATTTTATGAAAGAAAACGAAGAAGTCTACACCACCGACACCGGACTGCCGGAAAACGCCTTCCGCGAGCTTGCGAAAGACGAACAGTACGTCCCGGTGATGAAACCAGCTCACGACCAGAAGGAGGTGACTCCCTATTCCGTGGGCATGGGTCTGTTGATGGCTGTTGTGTTCAGTGCGGCGGCAGCTTATCTCGGACTGAAAGTAGGGCAGGTGTTTGAGGCCGCCATTCCTATCGCCATTATCGCGGTGGGTCTCAGCAACGCTCTGAAGAAGAAAAATTCCCTCGGGCAGAATGTGATCATCCAGTCGATAGGCTCTTGTTCGGGAGTGATAGTGGCAGGCGCCATATTCACCCTTCCGGCTCTGTTTATCCTTCAGGCTACCTATCCCGACATCATGGTGGAATTCTATCAGATATTCCTCAGTTCGCTGTTGGGCGGAATCCTGGGCATTCTCTTCTTCATACCCTTCCGTAAATATTTCGTGAAGGATATGCACGGCAAGTATCCCTTCCCGGAGGCGACGGCAACCACGCAGGTGCTCGTTTCGGGTCAGCAGTCGGCGGGCGCCGAAAGCGGAGGTCAGGCAAAGACTCTTGTCATCGCCTCTCTTATCGGCGGTATCTACGACTACATCGTCGCCACGTTCGGATGGTGGGCGGAAACCGTCACCTCAACAGCGTCGGCATGGGGACAGACAATAGCGGAGAAGACAAAACTCGTGCTCAGCTGCAACACCGGCGCCGCGCTTCTCGGTCTCGGATATATAGTAGGTCTCAAATACGCTTTTGTGATTTTCGCCGGCTCGATATTCGTGTGGTGGATCATCATACCGCTGCTTGGCACTTACGGCAGCCCTGAGTTTCAGGCAATGTCGCCCGATGCGCTCTTCAAAGACTACGCCCGTATGATCGGCATCGGCGGCATCGCAATGGCAGGAGTGATAGGAATCGTGAAATCATGGCCCATCATCCGTCAGGCGGTCGGTCTGGCGGGACGTGAGTTCAAGGGAGGAGCCAAGAGCGGCGAAAAGCCTGTGCGCTGGCAGCTCGACATCTCTATGAAACACGTCGTCTTCTTCATCGCGCTTGCTCTGATCGCAGTGTTTGTGTTCTTCTGGTTAGGAGTCATACATACTCTCTGGCAGGCGCTTGTGGCGTGGCTTGTGGTTACGGTCATCGCGTTCCTCTTCACCACAGTGGCGGCAAACGCTATTGCTATCGTAGGCTCCAATCCTGTGTCGGGCATGACGCTCATGACTCTTATCGTTGCTTCGGCGATATTTGTTTCAATCGGACTCAGCGGCACCTCGGGCATCGTGGCTTCCATGGTGATCGGAGGTGTGGTCTGTACCGCGCTTTCCATGGCTGGCGGATTTGTCACCGACCTCAAGATCGGTTACTGGCTCGGCACAACGCCCAAAAAGCAGGAGACATGGAAATTCCTCGGCACTCTCGTTTCGGCAGCGACCGTTGGCGGTGTGATCATCGTGCTCAACAAGGTTTACGGTTTCACCGGCGACAATGCTCTCGTAGCACCTCAGGCAAACGCCATGGCGAAAGTTATCGAACCGCTCATGATGGGTGGCGAGACTCCTTGGATTCTTTATATGGTAGGTGCTATTCTGGCGTTGATTCTCAACTGGCTTGGCGTGCCGGCACTGGCTTTCTGCCTCGGTATGTTCATTCCGTTGTCGCTCAATACACCGATGCTTGTCGGTGGTGCGGTTTCATATTTCGTATCCAATTCATCGAAAGACAAGAAGGTGAACGATGCCCGCCGCGACCGTGGCACACTCATCTCTTCCGGTCTTATCGCCGGCGGCGCCCTCTTCGGGGTCTTCGCGGCAATAACCCGTTTTGCCGGTTTCGAATACACCACCCCCGGTTCCGAGCAGCTGACTCAGATTCTGGGCTGCGTGGCATACGCGCTCCTCATCATCTATCTCATCCGCGTCAGCAAACGCGCCTGATACAATCAAGCACAGATACAATGAAGGCGTGTCGCGGTGAGCGACACGCCTTCATTGTATCTATGCGTCTGGAGGGGTCAGTTCTTGAAGCGGGGGTCGTTGGCGAGAAGCCACTGGGCTATCTGCACTGCGTTGAGAGCCGCGCCTTTCTTGATCTGGTCGCCTACCACCCAGAAACTTAGTCCGCAGTCATCGCAGAGGTCTTTGCGAAGGCGTCCCACATACACGGGATCCTTGTCGGCGATGAAAAGTGGCATGGGATAGTATTTCTCTCCCTCTGCATTCTCTTCCATAACAACCAGACCGGGTGCCTGTCCGAATGCGCGACGAACCTCTTCGGTGGTCAGCGGAGTCTCTGTCTCGACCCAGATAGCCTCGCTGTGGGCACGTAGAACAGGCACGCGGACGCATGTCGCAGATACGCGTATGTCGGAATGCATGATCTTCCGGGTCTCGTTAAACATTTTCATCTCCTCCTTGGTGTAGTCGTTTTCAGTGAAAACATCCACATGGGGAATCACGTTGTACGCAAGCTGATACTTGAATTTCTCCACAGTGGGTTCCTCGCCGCGGCTCAGCTGCGCTGTCTGGTGTCTCAGCTCGTCCATGGCTGCCGCGCCTGCGCCGCTTGCCGCCTGATACGTGGCGACACGCACGCGGCGTATATGGCTGAGGTTCTCGATCGGCTTCAGTGCCACCACCATCTGGATGGTGGTGCAGTTGGGATTACCGATGATGTTGCGCGGACGGTTGAGGGCATCCTCGCCGTTGACTTCAGGCACGACCAGAGGCACATCGTCATCCATGCGGAACGCCGAACTGTTGTCGATCATCAGTGTGCCGTGGCGCGTGATGACATCGGCAAATTCTTTTGATGTGCCGGCACCGGCAGAGGTGAAGGCAATGTCGGTGCCTGTGAAGTCGGAATCACGGGTGAGTTCCTCGATCACGTATTCTTTCCCTCTGAAGGCGCGGGTCTGCCCGGCGCTTCTCTTCGAGCCGAAGAGCCGCAGGTTGTCGATGGGGAAATTCTGCTCGTCAAGCACGCGCAGGAACTCCTGTCCTACGGCGCCGCTCGCTCCTACTATCGCGATATTCATTATTGTCTCTGATTACTGTTTGCCGGAAGTCGCCACTCCGCGGTTGATTTTCTTTACAAGACCCTGGAGCACTGCGCCGGGACCCAGCTCGATGAATTCATCGGCGCCATCGGCGATCATTGCCTCTACGTCATATGTCCAGCGCACAGGAGCTGTGAGCTGCTTGATGAGGTTTGCCTTTATTTCTTCGGGGTCAGTATGCGGCTTGCCGTCAACGTTCTGGTAAACGGGACATACGGGAGTGCTGAACTCAGCCTCCGCGATAGCTTCGGCGAGTTCCTCCTGGGCGGGCTGCATGAGGGGGCTGTGGAAAGCACCTCCGACTTTAAGTTTCATGGCGCGTTTCGCACCTGCCGCAAGCATTTTCTCGCAAGCCGCGTCGATGCCCTCCATGGTGCCGGATATCACCACCTGGCCGGGGCAGTTGTAGTTGGCGGGAGCCACGACATCGTCGATCTCTGCGCAGAGAGCCTCGACCTTGTCATCGGGAAGCGCGAGGACGGCTGCCATTGTCGAAGGACGCAGTTCGCATGCTTTCTGCATGGCGTGGGCGCGTTTCAAAACGAGCTTCAGCCCCTCTTCGAAACTGAGTGCGCCGGCAGCGACGAGTGCCGAGAACTCACCAAGACTATGGCCGGCGACCATGTCTGGCTTGAATTCGTCACCGAGGCTCTTGGCGAGCAATACGCTGTGGAGGAAGATTGCAGGCTGAGTCACCTTAGTCTGTTTCAGGTCATCTTCTGTACCCTCGAACATCATGTCGGTGATGCGGAAGCCGAGAATTTCATTTGCTTTCTCAAAAAGTTCCTTTGCTTCGGGATTGTTGTCGTAGAGGTCCTTGCCCATGCCTACGAACTGGGCACCCTGGCCCGGAAATACATATGCTTTCATTATCTAAAGAAATAGTTTTTATTCAATTCAAATTTCAATTCAATTGTAAACCTGTTCCTGTTATCATTGTCTAAATACGGTAAGGCGGTGCAAAATTAGTGAATAATTCCCAATTACGGAAATAATTCTTTAATACGATGGCGACATGGTGCGGAAAACCGCGTTTTTTTAGTTATCTTTGCAGATTGAATGCGTCCGCGGTGTTGTGGCGGACGGGTTATTTATGATTGTAATATCGTATGATTGTCAAGGATAGTGAAAAGTATCATATTCACACTCTTTCCAACGGACTGAGGGTAGTGGCTGTCAAGGCAGAGGGCAACGTGTCGTATATCGGCGCGATGGTCAATGCCGGCAGTCGTGACGAGTCTGCCGACAGGGAGGGACTTGCCCATTTTGTGGAACATACCATATTCAAGGGCACGCGCCATCGCCGGAGTTGTCACATCGCAAGCCGCATGGAGACCATCGGCGGAGAACTTAACGCCTACACCACGAAGGAGGAGACGATGATTTATACCAACGCTCCCGCAGGTTATGCCGCAAGGTCTTTCGAACTTATCTCAGATCTTGTGAAGAATGCCTCTTTCCCGGCAAATGAGATAGAAAAGGAGAAGGAGGTGATCGTGGAGGAGATCCATTCATATCGCGACAGTCCTTCGGACTCGGTATATGACGAGTTTGAGGAATTGATTTATGCCGGTTCGGGTCTTGCCCACAACATATTGGGCACACCTGAGAGTGTGAGAGGATTGTCATCGGCAGACGGACGCGGTTTTATCGATGCTAACTATACGCCGCGGAATATGGTGATATACTGCGCCGATCCGGGCGATCCGGAACGCAATATCCGTCTTGTGGAGAAGTATTTCGGTGACATGACGTTTGATTCGGAACCGCTCTTGCGCGAGGCTGCGCCTGCGGTGGAGGTCTTCAACGAGACGCGTGTGCGGTCAAGCCATCAGGCGAACTGCATAACAGGATGCCGCCTTTTCGGTCGGGGCGATTCACGCAGGCATGCTCTGTTCCTGCTCAACAACTATCTGGGAGGACCATGCATGAACTCGCGTCTGAACATGGAGATGCGCGACCGCCGCGGACTGGTGTATACCGTCGAGAGCAATGTCGCCCTGATGAGCGATACGGGTGTGCTGCTTGTGTATTACGGCTGTGACAAGGATGCTGTGGCGCGTTGCCGCGCCATAATATCCGGCGAACTGGACCGTCTTGCACAGTCTCCGTTGTCGCCGAGGGCTTTCGCTCGTGTCCGCGACCAATACTGCGGGCAGCTGATCATGAGCGGCGAGCACCGGGAGCGCCGCGCTAGGGCATGGGCTAAAAGCCTGATGTATTACGGTGAGTTCCACGATATAGATTATACGGCGGAGCGCATACGTTCCCTGACACCCGAGGCGATGCAGGAGGCTGCGCAGCTGATAATTGCCGGAGGACTCTCAACTTTGTCGCTCGTATGACGCTGTTCTATGGACAGCTGACAGACAAGTGCCGAAAGCCGGCGGATATTATTATGACAACGACAATAAGTACTTAAAACGGAATAAGCATACAAATGAAAATAGCCAATGTTGATCTTGGAGACAAGCCGGTGTCGCTTGCCCCGATGGAGGATGTGACGGATCCTTCGTTTCGTCTGATATGTCGCGAAATGGGGGCGGCTTCGGTCTATACGGAGTTCGTGTCGGCGGAAGCGCTTATCCGCGATATAAAGTCAACGACGCGCAAGCTCGACATCAACGATGCCGAACGCCCGGTGGCAATACAGATTTACGGACGCGAGCCGGAGGCTATGGTCGAGGCGGCGAAGATCGTGGAACAGGCTCGCCCCGACATCCTCGACATCAATTTCGGGTGTCCGGTGAAGAAGGTGGCGGGGAAAGGCGCGGGAGCGGGGATGCTCCGTGACATACCCAAGATGCTTGAGATAACCCGGCGTGTGGTGGATGCCGTTGATATTCCTGTCACGGTGAAGACGCGCCTCGGCTGGGATTGCGAGAACAAAATCATCACTGATCTGGGACCGAGACTGCAGGACTGCGGCATAAAGGCGCTGACGGTGCACGGACGCACACGCTCGCAGATGTATACCGGACAGGCGGACTGGTCGCTGATCGGGGAGCTGAAGAATGACCCCCGCATGGAGATTCCTGTAATCGGCAATGGAGACATAACGTCGCCGGAAGGTGCGGCGGAGGCTTTCGACCGCTTCGGTGTAGACGGCATCATGATAGGCAGGGGGGCTATCGGCGCGCCATGGATATTCAGGGGAGTCCGCCAGTATCTTGAGAAGGGGAAATACGAGCCTCTTTCCGATACG
>ERZ778511.2585-NODE-2585-length-9750-cov-5.060547_pt1 | contig 9750 bp, 6 predicted proteins | sample MGYA00510347_ERZ778511 | MGnify/ENA primary metagenome ERZ778511 (study PRJEB29527, sample SAMN07138967) | mouse gut metagenome | material: feces | host: mouse | place: China:Nanjing | collected 2016-01-25 ...
GTCCGACTTATACCCCAAAATTCGATGTTTTCAAATTTTTGTCATCTACTTAATTGAAATTTAATTTATTGTGATATATCCGGATATACAATAATTTTCGGTGATAAAGATTATCTGAAATTCTCCTGATTGGTTGAAAAGGGAATCCAAGAATTCATTTTCTCCATTGAAAGAAGCAAGACATATTTCTGATGTTTCGTTCCATATCTCATAAGTCATAATGTCTTCCGATAGTCCGGCGACATTAATCCCCTCTGTGCTGATTGTGCAGTAAATCGGTTTCGGCGGTATGCGTCGGCCTTCCGTTTCATCTTGTTCGTTAGTCCATGTTGTATTATTTGATTCTTTCCTCATATTGATAGTGTAAGAAGTATTATCGGCGGCTGATATAGCAACCGGAAACGTGATACAATTCAATAATATTGAAAGAAGGACGGTGCAGAAGAGACTTTTCATATAGTTCATATTTTTCCCATTTGTGTTACCGCAAAATTAGTGATAAAGGACTTTTGCAGATGTAAAATTGAGTACGTAAAAAGTACGGAAATGCGGTTTGAATTTTGCCGTACCTTTTCAGTACTGTTACAAGATGTTTATAATAAGCGTATTATACCGTCAATTATTTTTGTTCCCTTTTTTTCTCCAAAAATTTTAAGGGATAAAGTATCTCGACGTGATACGATAGCACCTTTTGTGCGACCCAATAGCATTGCCATTTGTGATGGCTGAATATGACATTTAATTAACAACGCGGTATGAAAATCTATTGTGGTCATGTGGCTTTGTATTAATAAGTGAAGATTATATTTGAAATCAGGAGATGACTTAATTACTGTTTCTTCTAATTCTTGCCATATAATATCATCGTATGATATCATTCGTTCTTCTTTTATAAGTTCCAAAAGTTTGTTATAAACTTCCGACTCGAGAATAGTTTTGCTGAGAGGTACGTCAACATTTTCATTGTAGATTGACAATAATTTATTCTTGAGTTTTTCTCGGAGTTCCTGTTCGTTTTCAATATTATAGGTAGATTTTAAATCATGGTTGCCGGCAGATATATTTTCATTCAGCCTGTCAATATTGTTAAGAGCGCCATGCAGGTGGAGCAATGTCTTTTGGGCTTTGTTTTTATAATATAGAATAATAACTGCTAAAAGAATACATAAAAATGAGATCCCGAAAATCCATTTTATAAGTTTTCTATTAAATGTCTCGGCTTTTCTCAGTTCTCTTTCGTGGAGTTGATAGTTATAATAATTTTGTTTATTTATAGCCAGCTGCATCTTATTGCTGTCATAATAATTTTCAAGAAATTCTCGATATTCCGAAATATATTGGTCAATGGTATCTCCTGGGATTAAATTTCGTAGCTCTGATGATAGTAATGCTTGATATGCAGTGCCTTTATTAAGTGGACTTTCTAAATCGAGAAGTTGATTTGCATAAATATAAGCAGTGTCTAAAATTCCATTTTCAAAATAGATTTTGGTTGCATACGCTAATGCATTATTGCGAGACATTGGGCTGACGTAATCAATAGAGCTTCTAATCAATTCAAGGGCAGAATCATTTGCTCCTTGTTGAAATTTTATTTCAGCTAAGGCCATCCTTGATTTTGCTTTGATTGAAGGCGGAAGGTTGGAACTTAAATCTAATGCTTTGGATAATAAAGATTCGGCGCGGTTAAATTCACGAGCCCGTCGGTATGTGCCGCCTAACAGTTGGATGTCATAGACCATATTCAGTGTGTCCCTGCGTTGCTCGCCGATGGCAATGGCCTCTTCGATATATGGAACGGCCTCGTCAAACAGGTTGATGCTTGTCAGCAAACGGCCTGTCTGGCTGAGTATATTTGCCTTAAGGTCAAGATCGGGGGACTCGTCCGAAAAATTGTCAAGCGCCTCGTGGAAATATTGGAGTGCGGTGGGAGTGTCACCCATGTCGCTATATACACGGCCGCCATAATATAGCGCCTCGACATATAACGCGTCATCTTTGTCGGCATAATAGTCTATAACCTTAAGAATAGTCGTGTCGGAAGCGTGCTCGATATAGGCTTTATCCCCGGCTTTTACTGACAGAAAATCATAATAATATCTATCAGCTTCTGAAAGTGTTGTTATGTCGATACTGTCAAGAAGCGCCAATGCTTCTTTGGGCGATTTTGAAATTGTCGCTTCAACATTGGCAAGCCTTTGGTCGTGTTGCCGTGGCCGACACCCGATCATCATGACTAATGACAGCAGAAAAACTATCCGATATATCATTTTTTTAATACTCCGTAGCAAGATGTTTGTCAAAAACTCAAAATAATAACCAAAGATAGTTATTTAATTTTAATTTGACACATTTTGGAGCATAAAAAATGACGGTGTTGCAGCACTTCAAATTGTAGGGACGCACGGTTCGTGGCGTCCGATGCCAGCACCTGATAATCAGAATATTGGCGGACGCACGAGCCGTGCGTCCGCCAATATGGATTTCTATAACACCTTCACCCTTTCAAGGCTGCCAGGCAGGTTATTTTGCCATCAGCATGCGGTCGATTTCGGCTGCGGTGTCGCGGCCTGAAGCTATGCAGCGCACCACGAGTGATGCTCCGGTTGCGGCATCGCCGGCAGCAAACACCTTGTCTACGCTGCTGCGGTGAGAGGCATCGGTCTTTACATTCTTGCGGGCGTCGGTCTCAACGCCGAGCTGTTCGAGCAGACCCTCCTGCACAGGGTTGGTGAAACCCATCGCGAGCAATACGAGATCTGCTTTGATTACTTCGGTGCGGCCGGTGTGGATGAGGTTCATTCGGCCGGTGGCAGGATCTTTTTCCCATTCAACCTCCTCGACCTCCACTTCTGTCACCTTTCCGTCGCGGCCGCGTATGGCGCGGGTGTCAAGCAGCCAACGGCGGTCGCAGCCCTCTTCGTGTGATGACGAGGTTTTCAATATCACCGGCCAGTAGGGCCACGGGGTGGCGGGATTTTCTCCTACCGGCGGCTTCGGCATGATTTCAATCTGCGTCACCGATTTGCACCCCTGTCGGTGAGATGTGCCGACGCAGTCGCTGCCAGTGTCGCCGCCACCGATTACCAGCACATGCTTCCCCTTTGCGGTGATGCGCTCGCCGGCAGGTATTTCTGCGCTGGCATTGACGCGGTTCTGTTGCTGAAGGAGTTCAAGTGCGAAATGCACACCCTTGAGGTCGCGGCCCTCCACATTGAGGTCACGCGGCACCCCCGCTCCGATGGCCACGCACACGGCGTCGTAATCTTTCAGTATATCGGCGGCGGGAATATCTTTGCCGACTTCCACGTTGTAGCGGAATTCTATTCCTTCCTGTTCGAGAAGAGCGATGCGGCGGTCGATGACACTCTTGTTGAGCTTGAAATCGGGGATGCCGAAGCGGAGCAACCCTCCGGCGGCCTCGCTTTTCTCAAACACTGTCACCGTGTGCCCCTTGCGGTTGAGGCGGTTGGCGCAGGCAAGTCCGGCAGGCCCGGAGCCAATCACGGCCACACGCTTGCCTGTGCGCTTGGCAGGTATGCGGGGCGTCACAATCCCTTCGAGAAATGCACGTTCAATGATGGCGCATTCGTTCTCGCGTACGGTGACAGGCTGATGCTGCTTGTTGAGCACACATCCTTTCTCACACAGCGCGGGGCACACACGGCCCGTAAATTCGGGGAAGTCGTCGGTGGCCGTCAGTAGCGCGTAGGCTCCCTTGATATCGTTTTTATAGAGACGGTCCTGCCATTCGGGCTGCTTGTTGCCGAGCGGACAGCTCCAGTGGCAGAACGGCACGCCGCAGTCCATGCAGCGCGACGCCTGCAGACGGCGGTCCTCGGGATTGAGTGTCTGTTCGACTTCGCCGTAGTCATGTATACGGTCGCCGACAGGGCGGTAACCCGCCTCTTTACGGTCGATGGTCAGAAATGCTTTAGGATTTCCCATATATTGTTCGGTTGGGGGCGCCGGAGAGAGGGGGCGCCTTAAGTTTTTTCGTTTGTTAATAATCAGTCACGTTCGAGATTGGCGATTTTGCGCTGCAGCGATTCCATCTTCTCGTCATGGAGCACCTTCTTGTATTCGATAGGTATGACCTTGATGAACTGGCCCACATACTCGTTCCAGTTGTCGAGCATACGTCCGGCCAGAGGGCTGCGCGTGTGCTTGTAGTGGTTCGAGATGAGGCGGTAGAGCTCGCGGTTGTCGCTCATTTCCTCAATAAGCGAGAGTTCGACCATCTCCATGTTGCAATAGTAGTCGAAATCGCCGTCGGGATTCCAGATATAGGCCACGCCGCCACTCATGCCGGCTGCGAAGTTGCGTCCCGTCGAACCGAGCACTACGGTGCGTCCGCCGGTCATATACTCGCAGCAGTGGTCGCCTACACCCTCCACAACGGCGGTAGCGCCTGAGTTGCGCACGCAGAAGCGTTCGCCCACACGGCCGTTGATGTAGATTTCACCCGAGGTGGCGCCGTAAAGCAGCGTGTTGCCGGCTATGATGTTTTCCTCGGGCGCGAATGTCGAGCCTGCGGGGGGCACGATTACAATCTTGCCGCCTGATAGACCTTTGCCCACATAGTCGTTGGCATCGCCTTCGAGACGGAACGAGATGCCGTGGGCGAGAAATGCTCCGAAGCTCTGGCCGGCCGACCCTTTGAATGTGACGGATATAGTGTTGTCGGGCAAGCCTTCGTTGCCATATTTCTTTGCCACCGTTCCCGACAGCATCGCTCCGACAGAGCGGTCGGTGTTGGTGATGGGGAAATCGAGCTCTACGGGCATCGCGCTCTCTATTGCCGGATAGGCGCGGCTTATCATCTTGCGGTCAAGCACGTTGGCTATGTCGTGCTCCTGTGAGGTGACATTGATGATGGCATTCTTGTGTGACTCTTCGGGGGTGTAGATGATGCGCGAGAGGTCGAGATGGTCGGTCTTAGGTGCTGTGCATCCCGCTTTGACTGTGAGCAGGTCGCTGCGGCCTATGATTTCGTTGAGCGAACGGTAGCCGAGCTCTGCGAGTGTCTCGCGTATCTCCTGTGCCAGAAACTTGAAGAAGTTGATGACATACTCGGAGCGGCCGACGAAACGGCGGCGCAGCTCTTCGTTCTGTGTCGCCACTCCCACCGGACAGGTGTTGGTGTGGCATTTGCGCATCATCACGCACCCGAGCACTATGAGCGCGCTTGTAGCGAAACCGTATTCCTCGGCGCCGAGCATCGACATTATCACCACGTCGCGAGCGGTCTTGAGCTGGCCGTCGACCTGAAGTTTCACTTGTCCGCGCAGATTGTTGAGCACAAGGGTCTGCTGCGTCTCAGCAAGGCCGATTTCCGAGGGAAGTCCGGCATAGCGTATGGAGCTTGCCGGTGACGCTCCCGTGCCGCCTTCGGCGCCGGAGATGGTGATGAGGTCGCTTTTGGCTTTGGCTACGCCGGCGGCGATTGTGCCCACTCCGCTCTCCGACACGAGCTTGACACTCACGCGGGCTTCGGGGTTGACATTCTTCAGGTCGAAGATGAGTTGTGCGAGGTCCTCGATTGAGTAGATGTCGTGGTGGGGAGGAGGAGAAATGAGCGAGATGCCGGGAATGGAGTGGCGTGTGCGGGCAATGATTTTGTCCACTTTAAATCCGGGAAGCTGTCCGCCTTCGCCCGGTTTTGCGCCCTGGGCTATCTTGATCTGGATTTCATCGGCGTTGACGAGATATTCGGTGGTGACACCGAAGCGTCCCGATGCCACCTGCTTGATGGCCGAGCGTGCCGATGTGCCGTCCTCGCGCGGCTTGAAGCGGGCTGCGTGCCGATGTGCCGTCCTCGCGCGGCTTGAAGCGGGCTGCGTCCTCACCGCCCTCGCCGGTGTTTGACCGCGCGCCGATGGCGTTCATGGCTATGCCGAGCGCTTCGTGAGCCTCGCGTGAGATAGATCCGAACGACATCGCGCCCGTCACGAAGCGGCGCATGATGTCCTCGATAGGCTCTACTTCCTCCACCGGTATCGGAGTGCCTTTCTTGAAATCGAGAAAATCGCGTATGAATATGGGATCGGGCTTGTTGTCGACAAGCGATGTGAATTCCTTGAATTTCTTGTAGCTTCCCAGACGTGTTGCTATCTGGAGCGTGGCAATCGTCTCGGGGTTCCAGGCGTGAGATTCGCCGTCTTTGCGGAACGAGTATTGTCCCGTATGGCGTATTGGTGCCTCGGTGTCATAGTCGTCGGCGTATGCTTCGGCGTGGTCGGCCATGATTTCACGCTGCAGGTCGGCCATGTCGATGCCGCCGATTTTTGAGATTGTCTCGCCGAAATATCTGCGGGTGATATCCTCTCCGAGACCGATTGCCTCGAAAAGCTGCGCTCCCTTATATGATGTGAGTGTTGATATACCCATTTTCGACATCACTTTGAGCAATCCCTTGTCGACAGCCTTGATGAAATTCTTCTCTGCGGTGTGGAAGTCGAGCTGCAGCTCTTTGCTCTTCACCAGGTCGTCAATGACCGCGAATGCCAGATACGGATTGATTGCGCTCGCTCCGTAGCCGGTAAGCAGTGCGAAATGCATCACCTCGCGGGCGTCGGCGGTTTCGATGACAAGTGCCGTCTGCACGCGTTTCTTGCAGTCGATCAGGTGATGGTGCACGGCCGAGGTGGCGAGCAGAGAAGGTATCGGCGCATGCGTGGCGTCGGTGTCGCGGTCGGAGAGCACGATATAGTTGCACCCTTCGTCGACAGCTTTCTCCGCCTCTTCACACAGACGCTCTATCGCTTTGCCCAGAGCGTCGGAGCCTGAGTTGATGTCGAAGGTCATCGACAGCTTGCGGGTGTTGAAGCCCTTGTAGCGCAGGTTGCAGAGTATGTCGAGCTCCTGGTTGGTGATGATGGGGCGTTTGAGCTCAACCATCTTGCACAGTTCCGGCCCGGGGCTCATGAGGTTCATGTTGATGGCGCCGATGTAGCTGTCAAGACTCATCACGAGCTCCTCGCGCAGCGGGTCGATAGGCGGGTTGGTGACCTGTGCGAAATGCTGGCGGAAATAGTTGAACAGTGTCTGCGGCTCCTTTGACAGCACGGCAAGAGGAGTGTCATTGCCCATGGAGTTGACCGGCTCCTTGCCGTCGACTGCCATCGGTGTGATGATTTTTTCTATCTCTTCGCGGTTGTAGTTGAAGGCGCGGAGCTGACGGGGGAAATTCTCGATGTCGTTGTTGACCTTGCGGCCTGATATGATTTTGTCGAGCTTTATGCGGTTTTTGGCAAGCCAGTCGCGGTAGGGAAACTCTCCCGCAAGCATTTCCTTGAGCTGCGCGTCATAGAGCACCTCGCTGTTTTCCATGTCGACTATGAGCATCTTGCCCGGACGCAGACGCCCTTTCTTCTTGACTTCGCCGGCGTCAAAAGGCAGCACGCCTATTTCCGACGCTATCACCATCGTGTCGTTGTTGGTTATCACGTAGCGTGCGGGGCGCAGTCCGTTGCGGTCGAGCATACCTCCGGCATAGCGGCCGTCGCTGAACAGCAGTGTGGCCGGGCCGTCCCACGCCTCCATAAGTATAGAGTGATATTCATAAAACGCCTTCAGCTCCGGCGATATCGGGTTCTTGTCGTTGAAACTTTCAGGCACGAGCATCGCCAGCGCGTGGGGCAGCGACATGCCGCCCATCACGAAATATTCGAGCACATTGTCGAGCGATGCGGAGTCGCTCATGCCGGGCTGCACTATCGGCGTCATGTCGTTGTCGCCGAACGCTTCGGGATGAAGCATGCATTCGCGTGCCTTCATCCACAGACGGTTGCCGCGTATGGTGTTGATTTCTCCGTTGTGACCGAGCATGCGGAACGGCTGTGCCAGCGCCCAGGTGGGGAACGTGTTGGTCGAGAAGCGCGAGTGCACGAGCGCCATGGCAGTGGTGAAATGGGGATTCATCAGGTCATGGAAATAATATCGCAGCTGCAGCGACGAAAGCATTCCCTTATAGATGATGGTACGCGACGAGAGCGACACGATATAGAATGCCTCCTTGCCGGGAATGCCGCTTTGCGCTATCTTCTTTTCGATGCGCTTGCGGAGTATATAGAGTTTCGGCTCGAGAGGCTCGTTGGTGGTCTCGTCGGCGATGAATATCTGTTTGATGTCGGGCTCTGCGGCTCTGGCGACACGGCCGAGCTGGTCGGAATTGACGGGCACGTCGCGCGGAGGCAGGAACGACAGCCCCATCTCTATGGTCTCGCGCTCTATGATGTCGAAAATCATCTGGCGCGCTTCATCGTTGTCTTTGGGCAGGAACACAAGCCCCGAGCCGTAGCGGCCTTTCTCGGGCACGGCTATACCCTGGAGCAAAATAAATTCGTGGGGTATCTGTACCATTATGCCGGCGCCGTCGCCTGTCTTGGGGTCGGCGCCCTCGGCTCCGCGGTGCACCATGTGCTCGAGCACCTGAAGCCCTTTTTCTACAAGTTGGTGTGATTTGACTCCGCGGATATTCACAAGAAGACCTACTCCGCAGGCGTCTTTCTCATTGTCGGGATTGTAAAGTCCCTGAGGTAGAGGCAAATCTTTCTGCATATCTTTTACCTTAAAATTACGGGGCGGCGTAATTATTATACAGGTCGCCCCTGCTATCGTTTATAATTACGATGCAAATATAAGCATTTTGTTTTAAATGCAAGTAAAAATATGGAAAAAATCTATTGAAATAAATAAAAGTATAGCAAAAAGTAGATTTCTTTGCATCTATAGCCAATTGTTGCGGCGCGAGAGCACTGCGCGCGACTGTGTCAGCATGGCGATGAACGTGCGCGTGGCGTGCTTGCGGTAAGTGCCGCGCAGAGTGAGCACGCTGCCGGCCATCTTGTTGCCGGGGATATCAATCGGAATTGCGCGCATGTCATCGTTGCCGTAGACCGAAGTCTCGGCGAGCACAGTCACCATCTGCGAGTGCCTGACAAGCTGCATGAGTATGTTCACTTCATTGAGCTCCACCTTTATGCGCTGTGTGCCGGCGTATGCCCCGAGCAGTCTGTCGAATGCGTTGCGCGCCTGAAGCCCCGGTGACGGAAGCGCGATGGCATATTGCCGCAGGTCGTCGATGCCGGCTTTGGGCTGTCCCGCCAGCGGATGGTCTTTGTTGACGATGGCGGCAAGATGGCTGTCAAAAAGTATGTGCGACTCTATTTCCTGCCGCAGATTGTCGGGCATGAATGCAAGTACGAAATCCACCTCGTAGTTCGACAGCATGACAAGCAGTTCGGCCATCGTCTTATAATATACATTGAGCTTGATGCCCGGATACCGCTGCATGAATTCGAGCATGGTTTCGGTCAGTATGGGACTGAAAGAGTAGGTGACACCGATATTGAGTGTGCCGGTGACAAGGCCGTGGATATTCTTGACGGCATCAGCGCAGCTCTCGGCCGAATTGAGCGTGTCGATTGCAAGCGGAAGCAGGCGCTCGCCCTCCTCGGTGAGTTTCACGGAATGGCTGTTGCGGTAGAACAGCTGCGTGCCGAGTTCATCCTCAAGCTGTCGTATCTGCTGCGAGAGTGTCGACTGCGTGATATTGACCTTGGCCGACGCCTCAGAGAAGTTAAGTGCGCGGGCGGCTGCCACAAAATATCTGAGCTGGCGTAATTCCATATAAGACTTATTATTTGGTGACGCTGAATGATATTTTCTTGAATATGTAGATCGGTATCAGTACCCCCGCCGCCATGCCGATGAGCAGCCAGAAAGCAGCGATCTGCCCCACCAGCG
>ERZ778511.2586-NODE-2586-length-9747-cov-14.352043_pt1 | contig 9747 bp, 4 predicted proteins | sample MGYA00510347_ERZ778511 | MGnify/ENA primary metagenome ERZ778511 (study PRJEB29527, sample SAMN07138967) | mouse gut metagenome | material: feces | host: mouse | place: China:Nanjing | collected 2016-01-25 ...
TCCCAGATCTTCTGCCACTTTGTCTCCACTTCTCTGTGATTGTATACTTCTGCCATGTTACTGCCCAATCCTTTCCCGCCGCATACGGCTTTTCTTATCGCAATCTGCGGCAGAAAACGTCTTTTCAGCCACAGTTTTCCGTAGTTTGCTCATACTCTACTTATTTTATTATACCGACGGGATTTGTCAACAGTTTTCTTGCGATATCATGCGCTGAAACAGAGGCTTTTTCCGTTTACAGTTTTCTTCCCTTCAACCCCTGATAGCATCGAAAGAGACAGAGCCACTGAATATAAAGCGTGACGCCATCCTCATAAGCGTGATACAGTCCCGCCCGCTTTAACGCCGCCGACGCCTGTCTCTGGGTCAGCAGTCCCCCTTTCCCTGTGACACCGTATTTCATCCCCTGCTCGATAAACTTCTGAAATGCCCGGTATTCCCTTCCATTCAGATCGGCAATCGCCTTCTTTGAGAAATGTACCAGAACAGAATCCACGGACGGCTTCGGATGAAAATCTTCCCTGCGGAAGTGGTACACAATTTTCATCTCCCACCGCACCTTAAGCTCCAGAGACTTCTTCGTCTCCTGCGGCAGTCCCAAAAATCGTTTTGCCGCCCCCTTCTCCAGCACAAGCCACATGTCAGACGGCGGATTAAGCCCACTCGTCAGTTTCTCAACAATCTGTGTCGTCAGGAAAAACGGGATGTTTGCGAATACCTTGTAATCCCCTTTTTCCGGCAGACGGTATTTCATAAAATCCCCGGAAGCCAGCTCAACATTGTCAAATTTCATCAGCCGTTTTTGGGCGCTCTCCATCAACTTTTTGTCGATTTCCACCGAGCGTACCTTTCCCGCTCTTTTGCAAAGGGCTTCCGTCAGATGCCCTTTCCCGGTGCCGATCTCCAGCACCGTATCTTCCTTCTGTATATCCGCCAGACGGATAATCCTTTGTATCAGTTTCCATTCCGTCAGAAAATTCTGGGAATCCGATACCTGTTTTATATAGTCATAGCCTGCCTGTCTTCTGTTCTTCTGCATAGCGCGCCTCCTTTTTATCCTGTACACCGCGATTCACCTGCCGGCAAATCCATTTCCCCGATAAAAAGGCAGTAAAAAAGCAGGACAGACCCTGCAAACAGAATCTTCCCGCTAAACTATACGGCTGCTTTTATTCGTACACAAAAAAGACCCCATCTACATGAGACGATACCATCTGCTTTTTACTGCCCCTGATAACGGGTACGTGCACACTGAATAAAAACTCCCACGCTAAAGCCGCCTTTCTGACCATATGCTATGTTATATTTTGAACATACCTAATATAACACAAACACAGAAATGCTGTCAATGTAGCAAAATATCTGACAGGAAGATATTCCATGTCACTTTTTCGCCGCATTTGTGTTATAATGACACAAGTTGTGTCCATTTATTAAAATAAATACACAAAATTATGCAACCGTCATTTCAGACGTGCAAAAAAGGATACAGGAGGAATAGATGATGCGAAACAGAAACAGATGGCTTGCGGCAGTGCTAATCCTGTCGCTTGCACTTGGCAACTGTGGCAGCATAACGGCGCTGGCAACGGAAACTATCGTTAACTCGGAAGATTCTCTTTCAGAAAACACCATAATTTCCGATGAAACACCAGAAGATGACGTCGAAGAAACCGAGAACAGCGGTGATTTTTCAGAAACTTCTGCCGGACATACCGGTTCGGAAGATCAGGATACCCCACCAGATGCGGATGCCATATCCGAGACAGAAAAAACAGCCCCGGAAACGGAATTACCCGCCATACATATCGGACAGATTCCCGAAGATGGCACGCTTCCCGCCGCGGATGACGATACCTTCTCCTATGATCTCCCCGTCTCTTTCGCGTCAGCGGAAGCTCTGGTTCTGTTTGTCAACTACGATATGGAAAAAACGCCCGCCTACAAAGAGACGGGCACACTGGAATGGAGCATTCTTTGCGGTGAAAAAGGAACAGAGCCCGGAAGCGCAAGCCTTCTCGATGAAGCGGACGACTGGCACGGCTTTGAGGAAGTGCCCTCTTCCCCTTATTTTATCATGGAAGAAATAACGAACGCTGCAAGCGGATATTGCGGGATGATGACGCTTGTCCCCGAAGCACACTTCTCTGTCGTGAAGGATACACCGAGCGATGTGTCCGAGAAGACAGCTGCGGATTACGACTACTATATCCGGGCGGCATTCTACCCGGAAACGGAAGGCGGAAAGTCGGAAACCTTTTACTCTGCCGCCACCATACCTTTTCTGCCAGAAAATGACACCATCACAGACACTGAGCAGACCGCAGAAGACGTTGCCGCCACGGAAGTTCCCACAACTGACGCCGCACAAGGCGGTTCATCCGTTTCGGAAAATTCTTCCGTTTCGGAAAATACTTCTGTCTCGGAAAACAGCGCCGATACTGCTGACGATGCGCTTTCCGGGAACGATGTGCCCGAAGACAACGTGCCGGCCGCTGATGAAAACGGCGATGAAGAGATGCCGGACGATGCAGATTCGGGCATCCTTTCCACTGTTTCCGAAAACAGCAATGCCGACGATGTTTCCACGCTCACCGAAGGTAGTGATGCGTCTCTGGAAGCGGAAACGGAAGGCACGTTAGTTCTCTATAACGGCGCCGTCACAGACGAGGAAGCTATCCTCACCAAAGGCAAACAGGTTCCGATGTCACCCGGAGACGACCTGCTGATCACAGCGAAAGCGACACCCGAAACCTTGCAGGCGGATATTGTGTGGGACAGCAGCGATAAGACTGTCGCCACGGTAAAAGCGGGCGGAAACGGAACTGCCACACTCACGGCAGTTTCGGAAGGATATGCCCGGATCACGGCGTCCTGCCGCGGTATCACGTCCTCCTTCGTGGTTGATGTTGTCCCCGATAAAAATAACCCCGACAGTGAAAAACTCATCGATCTTTCCGGCGATATCCGGGTAGCCGGGTTTGTGAAAGAAAGTGAGGATCTCGTATATAACGGACAGAAAATTACGCAGAACTTCCGTGTATACCATAAAGACACGCTTTTGAAGGAAAAAACAGATTATACCCTGAGCTACAAAAATAATGTCAACGCCGCCGCGTGGAACAGCCCCAAAGCGCCCAGCGTGACCATCAATCTGAAAGGTCAGTATCAAGGCAGCGTGACACTGTACTATACGATCAAACCTCTGGATATCAACGACATTGATATTTACAATACGCCCAAGGTTTCACCGGCTTACGAACAGACCGTCAATTATAGCAAAAAACTGAACATTCCCGCTCCCGTTCTGACCTACGGGAAGAAAAAACTGGCGGTGAAGAAAGATTTCGTCTGCGATTACACGACTCCGGGCGAAGGCATGACGGCTTTGCCGGAAGATTATAAAAACGGCGATCTCTATAAGGCGGGAGAAGTCTACTCTTATACGGTAGAAGGAACGGGAAACTTTACCGGCTCATTTCCCATGACGCTTGTAGTCCTAAAAGATAAAACACGGAATTTCAGCACCGCGTCGGTAAAGCTTGACAAAAAACAGTATGAATATCACGGCACGCCGCTGTCCAAATCGGATGTCGGCATTACAGAAGTCAAAATAGGCGGGCAAATCGTGGAACCGGCACATTATGATTATAAAGTTTACGCGTCAGGAATCGAGGGCGCTTATGTCATGCTGTCCCCCACCGATGCCGGGAAAGAGAAAGGCTACAGCGGCTGTAAAAAAATAACACTAAAGCTTGTGGGCGACAGACAGCTTAAGGATGCCGTTCCCGGTGCGGACTGGAAAGAAACCATCCGCTTCTCCCAGAATACAGTCGATAAAGACGGCGGTATGTTCCAGACAGGTGCCGCCTTACTTTCCTATGGCGAAGGAAGCGAAAAAGTAACGCTCGCGGAAGGAACCGATTATACCGTAAAATACGGCAATGCGAAAAAGGCAGGGAAAGTGACTGTCACCTTTACGGGCAAAGGCAGATATAAAGGCACGCTCCGGCTGACTTATACCATTACGCCGAACATAGATATTAAACTTGTCATGGGGAAAAATGTGACAAACAGGAACGGGACTTATGAAACGCCCTATCAAAAAGGCGGCGCTGTGCCCGAACTCATTTTAAAAGATCAGAATTATACCGTCTTAAAAAACAAAACCGATTACACCATAAAGTACAAAGACAACAAGACGCCGGGTGAATCCATGACCTGTGAGATCAAGGGAAAAGGCAACTATAGCGGATACGAAAAAACCGTGACGCTTCTGGTGACGAAAGCCGATATCGGCAATTGCACCATCTCCATCCCTGATAAACCGTACATCGACAAGCCGAACAAGTGGAAATCAACTGTCACGATCAAAGACGTAAACGGCAAAAAACTGGCGGCAAAGACAGACTATGACACGAACATCACCTTCAGCCATACGCAGGAGGCATCTCCGCAGGCAAAGACTGTCGTTACCGTTACCGTAACAGGCGTGGGCTGTTATGAGAATACCATCACCGGGACATATCGGATCTTTTCCAAAAATATCAGTACATTGAAAGTTGTCATCGATCCGCAGGAATATACCGGGGAGGAAATCAGGTTAGATAAAAGTGACATTCATATTTATGCCACGGCAGCCGATCAGAAAAAAGGACAGGAGCTGCCCCAGAAGGATTCCTGTTTTGAAATCCTTGCATCGGAATACAAAAATAATATCAAAGCGGGCACCGCAAAAGTCACCTTGCGCGGTCTCGGGGAATACGGCGGCACAAAGACCTATTCCTTCAAGATTCAAAAGAAAAAATACCTGATCAACCATGTGAAAGGGATTACGCTGGACAAAAACAGTCTCTCTTTCCCGTTGGCGGAAACGGATGAGAAAAAAAGAATGCTTACCGCTACGATTACATCGGAAAACGATAAAAAGATCGCAAACCCGACTGTAATCTGGACCAGTTCAAACAGCGACATCGTTTCCGTAGCAGAAAAAACTGACAATGCCGTCACCGGTCTGGCTGCGGACAAAACGACTGCCTCCTCTTCCGCCGTGCTCACGCTAAAAAAAGGTGGAAGCGTAACCATCACGGCAACTTCGCAGGACGGCAACAAAAAAGCACAGTGTAAGGTTACCGTTGTCGATGCTCCTGTGCTCCGAGAAGCAAATCAGACAGTCAGCGCAAATGTGGGAAGCACATACCAGCTTCACATGGATTTTGCGCCCACACAGGATAAAAGTAAGCTCAACTGGACCAGCAACAACCCGGATGTGGTATCCATTGCCAAAAATGAGGATGGCGCGCTTCTCACCATGAAAAAAGCGGGCGCCGCCGTGATCGAGGCAGTATACACTTCCGGCAGCGGCAAATTCACCCAACAGTGCTATGCGCTTGCGCTCACAGAGAATGAGACACCACCGCAACCGGAAACTGGTGCACTTCTCACTTATAAACAGAACCCCGGCTGCACGGATGACACGCCTTACATCAACAAAATGCTGCGGGATTATGAATGGGGTGACAGCACGCACGTGCGCGAGGTGACACTGTATCTCCCTGCGGGCGTGTACCATATTGACGCCACAGCGGGCGGAAATGATTCACTTGGCAACTATAAGTTCGGCGGCATCGTCCTTACTACCAACCAAAAACTTGTTATGTCACCCAGCGCACTGTTGGTCGCTCTTCCCAACAACAAGGGTAACTCTCAAGTAATCAATATCACCGGACGCGATGGTGTCAGCGTTTCCGGCGGGCAGATTATCGGCGAGCGGAAAGAGCACAAGGGAAGCGGCGGCGAGTGGGGACACGGCATCGCTGTATTCGGCGGCACAAACGTCACCATCGAAAATGTAGATATTTCTCAGTGCTGGGGCGACGGTATTTACCTTGGCTTCTATGACGGGCCAAACACATACAGTGACACGATAACGATCAAAAACTGTAATCTGCATCACAACAGGCGAAATAATCTGTCCATTACAGATGCGCGCAACGTTACGGTCAAAGACTGTGCGTTTAACTATGCAAGCGGCGCAGACCCGCAGTACGGCATCGACATCGAACCAAACAAAAACAGAACCTGCAGCAATGTAACAATATCCGATTGCTCGTTCCGCGGGAACGCCAAAGGAACCATTCAGATTCTCGGACAGTTGAACGCCCATGTGAAAGGTGTCACGATAGAAAACTGTACTGGTGACAAAGCGCCCGTCAAATGGTCTGGATTCGGCGGCAGCGTGAGTGACGTAACAGAGAAGGGCAACAAGTGGGGGTAATCCATAACAACAGGAGCAGACCAGCTGGTCTGCTCCCGCTCTTTTTATGCGCCGGGGAAGACAGTTCTTCCCTGCGCGCTTCGCTACATCCAGCCTTCCACCCACCAGTCCGCCACGCGGCATACGCCGTCCGCATCCCATGCAAGAATAAACACCGCCTCACCGACGCCGTGCGCGTTTCCGCCTTCGCTGCTCAGATACTCCCGACACTTGAGGGCATTCTTCCCCTGATACGTGACACACTCGAAATCAAAGAACCCCCTGATGTTCGCGCCGCCCGCGCGTCCATACTCGTCCTCCCCGATTTCCCGAACATTCCATCCGTCAAATTCGATGCGCTCGTCCAGATAGGGGCAGTATGCCTCATAGCGGTTCACGCCGATACATGTCACATCAATATGCAGTTCGGGTTCTCCAGCCCATTCCCGCTCATTTGGAATCTCCTTCAGACAGTCCACCCACTCATCCCCCACACGCCGGAACAGACAGTGGTCTCTTCCACCCGGTCCGCCGTTGCCGCCGTTAAATACTGCAAACAGCAGCTCCAGCCTGCCGTCGTTATCTAAATCCGTCATAAAAGGCGCTTCCCAAAAAGTAGAGCCAAAGCAAAAATAGTCCTCATAGAAAGCGCTTTCACCCTTCAGGACATAAGCCGGTTCCTCGTTGAAATAGAGCCAGATTTCACCGGGAACAAACAGCCTTCCCTCCCCCGCCATCACAACCATGTCAGCCTGCCCGTTTCCGTCCAGATCGGCAATCACCCAGTCGTTTATCTGCCTGTGGGAATCCTCCGACGCACCTTCCCATCTCCATACCACGCCGTTCCACAGGTCATCCGCAAGCAGTCTGCGAAAAAAGCGCTTTAACTCTGCCTTCTCCAAGCCCCGCTTTTTCCCTTCCTCCAGAAAAGCCTGTTCCTGCTCCCAGATATTCCCCCTTGACGCATAGTCAGCCTGCGACGCGTTCACCGTGATTTCCAGATCCGTCCCTGCCGCGAGCAGACTCGCGTCTTTGCCGATATGCTTCTGATTCTCCTCATAAATCTGTGTCCAGAAATGCCCGTCCCCGTACATCTGAGCCGCAAGCTCCCACAGGCTGTCCCCCGCCTGCACCGTGGTGGTGACTGTATAACCGAACCGGCTCTCCTTCTCCCATGAAAGATTGGGATAGGCATCGTAAGCCGCGCAGCGCCACACATCCTGTCCTGTTTCTTCCATAAATTCTTTAAAGTCTGTTATGCCTTCCCCTCCCGGCAGACAGTTTACGATTTCGACCTCGTCAGACGCGCCCTCCGGCAATGGTATCCCATCAAACTTTTGCGGATAGCCGAGCAACTCACCCGTGTACTTATCTCCCGTCACATCCGCCCTTGCATAGCAGCCGTTCAAACAGGATCCCCTGCCTGCAATACCGCCAATATTGTCAGTCCCCGTCACGGCGCCGACCGTATAGCTGTCCCGCACACAGATGGCAACTCCGCCAATACCGCCCGCGTCGCCGCCCGACTGGTCAAAGCCGCCCTCTACCATGGCATGTACGGCGCAGCCACGGATGTAATATGCGATTCCCGCAATACCGCCCACCGCGCTGTAAGCTTCCACAGTACCCGCAAAACTGCAGTTTTCCACAACAGAAGCCGCTCCTGTGATACCACCTGCCGAGTCAAAGCCGGTAATCTTCCCCGTCACATGGCAGTTTTCTATCAATAAATCTCCCCCGCTTCGCAGGCCGCTCGTAAACGCCATGCCGCCCATGACGCCGCCCACATTCAGCCCGCCCGTAATGTCGCAGTCTTTGATATAAAGATTTTTTATCACGGTGCGTCCGCTTTCCCGATATGCCGCACTGTCGCAATCTTCAGGCAGATAAGTCCTTGTTCCAAACAGTCCTTGATCTTCTCCGCCGGGTAAATTGATATAGAGTCCCGTCACCACATGGTTTCCACCGTCAAAGGCGCCGTTAAATTCCCTCACAAACGTTTCGTCCTCTCCCGCATCACGCCCGCATCCGATGGGTTCCCAGCCCGCCTCTCCTTTGCAGTAAGCAGACAAGTCAACATCGCGGGTCAGCCGGTAGGAAGCGCTGTGCGCCGCCACCCCCGGCTCCACCTCCCTGTTTCCGTTTACCAGAAGCGCCAGCGTCCGCATATCCTGCGCGGACTGGATCAGATAAATTTCTCCGTCCTTCTCAAAGACCGACTCTTTTGCGTCAACGCAAAACCCCTGTCCGAGACACAGAATAAGGAAAAGACCAACTACCACCTTTCGCAATACATTTACCTTCTTTCCTTTATGTACAGAAAAGGCGGATATCCTTTTATCTAACCGAAAGGATATCCGCCATCATACCTTAACTATCTGTTATGCCTCCGCATTCGCCTCCGCGACAGCCTTCGCTCTCGCTGCCACTTCCTTCTCCTGCACATCACTGGGCGCCTGCTCGTATCTCGCGAACTCATACTTGTAGGTACCGCGTCCGCCTGTCATGGAGCGCAGATCGGTGCAGTAACCGCTTAAACATGCCACCGGGATATCCGCCTCAACCACGGTCTTGCCATCCCCTGCGGGGTTCATACCGAGCACTCTGCCCCTTCTCTTATTCAGATCGCCCATCACATCGCCCGTGTAAGATTCGGGTACCGTCACCTGCAGGTTTGCAATCGGCTCAAGAAGCACAGGTCCCGCTTCCATGAATCCCTTCTTGAATGCCTGAATCGTCGCCATCTTGAACGCCATCTCGGAGGAGTCCACCGGGTGATAAGATCCATCGTAGAGAACCGCCTTCACACCCACAACAGGGTAAGCTGCCAGAGGTCCCGCCTGCACAGAATCCTGCAAGCCTTTCTCTACTGCCGGGAAATAATTCTTCGGCACCGCGCCGCCCACGACTTCCTGCGCAAATTCAAACGGTGTCTCCAGATCGCCTGACGACTCAAAACGCATCTTTACATGACCGTACTGACCGTGACCGCCGGACTGCTTTTTATACTTGTGCTCCACATCGGATTTCTTCCGGATCGTCTCCTTGTATGCGATCTTAGGCTCTGTGAGCTCGATCTCAACCTTGTATTCGTTGAGAAGACGGCTGACCACCACATCCAGATGCAGATCGCCCATTCCGTAGAGCAGGGACTGTTTGTTCTCCGCATCGTTGACCACCTGAAGCGTCTGGTCCTCATGGCGCATCTTCTGCAGCGCCTGTGAAACTTTATCCACATCTCCCTTGTTCTTTGCCTTATACCGTTTGTATGTATAAGGTGTGGAGATCTCTGTCTTTCCGTAACGGATGATGCGCGCCTTCGTGGAAAGGGTATTGCCGGTCCGCGCCGCCGTCAGCTTCGCAATAGCACCGATATCGCCCGCATGAAGCTCCTTCACCTCGATGGGCTTGCTGCCCTGCATCACATAGAGCTTGCTGATCTTCTCCTCCACTTCCTTCTCGTCGTTGTAGATCATGTCGTCGCTCTTGAA